>Ga0307517_10002370_pt1 | contig 30329 bp, 39 predicted proteins | sample 23_EM_MG_FD_194515 | JGI IMG/M metagenome (GOLD analysis project Ga0307517, IMG submission 194515) | Populus trichocarpa ectomycorrhiza microbial communities from riparian zone in the Pacific Northwest, United States - 23_EM | ecosystem: Host-associated > Plants > Roots > Unclassified | place... | reverse complement strand
AGGGGTGCGAAGGGAACGTACCAATCATACTATGCGGGGGCGAATAGGCCAGCGCCAGTTCAGCTCCGGACGCCACCGTGAACGAATGTGTGGAACCACTTACCGGATAGTCCTCCTGGGAGAAGTGTGCGGTCAAGAAGAAGGCTATTTTGGGGATTTGCCGTTGAGCATGTGTTGTACGGATAAGGAGAAGAGAAATGGAATTACAGTCCACAAACCCGTTCCAGGCGGAGACGGACGCTCTGCGGGCGGTTTCCATCGTACCACCAATAACGACGAGTTTCTGGAAGAAAACGGGTGCGTTGGCATTCCTCGGCAGCTCTAGAGAGTGGTTCTGAGTTCTGCAGACTCACCAACGTGTCATTTATCGTGCCCGAAGCCAGGGGGGATAGCAGATTTTTAACTTTGTCCATTTCTCGAGGACCAAGAAGGGGGGGTGGGGGACGGAGAGGACGAATCCAAGAGCTACGGCGTCCGTGCCCAGGCGTGCGGTTTATTTATACGGCAAACGGACCTCGTGTCCGGGAGAGTGTGCGTTTGACAGTAATTACTAGATAACACGGGGCGAGTGGATTGCGGTTCCTCCGGCTGTGCGCATCATCGCGCGAGTACGAGTTCTTATAAGGAGGCACGACTCCGAAAAGAGATAAGCTGTATTGCTGTCTTCAAAGTGCATCACGGTCTGGATGGCTACGGCCTCTTGTACGTTTACCATGCAAGTCGCGTTCGCAAGGAGTAATCGAGAAGCTACGACAACTAGCGGAACCCACCAAACAACGTTGTCCCCCGTAATTGAATATTCGAGGGTAACGTAGCCGAGCCACGTGCCCCACGAGCCTGATCTCATCCGCACGCGCTGGTAGGCGATGGTTAAACCTGGCAAAAGGCGTCCACGGCCCACTGAAAACTGTTTCTGCCACTGCCTGTTCCAGCGCCGCAGCAGAAAGATGCTAGCCGTGTTTGACCCTCCTTCTGACCAGAAGCTGAGATAGGGCCCAGGCGGGAACCTGGCCACGAAGATCAAGAGAAGCCTTGGGCGATGACATAACCCGTTCCCGCCAAGACGTAAAATAACGCGGTTGTATTCGAACGGATTGCGAAAACTCATTGGCGATTCCACTCAGCGGTGCGTGCCCCTTTTCAATACGCGGTCAATTTATGAGTTCGCGCGTCGTGACAGATACCCTCGCAAGGAGGTGTTTTCAGAGAAACGAGCGTGGCCCTTCTTTGAGTAGGTGGCGTCTTTTCTAACGCCCCCAACACAATGGGGCCAATAGCCATCACTGGAACGGAACATACTCCTGGGGTTACGGCTTTCTAGAAACCGGGAGGGTCGTAATCGTAATCCTCTTCGTCGTGTTGTACACAAACGCCTGGCCACGAATCCGCACGCAACTGGCTGGTCGTGAACGGAGAAATCCCTCTTTACACTGAAGCGGGTGGGATCCCGATAAAGCCACGCCAAGGGGGGTATCCTAGGGCGCTGAAGGTTAACTCCACCACCGATCGCAAGCCCCTCAGGTGAGGTGAAAAATCGGTCGGAGCGTAGGTAACTACGCACACCCCCGAGGCTTCGGAACCCCTGTGGCACTCAAGGTTGCAGCCGTCCCACTCAAACATCAAACCGAGAGAATTCAGCGTATCGGGCCGAAGAAAAAACGCGGTAAATCCTGGTCACCAAGGACAAGTGAGACGCTTTCGTGGAACCGGCGGGTTACGGCCTTCATTCAGTCATTTTTGGACTGAGACAGCTGTAAAATTATGTCACAGACGCACCATGCTCCTGAACACCCAGCGGCGGATGGGAACATAAAACCCGACAAGTGCTGAAGATTGCAGGACATTGTAAGGAGATGAATTCAATCAAGAAAGAAAAGATGCAATCTTCGGGGTTTCGGGCAACGTTTTCACGACTCAAAACCACGTTCACTCACATAGGAAAACGCCCACAAACCTGAGATCGTGTCACGGAGCAAAATCGCCGTCGATCGTCTATCTCCCCCTGACTACTCATCACACAAATACAAATTGCAAAGAGTTTTGGTGACGCGGAATCGTCATTGACATTGCCGCAGTTCGGATTTGAAAATGAGACAATGAATCGCCCGCTAGAACCCCAGCCGTGGAAGAAAGAAAACTTACCGACGTGAAGTGGTCGGTTAGAAACTTGAATATTTAAACGTCGACCTCGGGGCGACCTCCGAATTGCTTTGGTCCGAATCGGATTGGCGAAAGAAAGTTGCGTGTCGACCGGATGGGTCCGCGATCACGGCACATTCACTGTAGAGTTTTGAATTCGGAATGGGGGTCTTTCGGCACGAAGGATAATTTGTACGTCCGATAAACACACCCACAGATCTACGAGGTACGTAATCGACGGCTCGATATTGGCTGGACACAAGGTAAAGCTCGGGGGAGGGATCTCGGTCGTAAAATTGGTGTGGAACACAGCAAGGGTGGGACCCGAAACGCCTGTTCAATCAGACACAAAGTTTGTTTGTGTGACACAACTCGTTTGTTGCTTAAAAGGGCTGCACGTAAAAGCGTTCTGAGAGTACGCACACCTGACCAAGGTGGTATAAAGAACTGCGACGTAACCAGTGGACATTGTGCCTGGTGGGATTTTGAAACCAGACAGGTGGGATGAGGGGCGAGGGTGAACTTGGGTGTATTGTGGGGAAAAACCCTAACAATTAGGGAAGCGATCTATGAAATACATAACATCTACAAAGACGAGGTGTCAGTTTCTTTTGGGATGTGACAAGATAGTGCTCGCCTGAAAATTAGGAATAACCGTAAGAGCATCTCAATCTCGCCTTAACACGCCGATTTCTATGTCATCGAGAGGGTTGTCTGCGGGGACGGCCAAGCCTTCATTCATCTCCCGTTTGACACACAGCTGCTCAGTGACGATGACGGTACCAGCGCAGCCTGCCAATAGAATCACCCAAAAGAACAGAGATGTCGGGACGGAAGAGGAATAGTAGGTTGTCAAAACCAAATGGTTGAAGATGAGGGTAAGGGCGAAATCGAGGATCATTCGTGGCCGTCGTACGAGGAAGTATAGGGAATACACGCTGGATACGGTGGAAGTAGTTGTCAGCCTCTAAATAACGTGGGGAAAGGGAGAACTTACTCGACGCATGAGGCCACGAGCCAGCAGAATGCGATTATCCACCCACGAATGGGGTCGATTCCGGACCATTGCTGATCGTCGAACCCTTTAAGGTCAAGCTTACGACCACCACTCCAAGCGCCGCCGTATACTTCCCACCTATCCTTACGGTTCCAACCCTGGACGGTTGGTCTCCCAGCCATCTCCCTCCAATCCATCACCATCCCTGTCAAACCCAGATACACAGGGTCAGAATCTGTCCGCAAAAGTCTGGAGCAGGGGGACGTACCAACATTTGCGGCACCCCCTTCATAGTTGAGCGAATTTTGTTCGGCGAATAACGTCAGGAGCGGGGGGATGAAGACGGATAACGCGAGGTAATGGATGGTCTGGACTGATACAATCTTGGTGCGTGTGAGTCGGAGGGAAGGACGGCGTCGTCATTCGGGGCCATTCACCTGGGATATGAGCAGAACTGGATCCCAACCCGACGTCCTTGGAGGGGACATTGGAAGCGGGTCCACGTGGCGGAGTCGGTGCCTGCGCGGCTGTACGGCCCGCGGCCGCCGCCGTCCGGCCAAGGCCATCGACGGAAATCGTCGGAGGATGAGAACTCTGGGGGTGTGAGCTCTAATGAAGGTCTATCGAACGGGCAAATACGTATATTCTTGGATCTCAGTCGCAAACCAATCCTGAGAGGCATGACCTCGCTACGTGGGTCTGGTTTACGTTTATCTGTCAGTTTCCTAACACTCCGGCCGAGATAGATATGCTGGCACGCCAAGGGATTGACGTTACCCCTTCGTGCCTTCCACCACCCCATCCCAACTCCTATTTCCTGCAAGGACATTCATGAGCGCGAAGAGAGCTTGTATTGGATGCAGGTGAGTGCTCCAGATCTCATCTCATACCAACCAGAGTTTCATGCAATCGCAGAGCTAAGAAAATCGTGAGTTGTACAGCCACTCATCTGGGCGGCGCTCTTGAACAGTTCCGTCGATGTTTGACTCAACAGAAGTGCATTCCGGGCCCTACCCAACAACGCTGCAAGCGATGCACGACACAGGGATTAAACGATTGCGTGTACGAACCGATCAAGAAACGGGGAATAGGAACCACCCTTCGTATGAGGGAAGCGTGTCAACGTTGTCGGTCAGCGACCCCACTGTCGACCGACTTTGAGTAAGAACGCTGATGATAGACCTCCCGACCGTACAGAGGAAGAAAGATAGTGAGTGATTGCCTTCGTTACCAGGCACCAACGTTGCTAGATAGACTCAGACACAATGCACCCATCCCCCAGAAATGCGACACCCAACGACCGTGCACCGGATGCGTTCAGGCGAACAAGGCCACGGAATGTGCACAGGAAGACGGTAGCTCTCCGCCCCATCCCTCTGACCGTCTCAAACCCCCATTACGGGGTGAGCCTGGTCCCTCAGGTCTAGGTTCAAGGGACATCGTGAAAGCAGTCCCAGGATTCCCCACCAAGTCACTTGTTACTACCATCACCAAGCCACCGCCCAGACCAACTCCGCTCGCTCACGTGTATGACGATCCCCCCGGTTACAATAGCCTACAATCCTGGACACCGCCGGAACCCCAGATACGTGCGCTTCGCGAACCCGAGAGACACAGCCATCCCCGTATTATACTTCCACCATTTTCTGTGCTGTTGTCTCACTTATCCCCCACGATTCCACCTGAACCTCATGTCACATTATCGTCCCTTGGGGCTGAGCGGTTCCAACTTTCCGAAGCAGCTCTGGGGGACCTGGACATGAAGTTGTATGTGTCTCGAGTTTTCTGGTCGTCGATGGAACTAATCCTTTCCCGTTAGCCGGTTGAGTTTGTTATGCCGGCTGAACAAACTAGGAATGCGCTTCACTTCCAAGAGACAACAGGCCCTTTTACGCGGGGACGTTTCGGGGGCCGTTATTCACCCGTTCTTTATATATGGTGCTCAAACTCTGGGGATGTACTTCTGCGAGGGTATGGACGATTCGCCCGCTATGGTTCGGTGCCAAGCGAGATACCTCCAGAAGACTTTGGAATGTTTTATGGACATCCTCAAAGGACATGATTGGGAGCTCAAAGCGCAGGTGGGGCTCTGGGCTACTGCCGGATCCATCATCATACCGGACCGTGGCCGCGCCCCCGTATACATCCGCAAGAGCTGTGAGGTTGTTGACACTGCGGGGCTTCGGTTTATCCCAACGTATGGTCGACCACCAGAGTTTTCTGAAGACCTTCATGAAAAGCTGTCGGTTCTCTCGCAAATCATATATTTCGAGAACTTCTTGTTCTTGACATGTGGTGGGGCGGAACCGACGATGACGGCGAGGATCGAAGAGGAGTTTAGATATCAACTCCAGGTACGACCTGCCTCCTCGTCGTTTGTTTTGCGTGTTCAGCGTCACCCAATAGGATGTTTACCCGGTGCTCTTCAAGATCTGTCCGTTGGCCATGCGCACCCAAACCATTCTCCTGGTCAGAGATGCGGTGATTACGCTCAACCTTCGCCCGGCTAATGGCAAGTCTTGTTTTCTGTCTGTTCCTGCCGTACCAGCGGTTGATCGTGTTCCGTGGTTGTTAGAGGCCCATCTTCACATGTGGAGACAATCATGCGGTCAGCTAGTGGCCGTCCTAGACAACCATTCTCACTCCCTGCTGTCCAATTTACTGAGGTTCCAAGAGCTTGGGGACAATGGCGGCGCAGGGATGATCAGGAGCTGCTGCATCATTAGCTTCGCCCATCTCGCCCTCTTATGTGAGGTGTTCTGTGGGTTCGGGCCGGCTGGTCAGACAGCAGTGGAAATCCTCTGTGATTCGGCGCTGGAGCGGCTGAGTGAGCTGACCGAGGATATGCGGACCGAGGAATATACCCGTCTCGATCTACTACTTGGGGTGCGTGTAACTCCACACTGCTGGCTAGGCAAACACCGCTGACGGGAACGTTGCACAGGTATCTTGGAGAAAGGCGTTACAAGTCTTTGATGCTCGTCTCACTAATATCCCTCTCGCGTACGCCGCGAAGTTACGGCATTGTAGGGAGGTCGTTGCAGAGGTCTATTCTGATTTTGTGGCGAAACTCCCGGGCGTCGAGCTCCCAGCTCTTGCTAGACGGACTAAACTGGAGGACGGTCGCACAGAAAGATCGCGGTACCCGAATCTGATACCGACTGAGGAGAAGCAGCGGCTCGGGTTATAATGACATAAGTGCGGAGTATGTAAACATGTATAGGTATTCTTGGGAGAGGCAGTACTCCCTAAATACCCATACCTCCTCCACTCCCCCCTCATGGATTTTCGGCTCGGTTCTCCTCTTATACTTCCTCTTCCATACAACTAATGTAACTGTTTGGTTGGAATAACCACGGGTTCCGTCTCAATATCCATGTTGGTCTGAGTCTAGGCGTCCGAACACGCCAACATGTCAATGTCTGCAGAGTCAACGAGATCAGCCGTGGTGTTGACCTGGGCCGCGGATCATAAGATCATCGGGGGCATGACTTGATCAACGGATGTCCCACCACTCGATCTTCATCCGGATCCTCCTTGCGACATGGAATCTACGGGGTAACCATGTCGAACGTGCAGGAATGATGATACCCCCAATGATGTGACCCATTTACAGCTGACGCTTGTGTGAGTACCGAGACAAAAAAATCTCACCAACTAGGATCGAACTAGTGACCTCGAGATAAATCATCCGATTATAGTCTCACGCTCTACCAACTGAGCTATGGTGAGGATGCCTTTCTCGACTCAGACAGGTACATAACCTAACATTGGGTATACATAACTTATCAGGATCGCGGATAAGCTATGTACCTATCTGAGTCCAGAGAGGTATCCTCACCATAGCTCAGTTGGTAGAGCGTGAGACTATAATCGGATGATTTATCTCGAGGTCACTAGTTCGATCCTAGTTGGTGAGATTTTTTTGACTCTTTCGGCGACGACGCCCCTCCCCGGCCCCGACCAATGGGGGAGCGCGACGCCTCGGATACGATGAGAGGGCGCATCGACCAATCAGAAATGCTCATCCGTCCCTTATGTATAGTGTAGATTCACCGGTTGCAGCTGCGCCTACTTTACCACGTTCGTCAATTGCGCCGTCCCCGGGGCCCGTTGCTCCGCTTCCCGCTCGGCATCTCCCGCGCACGCCTGACCACAAACCGCCCGCCACACTTTGCAAGAAGCACTTCGTATCATCCATCTCAATGATCTTATCACGGTGTCTTGGACGGGTGACGTGAGAATATCAGTATGTATTCCATTAAAGAGTGGCTAGGCCCCGAATATCCGCACTTCGTGCCTGTTCAAGTCGCCCAGCCCCCGTCGTTTTCGGCTCGCTCTGAAGGCTTAACCAGAAACGGGCATCGGATCTACTACATGGTATGAACACTATAAATACAGATGGTGAAAGGTGATAACTCAAACAATCCCCAGGTATGGCGGCTACCACAGCTCTTCGCGAGGCTTTGAACCAAGGGATCTCCTCCGGGAGCCTCATCGACACCAAGATCATCTTGTACTCGTATCGGGACTCCTCCGGTCGTGTCTGTCGACCAAAGGCGCTCTATACAAACAGCCACGTCCTGAGGACAGTCCCTCACTTCGACGGTGGTGAGTCCACCGCCACACTCGATACCGCTTGCGCAGAGCCTCACACCATCGTTTTCAAAGTGCTCTTCGGGAATTTCGCAGAATCCCAGTCAAAAGACTTCAGCAAGGAAGGGATTGACAAAGAGGAAGACTACGGATATTTGTCCGACAGCGATCTTGAGGACGACGAGGACGAGAAGTACGCCTCGCTCAAACCCGCAAGCGGATCGGGTGCTCGTCCATTCGACCCGTTTGCAGTTCCTGGGGAGGAAAAAGTTGTCTGGGAGGAGCACGAGGAACATGTTGAAAAGGGGAAGGTTATCGAGATCCCAGACGTAGCATTCGTGACGTGAGCTCAAACTAACAATCACTCCAGCGTTTCGTTGACATAAAGACAGGTTCCAAGCGTTTTTAATGTATCTCTACACAGACACGATAGAGTTCGCGCCGTTCGGGTCTGAAGATAACCGTAGATCGCGAAGCGCTGAAATCGTCACACCACCTGATGATAAGGTCCCCCGACCGTCCCCAAAATCTATATACCGGTTCGCGGACAAAGTCCGTTCCAGGTCTTCCCAATCCGCTCAGGATATTCTGCAACTGACAAACTCTTGTTCCAGTACGACGTCCCAGCGCTCAAGGCCCTTGCTCTGAATCACATCCGGAGTGAGGTCGGAAAATGCGAAATCATTGAAGAGACTTTCAGCTTATTCGCCTTCCAGTTAGTGGAATGTATCACTAAATTTGGCTGCATGCTGACAGAGAGCTCCAGATACGACGAAGTACGGAGTCTTTACATCAACCAACTCGCGTGCGCCTGGATGGAGGACTCGACGACAGAAACGATTCGCGCTAGTGTCAAAGAAAAGGTCAACGGTTTCGCCCAGGGGAATCTTGAGCACGCTGCGGAGGCGCTCTCCGCGTTGTGGGAGATTGTGAACAAAGATGGGGATATCAAAGCTTCTTCAAACACCTCACCCGCTGTGAGTTCTTTCTTGTTTTTCCCCCCTAAATCACACAGAAGTGCTTACTTCACGTCACCAGACCGCGCAGGTCACGAGCCCGGCCAATTGGGCCGCTGTCAAGGCTGCGCTCGTCAGCTCGCTTCGCAAGGGGGTCTTCTTCGACAGGAAATACTGGGCCATAAACTCGAAGACTGGGGATGTCCTGAAGCCTGTCTACTTTTCGAGCATAGTAATGGACGACAAGGCACACCAACTGAGTAAATGTACGTCAAAGTTCTGTTCTGGATTTACTGAAGTGCTGAAGGTCGCCAGTGGTAAAATACCTCAAGGGTCGAAGTGCTCCCACAAAAGACCTAAAGGAGAACGTCAACATCGAGAGCGACTGTGAAGGTGACCTGACGGGGGCCAGTGATGGAACTCTAAAGAAAGAGGAAGAGGAGGAAAAGGAGGAAAAGAGTCATGCAGTTCTTATCACTGGGTCATTTTCTGCGTGCGTACGCTTTCTCTCCCCATCCTCTCGCCGAGTGAAATGACGGGTTCTCCAGCTGGAAATCTCTGTTCTTCTATCGCTGCACGGACAAGATTTTGTTCGCCCCCCTCAAATCTCAAGGTATCGGCACTCGCGTGAACTACATTCGCGAAAATACAGTAACAACGGCACCCCTTCCCTGCTCTCCAAAGAGCATTTACGTCCTAGCCAATCTGGTGAGGGGATATTCAATTAAATGTCTCGCGCACAATGTTGAGGTCCCGATTCAAGTTAGGAATGGTACCCCTCCGCGACAGCGCCTTCGCGAACATCAAAAGCAAAGTGTCTTTGGAGAATGTCGTGGATGAGGTTTTCTCATGGATTACTGCCAGGTAAGGGTCCTGTCATAATCCCGAACCCCGAGATCAACGTTGAGATAACGTGTCCGTTCAGTCAGGAGAAGATTCTGGAGATGCAGTGCGATCTCTTGATTTCCACGTTCCAAGACCCGAAAACGATCAAAGATGTGAAAGAGAACATCGGTCGCATTTCCCATGGATCTTCCTCCCACTGTGCTGACGCGCTAAATCTTGGATTCGAGAAAGCTTTCGACCTGAAGAAAAAGAAGCAACAGCCTCCCCCCCCTCCCCCCGGTGTGCAGCTGAAATGCAGCTATTCCGGCTGTCGCCGTGGATGGTACACTACCCCCGCCCCATACTCGGAGATTGGGACGAATGTGTATTGCCCAAACTGCAATGGCTACTATGGCAGTTACTATATGCTGTGCTCTGGCTGCAATTACCAGAGGACCAGCAGCTACACGTCATGTCAAAGCTGTGGGAAGAATTTCGTTTAATGGATGTATTTGGTCGGATCGCCTATCGGTGTGTATTTACGATAGGTAGTGTTGCTGGTACGTGGAGAGAACGGACCATTGACCCTTTGCACTTGTTCCAGTGTTTGATAGTAAGTAGAGTATACATTCTTTCCGGCGCAAGAATTGGTAAGGTTCGGAACAAGCTCACGTCGGGTTTGGACAGTCTTATTGGGCTCGCTTTCCCTCTTCTATAACCTGGACATTCGGCTCTAAGCACTCTTCTGGACATCGTTGTGTGTCATCGTTACACACCGACCGGGCACGAATAAGTTGATTTTGAGAGAGGACGGGTTACAGAAATCAAAACAATGTAAGTACTGTCAGAGGTGGGATACAATACACGGGGCATCCGCTGACACAATTCTAGACAGAGCCGTTCTCGACATCGGCGTTGTCGTCGTCTTCCTGTAGGTTATCAAGCCGTAGGGATATCCGTAAGCCATAATGATATGAAGAACTCCAGCACTATATATCAGTACGGCCAGATAGGGAGCGGCGGGCTGGTGCTCAGGTGTTCGGCTCAGAACGAGTGTCGAGCACCATCTGAGATCTGGTTAATGATTCGGTACGTTGGAATTTGGGTCAGATCAATGATTCTATAGTTCCACACCTTGCCCTCAGGCACAAAAGTCATGCCGAGGATGCGAGCAGATAGCAAGAGTTGAACGTGCCCAGACATGTTGAGGTTGGATCCGGGTGGGTTGGGACTTGGATCAGCGTTCTTCCTTTCCCACTCGAAGCCGGAAACAGTATGGGAACTTGTACAACAAGTGTGACCGAACCCGGCGTGAAAGCGCACCCGGGGAAAATCGATGAGCCCCATATGGTGATTCCCAGATTCTGAGGGGTTATATATGCAGGAAATACAATCAGCAACTCATTGACAGAGTGGGCGGTACAGCCCGCTACTTCCCTACGCCGCTACCCTTCCTATGTAGACCCGTTCGGCGCCTTCCGCGCGCGCCTGACCCCAAACCGCAAGCCACACTTTGCAAGAAGCACCCCGTACCATCCGTCTCAATGACCTTATCGCGGTCTCTCGGACGGGTGACATGGGAATATCAGTCTGAATTCCACCGAGAAGTGTCTCGGCCCCAAATATCTCCATTTCGTGTCTTCAAAAATTACACAACCCCCGTCATCTTCGGCTTGCTTTGAAGACTTAACCAGAAGCAGGAAGGTCTACTACATCGTATGAACACTATAAATGCAGACGGCAGAAAGTGCTCACCCAAACAACTCCCAGGTATGGCGGCTACCACTGTTCTTCGTGAAGCTTTGAACCAAGGAATCTCCTCCGGGAGTCTCGTCGACACCAAGATCGTCTTGTACTCGCATCGGGACTCCTCCGGTCGTGTCTGTCGACCAAAGGCGCTCTATGCCAATAGCCACGTCCTGAGGACAGTCCCTCACTTCGACGGTCGTGAGTCCACTGCCGCATTTGATATCGCTTGTGCAGAGCCTTACACCATCGTTTTCAAAGTGCTCTTTGGGAATTTCGCAGAATCCCAGTCAAAAGTCTTCAGCAAGGAAGAAATTGATGAAGAAGAATACGCGGACGTCTACGGATATTCGTCCGACAGCGATCTTGAGGACGATGAGGACGAGAAGATCGCCTCGTTCAAGCACACAGACAAATCGAAGGTTTATCCCTTCGACCCGCTTGCAATTTCTGGCGAGGACAAGATTGTTTGCGAAGAACACGAGGAACGTGTTGAAAAAGGCAAGCTTATCAAGGTCCCGGACATAGCATTCGTGACGTGAGCGCAAGCTAGCAATGTCTCCGGCGTTTCATTAACATGATTACAGGTTCCAAGCGTTCTTGATGTATCTCTACACGGACGCGATAGAGTTCGCGCCGTTTGGGTCAGAAGAAAATCGCAAATCGCGAAGCGCTGAAATCTCCACACCACCTGATGATAAGGTCCCCCGGCCGTCCCCAAAATCTATATACCGACTCGCGGACAAAGTCCGTTCTCGGTTTTCCCAATCTGTTCAGGGTATCCTACAACTGACAAACCCTCGTTCCAGTATGACGTCCCAGCACTCAGGGCCCTTGCTCTGGATCACATCCGGGGTGAGCTTGGAAAATGTGACATCGTCGAGGAGACTTTCAGTATATTCGCGTCCCAGTTAGTGGAAGACATCACTAAGATTGGCCCCATGCTGACAGAATAGCAGATATGATGAAATAAGGAGCCTCTACGTCAACCAACTCGCGCACGCTTGGACGATGGAGGACTCGACGACAGAAACGATTGGCGCTGACATCGAAGACAAGGTCAACCGTTTTGCCCAAGGGGAACTCAAGCACGCTGCGGGGGCGCTCTCTGCGCTGTGGGAAATCTTAAACAAGGATGGGGATATCAAAGCCCCTCCAAGTACATCGCCCGCTGTGGGTTCCTTCCAGTTTTTCCTTCGGGAGTCATACATAAGTGCTTACCTCACGTCACCAGACCGCGCAGGTCACGAGCCCAGCCCATTGGGCCGCCGTAAAGACTGCGCTCATCAGGTCACTTCGCAAGGGGGTCTTCTTTGACAGGAAATACTGGGCCATACACTCGAAGGCTGGGGTTTTCCTGAAGCCCATCTACTTTTCAAGCATAATCATGGACGACAAGGCACAGCAACTGAACAAATGTTCGTCGAAATTCTGCTCTGGATGTGCTGAAGTGCTGAGGGTTGCCAGTGGTAAAATACCCCAAGAGTCTAAATGGTCCCATAAAAGTCCTGGGGGGGAACGTCGACATCGAGAGCGACTGCGAAGGTGACTCGACGGGGACTGGTGATGGAAGTTTGAAGGAGGAAGGGGAGGAAAAGGAAGAAACGAGCTGTGCAGTTCTTACCATTGGGTCATTTTCCGCGTGCGTGCGCTTTCTCTCCCCATTATCTTGCCGGGTGAAATGACGAGTTCCCCAGCTGGAAATCTCTGTTCTTCTATCGCTGCACGGACAGGATTTCGTTCGCTCCCCTCAAATCTCAAGGCATCGATTCTCGCTTGAACCACATTCGCGAAAAGGCAGTGGCGGGAGCACCCCTTCCCTGCTCTCCAAAGAGCATTCACGTCCTGGCTAGTTTGGTGAGGGTATATTCGACTGAATAGCTCGCACGATATTGAGGTGTCGACTCCAGTTAGGAATGGAGCCCCTCCGCGACAGCGCCTTCGCGGACATCAAAAACAAAATATCTTTGGACAACGTCGTGGATGAGGTTTTCTCGCGAGTTACTGCCAGGTAAGGGTCATATAGGAGCCCTGAACTCCGAGGTCAACGTCGAGATAACGTGTTCGTTCAGTCAGGGGAAAATCCTGGAGATGCAGTGCGATCTTCTGATTTCCACATTCCAAAACCTGAAATCAACCACCCTTGTGAAAGAAAGTATTGATCGCATTTCCGATGGATCTTCGTCCCACTGTGCTCACGCGCTGAATCTCGGGTTGAGGAAAGCTCTCGAACTGAAGAGAAAGAAGAAAGAGCCTCCCGGTGTGCTGTTAAAATGTCCCAATTCGAGCTGTTTCCGTGGATGGTACAACACCGGCGCCCCATACTCGGTCATCGAGTCAGAGTCAGCCGTATATTGCCCAGGCTGTGTGCATTACTATGGCAACTACTATCTGCAGTGCGCTGGCTGCAACTACCAGAGGACCAGCAGCAGCTACACGTCATGCCAAAGCTGCGGGAAGAAGTTCATTTAAAGGGATGTATTTGGTCGGGTCACCTGTTAGTGTGTATTTACGATAGGCAGTGTTACTCGTACGTGGAAAGAACGTACCGTCGTTCCTCTGCACTTGTTCCAGTGTCCGGTAGTAAGTAGAGTATACATCCTGTCCGACGCATGAATCGATAAGGAACAAGTTCAGCCTGTCGCGCGAGAAGGCTTGCAGTGAGGTTGTACTGGCCCTCGCAATGCAGGGGACGCTCAAACCCGGCTCCTTTCTCATCCCTCTTCCACGTAACTAACGAGGTCGGCCGTGGCCTTGACCTGGGCCGCGGATCGTGATCATCGAGGGTATGATTCAGCGGATATTCATCTCGGGGGTCCCTCTTTGCGACGTGAACTGGGTGTACTTCAAAGCGCTTGAGAAAACATACCGGTATTCCAAGCGCTTTCAAGCGCATGGGAGCTGACGACTACACAAGAACACCGCTCGACATCACTCTTCCTCAGTGTTGTCTATCAACATCTATTATCCTCACTCCGACTCAACAGACCTTTTGCTGGGACGTTTACCAACCAGCTACGTGCACATTTGTTTTGTTATCGCACGGCCATCTATACATGAATGCATCCTGTGTGGAACCGACCTCAACATGATCTAGGGTCGATCAAGGAAAGCGAGAAGTGTATGCAGAAGAAAGTGGGGGACCATCGGTGGCGGGTTGTGCGACCCCAACCTAACTGCCACAGCTCGCAAAGTTATAAATCGAAGGTCCAACCCTACAAGGCACCCCGTCCGTCTAGTTGGGAACAGCGTCGATGACAGTGTCGTAGAACTCTTCAGCGATGCGTCTCTGGGCATCGATTCCCTTCTCCGTCTATCTCCAGATTAGGTATTGTAACAGACGGAAAAGATTAGTCTTCACCTCAGTGTCTGCAATGGCCCGCACGATGAAATACTTCCTCCCAAGAAGTATCTCTGGGGTCACATTCCCATCGCGTGGGCTATCATGACCACCGGTAACGTAACACCCTGCCTCTTGTCCAATAACAATTCCCGCCTGTGCAGATCGTTAGAAAAAGGCAAACGAACGGTTTCGGTTGGTTGACGTACGCAAACATCCCATGCCCTGAATTCACACGTCAAATTTCCACAGTCAATGTGTGAGCCAACAGAATTCAAACAACATACCAACAACCAACTTCCCTGAAAGGAGCAGCCCTTCATAAGGTGATCCCAGCGTAAGGTGCACAACGACATACCAGTACATATCCATTCCTCCTTGAGCGACCATCGAAAAGTTCAGTGCAGCACTGCCTATCGATCGCAGCGAGTGAGCCATCCTACCGCCCTTAACTGGGCTGGCGTGGTTAGGGTCTCCTGCCAAACGCAAGAAGGATTCGGCTTTCGATCCTGCGACAGTCTGCGACCTATCTGAACCCCACTCCACGGCGATCAAAGCCTGCGAGAGAGAAGGGAGAGGGCGAGGGGCAGATAACGGAAGCTTCTGAGGGGGTCTCTTGTTCTTGGAGAGGTACGAGCCATGGCCACTGATCCCAGTGTAGAGGTAGTCTAGAAAAGGATTGTAGATCACGCCCAACACAGGGCGTTTCTTGTATATCAACCCAAGAGAGATGGCGACGAAAGGAAACCCGTGAATAAAGTTCGTTGTTCCTAACTTCGTGTCAGAAGAACGGTATCGGAGTGCGCGATGTCATGATCACCGTCGATGGGATCAACACAGAAGGTCGGGTCATCGGTCAGTTCAGGTCGAACCCCCGCAGAGTAGGATTCCTCCCCGATGCTACCACGATGTCAATTATGGTGGCGCACAGTGTGGTGACGTGTACGCACAACTGAAAGTCAGGGTGGGCCTTTTTGATCTCCTCCCTGACGAGTTCCTCGACTCTCACGTCGTACTCGGTGACGAGATCGACCGAGTTTTTCTTCTCGTTGATATCGCCCGAAGCTGCGATCGCCTCCGAGCCCTCTAGAATGAGGTCGCCGGCCTTTCGCGCTAGCGCTGAGGTGAACTCGAGGATGGATTGTAAGTCGGCATCGGATAACTCGACTGAAGACATGACGGATCGGAGATAAGTCCGGCTTGAAAGCTTGATCGACATCACTAACTTTAGTGTCGGGTTTGGAGTCTTCCTGGGATCACTTTCTCTCTTCCATAACCTGGAAATTTGGCCCTAACCACTCTTCCGGCCACCATTGTGTGACACCGTCATACGCTGACCGGCGATGCAAGTATCGTTAGAGGTGGGACACAATACACGGGCCGTCCGCTGACACAATTCTAAGTAGGGCTGTTTTCGACATCAGCACTGTCGTCGCCTCCCCGTAGGTTAACAAACTGTAGGGGTATCCGTGATTCATAATGATACAAAGGACAACACTATCAGTGCACTCGCAGATAAGAAAGCGGTGGGCCTGTGCTTCTCAGCCAAGATCAACAACGAGCATCATCTGGTGCGGTAATGTTGGAATCTGGGTCAAACTAATTCCGTAGTTCCACAACTTTCCCTTGGGCACAAGGGTCGTGCCGAGGGTGTGATTAAATAGCAAGAGTTGAAAGTGTCCAGACGTGTTAGGGTTGAATCTGGGTGGGTTGGGGCTTGGGTCAGTATTCTTCCCTCTCCGTTGAAGCCGGCGACAGTAAGGGAATGTGCAGCAAGTGCGACCGAACCCGGTGTGATTGAAGTGCACGCGAGGCACGACGACCCCCATTCTGGGTGGTCGGCTGCATTACACACTCGGACACTGGGGGACCTTCGGGTGTGGTACGGCCCGCTGCATCACCTCACATAAACCCCCACCTTCCTGCGCCGCTACCCGTCATATGTAGACTCCATAGTTAGATATAGAAGAGATTCGGTTTCCGGATGAAATCTATTCGCCGGTCGCGCCCACAGCTATGTTATCGTGCTCGTCAGCCGAGCCTGCACCGTCCCGTTGGTCTGGCTCCCGTTCGGCATCTCCCGTGCACGCCTGACCCCAAACTGCCAGCCACACTTTGCAAGAAGCACTTCGTATCATCCATCTCAATGGTCTTATCGCGGTGTCTCGGACGGGTGACATGGGAATATCAATCTGAATTCTACTAAAAAGTGTCTTGACCCCACAAATATCTCCATCCCGTGTCGTCATCTTCGGCTTGCCTTGATGACTTAACCAGAAACAGGCAGATCTGCTATGTCGTATGAACATTATAAATACAGATGGGAAAATGTGCTCACCCAAACAATCCCCAGATATGGCGGCTACCACTGCTCTTTGTGAGGCCTTGAACCAAGGGATCTCCTCCGGGAGCCTCGTCGACACCAAGATCATCTTGTACTCGTATCGGGACTCCTCCGGTCGTGTCTGTCGGCCAAAGGCACTCTATGCCAACAGCCGTGTCCTGAAGAAAGTCCCTTACTTTAACGATCGTTAGTCCACCGCCACACTCGATGTCACTTGTACAGAGCTTCACACCATCGTTTTCAAAGTGCTCTTCGGGAATTTCGCAGAATCCCAGTCAAGAGACTTCAGCAAGGAAGAAATCGACGAAGGAGAATCCACGGAAGACTATGGATATTCGTCTGACAGCGATCTTGAGGACGATGAGGATGAGAAGATCGCCTCGTTCAAGAACACAAACAAATCGATGGTTCATACCTTCGACCCGTTTGTAATTTCTGGCGAGGGCAAGTCTTTTTGCGAAGAACATGAGGAACGGGTTGAAAAGGGGAAGCTTGTCAAGGTTCCAGACATAGCATTCGTGACGTAAGCGCAAGCTAGCAATCCCTCCAGCATTTCATTGACACGATTGCAGGTTCCAAGCGTTTTTGATGTATCTCTACACGGGCGTGATAGAGTTCGCACCGTTTGGGTCAGAAGACAACCGCAAATCGCGAAGCGCTTACATTGTCACATCGTCTGATGATAATGTCCCCCAACCGTCCCCAAAATCTATTTACCGACTCGCGGACAAAGTCCGTTTTCGGTTTCCCCAACCTGCTCAGGGTATCCTGCAACTGACACAGCCCCATTGCAGTATGACGTCCCAGCGCTCAAGACCCTTGCTCTGAATCACATCCGGGGTAAGCTTGGAAATTGCGACATCGTCGAGGAGACTTTCAGCGGATTCGCATCCCGGTTAGCGGAAGGCCTCACTAAAATTGGCTGCATGCTGACGGTGCCACAGATATGACGAAATAAGGAGTCTCTACGTCAACCAACTCGCGTACATCTGGGTGGAGGACCCAACGACAGGAAAGATTCGCGCTAGCATCGAAGAAAAGGTCAACAGTTTCGCCCAAGGGGATCTTAAGCACGCTGCGGGGGCGCTCTCTGCGTTGTGGGAAATCTTAAATAAGGATGGGGATATCAAAGCCCCTTCAAACACCTCGCCCGCTGTCAGTTCTCTCCTGTTTTTCCTCCCGAAGTCATACAGAAGTGCTAACTTCACGTCACCAGACCGCACAGGTTACGAGCCCAGCCCATTGGGCTGCCGTAAAGACTGCGCTCATCAAGTCACTTCGCAAGGGGGTCTTCTTTGACAGGAAATATTGGGCCATACACTCGAAGGCTGGGGTTTTCCTGAAGCCCATCTACTTTTCAAGCATAATCATGGACGACAAGGCACAGCAACTGAACAAATGTGCGTCGAAATTCTGCTCTGGATGTGCTGAAGTGCTGAGGGTTGTCAGTGGTAAAATACCCCGGGAGTCTAAATTGTCCCATAAAAGACCTGGAGGAGAACATCGACATCGAGAGCGACTGTGAAGGTGACTCGGTGGGGACCGGTGATGGGAGTTCGAAGGAGGAAGAGGAGGAAAAGGAAGAAAAGAGTCGTGCAGTTCTTACCATTGGGTCATTTTCAGCGTGCGTACGCTTTCCCACCCCATCCTCTCGCAGGGTGAAATGACGAATTCTCCAGCTGGAAATCTCTGTTCTTCTATCGCTGCACGGACAGGATTTTGTTCGCTCCCCTCAAATCTCAAGGCGTCGATTCTCGCTTGAACCACATTCGCGAAAAGGCAGTGGCGGGAGCACCCCTTCCCTGTTCTCCGAAGAGCATTCACGTTCTGGCTAGTTTGGTGAGGGTATAATCAACTGAATGGTTCGCACGATATTGAGGTGTCAATTGTAGTTAGGAATGGAGCCCCTCCGCAACAGCGCCTTCGCGGACATCAAAAACAAAATATCTCTGGACAACGTCGTGGATGAGGTTTTCTCGTGGGTTACTGCCAGGTAAGGGTCCTGTCATATTCCAGAACCCCGAGGTCAACGTCGAGATAACGTATTTCAGTCAGGAGAAGATCATGGAGGCGCAGTGCGATCTTCTGATTTCGAAATTCCAAAACCCGAAAACAATCACCCTTGTGAAAGAAAGCATCGACCGCATCTCCGATGGATCTTCGTCCCACTGTGCTTACGCGCTGAATCTCGGGTTGAGGAAAGCTCTCGAACTGAAGAAAAAGAAGCAACAGCCTCCCCCCCCTCCCCCCGGTGTGCAGTTGAAATGCAGCTATTCCAGCTGTCGCCGTGGATGGTACACTACCCCCGCCCCATACTCGGAGATTGGGACGAACGTGTATTGCCCGGGTTGCAGCGGCTATTATGGCAGTTACTATATGCTGTGCTCTGGCTGCAACTGCCAGAGGACCAACGGCAGCTACACGTCATGCCAAAACTGTGGGAAGAAGTTCATTTAGAGGAATGCATTTGGCCGGATCACCTACCAGTGTGTATTTACGACGGGTAATGTTGTCGGCACGTCGAGAGAACAGACCGTGGTTTTTTCGCATTCGTTCTGGTACCCATCTCACACAGTCCTGGCGTTCTGTCCGACGCAAGAATGTTTAAGCAACAACTTCGAGCTCAACCTGCCCCGCGCGTGGAGATTTACATCGAGGTTATGCCAAACCAATGAACGCGATCGTGGTGTGGGTCACGCTCAATCAATGTGCTTGAGATAGATCCAGTAATGGTGTATTAAATACAGAAGCAATAAACGAAGACATCAAAGCGGGGGAACTGGAGGGGAAGATTGTGAACAGACGACTGCACGGGCTCTAAAGTGCAAAAAAAAAAAAAGAAAAAAAAGAAAGGGTTTGGGATCCAAAGTGGAACAATGTGGAACACGGAAGACGGTGGCAAGATATGAAAAATGAGAGATGCAGTGGACAGCGGGAAGGGAGCCACGCTATATTCCTCTGAGAGCAACCAGGACCTAAAGGTGCAGGCGGTTCAAGAAACCCTGTAGGGGACCCACTAAAGATAGACATGAGCACCAACAACCATCGCGAGGAGCGTAGAGTACACTCACCGGGCGGTTCGCTGAAGCCCTCGATCTCATGGAATGTCGGGAGTTTAGGACAAGAATTAAGGTGATCGTCTTTATGGTCGTCGTCAATGAACCGCGTCCCGCATAATTCACATAATCTCAACCTGTTGTATCGGGGTGTGGTCAGCACTCCGGCACAGTTTACAAAATCCAATCAATCAAAGTTCGTACCCCTCATGTATGAGATGTATATGAACGTGACAAGTGTACGCCCCATGACTAAGTAACGCGTCGTTACAGTCCCTTCGAGGGCACTGAAATGATCCATCCTGATCAATACTCTTGAGCATTCTCCTGGCCGCATGAGAAATCGGGATCGTGTCCACCTCCCGTGCGAAAAGTCGCCGAATTACGGGAGTAACGGGAAGAAACGATGAAACCTCTGAACCAGCATTCATCGACGGATGTCCCTCGCTGCTGGAATCGTCCGGGACTAGGCTCGCACGTTCGCTGGGGGTCTGAATACGAGCTGTGAGATTGAACCAAGGTCCCACAAACGAACCAACTTCAGAGGTGGTTGTGCATGGGCTTGCCTGGGAAGCCGGGCCACTCACTTCCGCAAGGTGCTGAAGTCATCCACAGCATCCGTGGGGGAAACAATAAAGGTATCTGACATAAGAAAGGGACTTACTTCCAGCTTTGGCGGACAGAGAACCTCACTTCGAAGGGCCTCTAATGAACCATAGCGTCTTCGATATCGAGCAGCAATCCTTTGTGCCTCTGTAGGTGCCGTCCGTTTGAGGCCTTCAGAGACCGGAAGGGGTGGGTGATTCAGTGCCGGAGATGTCGCTGGTGAGGCAGCCACCTCGGATGACACCGTTATTGGCTCCGTACTCCAGAGTTCCGTTGATGTCGACGGTATCCTTGGGAGATCTTTGTTGGTGTCGGGTCCCCATGGTGTGGAACGACCGGACGAAGAGACATCGCCCGTGTAAATAGTAATGCTAGTATGAGAGAAATCTCTTGCATGTCGTCGAGCTCTCCGTTCGTTACTTGAGCTCACAGCTCTGGGTTGGCGACTGGGAGAGGATGGGACGCGGGTTGAGCGATCCATAAAATCAGACATGTCCAGGCAGAGCGGGTGGTACGGTGGTTCGGGGGGCGATTAGGAGGGTGGGAGAGACTACAACCTGGGCCAAGTATTTGTGGAGACTCGGAGAGTGGCCACCATGGTCAGAAAAGTGGGGGTTTGTTGTCCAATTGTTGTTTTCGACATGGTCAGTGGCCCGGATAACGGCCACACTGGTTGCTGTGTATAAACATGGTAGGTGGGGAACAAACAGGTACTGCCCACGCTACCCCTTGCTGTAAAAAAGGCAAAAATCTGCATAGAAGCGGGGGGGACTAGTGTTCAAACGTTCATCATGGTGGTGCGAGAAAGCGATTCTTCTTGATCGAGTCTTCCTGCCGGCGCTTCAGGTGAACGCGCCCTGCGCATCCGCGCTGCTGTTGCTATACTTCATTGAGTAAGTCTGGCCCGACGTTCGCGCCTCATTTTCCGACCGGTAGCCGTTACATTCACATATGTGCAACGTCCATCAGTGAGTTTCGGCCAGTATGGGTTCGTTCACAATCTCACGGCGTCTTACCCATCGATAGCAATCTTCTTCGCCACACTTTTGAAAACAACCGAAGCTTACCGCCACAATTATCTATCAAGGCGGCTGGCTGAACCCTATATAAACGCTCCGATGGCACTCATAACCCCGCGGCCCCTTACGTCTTACTTATGGCCCCCACACTTCTCCAAGAGGCTTTGATTGCCTCTATCACATCAGGCCATTTTGCAGACACGAAGATCTACTTATTTTCCTACCGTAACTCTGCGGGGGACGTATGCAAACCCAAGGTACTCTACGCCAACAGTGGGGTCCTCAGTTCCGTCCCGTATTTTGCTGACCGTGAGTCTCCCCCAACCGTTCCCGATTTGGGTGTACTTACCCTAGACCCCGACTAGTGTTCTCTGGGAACTACTCTGAGGCCGCCACCAAAGATCTAGATGAAGGGACCGCAGACGAAGATCTGATCGCCGAACATTATGACTATGACTCCGATAGCGATTTGGAGGACGCGGAGGATATGAAAGCAACGGAGCCACCCCCACCTCTGCTTCGGGGACACCCATTTGATCCTTTTTGTTTCGCCTCCGATGGGAACGAAGGTTCCGAGCCAAATGATGATTGTGCTGCTGATGACAAACCCCAGGACACGACGTGGTACTTCTGGTCTCCCCCACCCCTTAATTTCTCACCTCAAGTTAAACAGTATTGAGGAAAATGTGCCCGCTTACTACGAAGAGAAGATGAAGGAGGGGAAAGTGATAAAAATTCAGGATGTGGCCTCCATAACGTATGCTGACTCATCATTTGCTCCTTCCAACCGCCTGACCGACACCCCCAGTTTTCAAGCGTTTCTTCTGTACTTGTACACAGGTTCCATCGACTTTGCGCCCTTCGGATCCGAGGCTAACCGCAAAACCCGGGCTTCCGAAATCGTCTCTCTTACCCCAGATCGGGTGCCTCGACCTTCACCTAAATCCATGTACCGCCTTGCCGATAAGGTATTATCTCTTACATTTCACTGCACGGCTTTCCCACTTCATCATGGCTGGACAGTACGATTTTCCGACACTCAGGTCTGTCGCCTTCAAAAAGATCAAAGAAGGGCTCGGACAATGCGATGCCGTCCGAGAGACCTTCAGCAGATTTACCTCCCAGTATGTCCAAGTAGTGCAAGATATAGCTGCCGTATTATATCTAAACAACCTCGCAGTTACCCTGAGATACTCAAAATGCACGTCGAAAATCTGGCGTCAGTTCTCACCAGGATCGACTCAGAGGGGGTTCAGGATCAACTAAATGAGAGGCTAAAGGCTTTTGCGGAGGGCGAGATCGACTATGCATCCGAAGCATTCTCATCCTTGTGGAGAATCTTGACCCACGGCGACAGGGGGGGCGGAGACGGCAGGGATGAGACCACCGAGGTTTATCGGGATATCGCCCGTTTCTCATTTTTCCTAAGACGAATGATCCTGATGTCTGCATAGGGACCCGGGCTCCCGGCAATAATAGAATTGTCAGAACCGGAACCGCCGCGGCTCGGTATCGCTCTAATCAAATCCATCCGACAGGGATCATTTTGTGACCGTAGGTATCTGGTAAAACGGGACCGTTCGGGGAAACGGCAAGCGCCAGTCTATGTCTCCAGCATCATCCTCGGAGACATAGAAACCGCGTTGAATTACTGTAAGCTACCTCTTACACGCGAACGTCATGCATCGTACTCAAATGCCTCAAGTAACCAGAGATCCAAGGAGGGGTGGGACCGAGTACTTAGAGGATGAGTGTGATTCAGATAGTGATTACGAAGATATGGTGGAAGGGATGACAGCTCTCGCTCTGGAGGACACAGAATCCCACTCGGAACAAGAATCTAAACCTGGACCGGCCGTCACTCTTTCCACCGGAGCACTTCCGACGTGAGTGAATTCCTAATTGCGGTCTATCACTATGATGATACCTATCTTATGGGGGAAGTTGGAGGGCTTTGTTCCTCTACCTGTACACTTGGGACTTCAAATTTACTCCCCTAAAATCGCAAGGGTTGGGGGCGCGCACGCATGACGTGAGGTTAGCGGGTGGTCCACCCCCATGCTCGCCCAAGTCTATGTGCTATTTGGCCGGAAAGGTACCTGATCTTTCCTTCGAAGTTAACCCCTCGCGTAATTACGTTCATCAGTTGAGCCTGAGGGACCTTGAGGACACCGCGCAGATATACGTGAACAAGAGAACATCTGCGACGAATGTCGTCAGAGAAACTTTTTCCAAGTCTACCGCTCGGTGAGTCTCATAAGTGGCCATATGTTTGCAGACAGGCCTAGTGAACCAGGACAGGTTGCCCCGAGTCCGTGAAATGCAGTGTCGGCTCTTGGTATCCTCGTCCGGGGACGAAGACGTAGCAACAGCAGTAGAGGAACACATCCGCGGAGCCGCAGGTGGTAAAACGCCCCACCGTTATGCTGCTTTGAGTCTCGGCTTCAAAATGGCAGTTGAGGAGAGGCGTAGAAACCCCAACGGCAGAACCGCCGAGCCGATAAGACCCTCATCCCAGAATCCTTTGCAATCCCCCTCGCGTAGAAGAGTGCGCGGCCGCATACTACGCTGAAATGCTGTGCACGCGGGAGTTTTCGAAAACCAGGCAGACCAAATTGTAATAACTGTAAGAGGGAGTGGAATTGAGATGCAAATACGAGAAAAAACGTTCGAAGAGCCTGTTACTTTGTAGGATTGCGCTTCAGTCCACACAACCATACAAACACATACACCTATCAGTTTCTGAAGCGAGATCAAAGCAGTCTCCGAGATCAATCCTTCCCCACAGCCATCGTCATCTCTCTCCTCAAGGCCTCACCCACCGCGACGGGTTCGGGAAGGATGTCCTCCTCCAACTACGAACGGTTACCCCAGGAAGGCGCGGACGCCAGGGACGCAATCGACGACGAACAATCACCGACCCACTCCGGTCCCGTGCGACCCCCAACTTACTATGGCGAGGGCCCTTTCGATCCACCGAGCTCTGAAGACGAGGATGAGTCGTTCCTGCAGAAGGAAACTAGGCGGTCACCGGGGATGGTAGAGCTTGCTGGGTATGGTGACCCTACTGCCAAGGTACGCCCCAACCGCTCAGTCTCTCGTTAAACCCTGGTTCTCAACCACCGCCCTTCTGACTGCTCACAGAAACGTTCTTCGTCCCTGAGATATCTGCTAATATCATTGGGTACGCTGGTGGCGCTCTCCGTCGTGATAGGGATAGTTTCTGCGTTCACGTATAGTGGGACTGCCACGTTTCACGGACTGCTCAAGCCAACCCTGGACCACATTTCGAACGGTACCTTCCGCCCTGATGTTCAAAAGTTGCTTTGGGTGCCAGAAGGTGCGCAGTTTATGCCTCCGGCGGGTTTGCGTCTGATCTGATGTGCTCTGTTTATAGCCGGCGACGGCGTCTTTGCGACCATGGGGGACGGCACCATTGAACTCGTCGACCTCAAATCTAATTCCACCACGGTGCTCGTAAAACTTGATGACATCAAAGATGTGAGTGTTCCCAACTCTTGGCAGGAGTGCATTACGCTGACTCCTGGAGCAGGACAGCGGTAGTGTAATCTGGATTTCGGACTGGAAGATCTCTTCGGACATGAAGCTCCTTCTCTTAAAAACCAACCATCTCAAGCAATGGAGACACTCGAGCTTCGGCAACTACTGGATTCACGACATCGAGGCAAAGAGGACATGGCCAATGACACCACCCTCAATTCCACCTATCACAGCCTACGCAGTGTGGTCACCGACCGGGCAGTCGATCGCATATGTCGCCAACAATGACATATATGTCATCCCCTCTGCCGCAACCGCTTCCGAATCTCCCATTCGCGTTACATCCAACGGCGATACCTCACTTTTTAACGGTGTTCCGGATTGGGTGTACGAGGAAGAAGTCTTTGCGTCGGACTTTGCGCTTTGGTGGTCTCCAGATTCGACGAAAGTTGCGTTCCTCCACTTGGATGAAACTCTGGTCGAGGAGTATACGTACCCGATCTACAATCCTACCGAAGACTCGAATACTGTGGTTCCGTACCCTGATCACGTCACGATGAAATACCCCAAACCTGGATATCACAACCCCATCGTTTCAGTACACGTGTTCGAACTGGATAGGTATCACAATGCAGTTGTACAAGGTGACGACGATGCCGAGAATCACACCATCGAACTGGACTGGACCGGGAAACATACCGATTTCGACAGGATCGTGTTCGAGGTCGTGTGGGTCGACAACACGGAGTTGATCGTCAAAGAAGTCAACCGAGCGGGAGAGGATGGCCATGTCATTTACTTTGATTTGGCCGCAGACAGCTTGGATGCAAGGATCAACGGCAGACTCGTCAGGAGGCTTGGAAAGAACGGTGAGGAAGGCGACGATGGCTGGATCGAATCGGTGAGTTCGAGTCTCCGAGCTGGACGTGAGGTGCGCGCGTTCTGAACCATCCTACAGAACCAACATGTTCTTCCCATCCCCAAGCAACTATCCCACAGTGGCACTTCTGGGTACCTCGACGTCGTGCCGACGCCCGAAGGCTACAACCACATTGCGCTTTTCAGCCCCGTAGACTCTAGTACTCCGAGGTTCTTGACAACTGGTGACTGGGAGGTTGACGGTGGGATTCTGGGTGTAGACCCCGTTCGCGGCCTGATGTACAATATCTTGCTTCTGCGACATGACGACCAAACTGATCGACTTTTTAAAACCCGACAGTTACTTCCGAGCTGCGAGCCCAACATCCATCCAACGCAACATATACTCCATACACGTGCCGATAGACGGAAATTCCATAGCGGTCAAAAATCCCACCGCGCTCACCGATACTTCAGCGGCTTCATACTATTCCGCGAGCTTCTCGCCCGGTGCCGGGTTCTATTTGCTGTCTTACGAAGGCCCGAGCGTGCCGTTCCAGAAGCTGATCAGGGTTGGGAACGAGAGTGGGTTGAACCCTGTATCTCTGGCGCCTGTGTTTTACTGATTTCGGGCTTTTATAGCGAATGCGCGTTTGCTGGTGGCCAACAAGACGCTGAACGAGACAGTGCATATGTATGCATCTCCGACCGTCGTTCATTCCACTATTCAAAGTGAAGGATATGGTGAGAAAAATGTTTGTGGCCTTCTTCCGGTATTTTGACCGCTTGCCGGGCTCAGAATTGAACGCTGTTGAGTTGCGTCCCCCGAACATGGACGAAAGTGGCAAGACGAAATATCCGGTATTATTCCACCTGTGAGTTAGCGTCTTGGTTTTTGCGCCCTTTTTCACGCCCGCGCCTCTTATGGCTCCCGTGACGACGGGGCGTGCGGGGGTGATTGGTTTTTTTTGATAGAGTTATCGAGGGCCGAGCCCCGATCGTCGGCCCGAACCTGCGTGGAGTCTATTCAGCTCCTTGTCGGGATGGAAGTGGTTTTTACCATTTCACATTCATTCATGTTCTGTTCCTTTCCGTGACTGCGTGTGAGAAGTGCTGATGGAAGCATTACCATTACCACAACTCTGGTACACCCCCCCACAGGTACAATGGGCCGGGCGCGCAACAGGTGAACGTCCGCTTTAACAGAGACTGGAACTCGATCCTGCCCACGAACCACAAGTACATCGTGGTGATCGTTGACGGGCGTGGGACGGGTTACAAGGGGAGGAAGCTGAGGAACCCTGTGAGAGACAACCTTGGGTTTTTTGAGACCCGGGATCAGATAAACGCAGCAAAGTGGGTTTCCGTAACTCGGAGTTATTCGTGGGCTTTGCTGACTGCTCGTCGCTTTGACAGGATCTGGGCTGGGAAGCATTATGTAGACAGCAAGAGGATCGGAATCTGGGGATGGGTAAGAGTCCACGTTCCCAGATTTGTAACCCCATCTGAAACGAGCGAACCCCACCCAGTCATACGGTGGATTCATGAGCTCCAAGGTCGTTGAAGCTAATGCCGGAGTTCATTCACTTGCCATGGCAGTCGCGGTGCGTTCTTCCCCCCCGTTAACGGCCTCGACTGATTCCCGGTGCTCGTGCCTCCCTTAGCCTGTCGCAAGTTGGAGATTATACGGTGAGTGCGGCTCGAATCGAGGGGCGATTACCATTTCCGTATGGCCGAGTCTGACGTTTCTCATTCCCCTCGGCATCCAGACTCTATTTACACCGAACGCTACATGAACCTTCCAGATGTCAACCCTGGGGGATATATCAACGCGTCAATCTCGAACGTTACAGGATTCCACAATGTGGATTACCTGCTCGCTCATGGAAGCGGCGATGACAATGTTCATTTCGCGAATTCGGCCCATTTGTTGGATATGTTGGCGGGGGAGCGAGTGAGGAAGTTTAGGTTCAGGATGTTCACTGACAGGTGTGTTTTTCCCCCGAGCTCGTTTGCACCGTTTTGGGACTGATTGTTGCTCTCAGTGACCACAGCATCAGCAGGCGTGGCGCCAACAGGGAGGTCTATCAGTTTATGGAGGACTTTTTGGTTGAGAAATGGGGGCGGGTAAAATGGGTGCCAGTGGTGCAGGAGAAATAAGCTGGGATTCGTATGGACACCGGCCTCGTTGTATCAGTGGACGTTGTGTGGCGAGAAGGACTAGATTGCCGAAACCGGCCGTTCGTTCCTCGTATGCTATATGTGCGACCCGCCCATGGTTGCGAAGGCGAGAAGTGGAACATTGTTGATCGATCGTGGCACCGATCGCAGTTGCTGCCTGTCTGTCGGCTGCAGCGGACTGACCGTGGAGTGCGGAGCCCCCTCGGAGGGTGCTGGCTGGCGCGAGGCGTGCTCCAGGGGGGCGGAGGGGTGCGGTCGGCGGGGTGGAGAGAGACGGGGGATGTGCCGGCGGGGAAAGGATGGGTGGGCCTGGACCGGGGGTCTGGAACGGGTGATGGGGCGATGGCTGAAACAGGCAGCTGACGTCGGTTGCAATGGGAAGGCTCAAGGTCGACCACCAAATACACAGGAGATCTACCAGATGACATTTGCATATTTACAGATTTCACTGTCCCTCTCTCTCCGACCGCGACCATCGATGATCCCTCTCTGATGTTGTTGGCCGTATTCCCCTCCCACATCCCGATGACCGTCCCCAGAGGGAACCACCTCAAGCGTTCCCGCGGGTCCGTCAGTCGCCCCCAGAAGCTCAGTCAGCACCCTCGCGAGCGGGCTGAAGAGAGGAATGCCTCGATTATCGCCCCCGCGAGTCCTCGCCCGGCGCAGCGAACCCTCACCCCGGACCCCCCATCCCAATCCCGCCCAGCCCCCCACCGTCGCCGCAAGAGACGAAGGTTCTCAGCCAACTGCACCGGCGTCTTGCAGAACCATCTTCCCGCCACATCACATACGAAGCTCGTCTTTCCCACCCCTCCCTCCTCCACGCCCCCCTCCCCTCCGTCGTCCAGCTCGCGGCCGGATGAAGAACACAGGCTCTCTGTGATCTCAGAGCGGCTTCGTCTCAAGATGTCCAATTCTTCGTCCACGGCTGCCCACGGGAAGCTCCCCACCGGGCAAGTTTGCACATATGAGGATTGGCACGACATCAAGGAACTGTTTGCAAAAGCCGCGGAACAATACAACGGTAAGCACGTTCCGAACAAGTTTTATCACCCCCATGTGTTTTTCGGACCCTCCTCTCCCAGCGTGTACGTGTGTGTGCTCTGTTCAGTCACTAATGCATTGTACGAAAAGCCCCAGAAACGGACGCTGTAGAGGCAATGCCGTTACTGCGTGCTGTGATTCACGAATGCCACAGGTTCCTGCTGTTCTACCCCGACCCTTCGGAACTTATAATGCAGCCACCCTCCCCACCGTCACTCCAGGAAAAGTCTTCGAAGCGCTCGGGAAACAGCAGTCCCTCTGGACGGCAGGGTTCTCAAAAGGGAAAAGATGCGACGCGTCCGGAGGAATCGGCTACGCCTCCGAACGACACAGAAGGATTAAGGTCAGATCCCCATTGAGTTCCCGTCTTCGCCCATTCGTTCCAACGCGCCTTTTGTTTGACAGTCCCAATTTGATTGCGGAACAGCCAACCGCGTTCCATGCGATCCTTGGAATTACCTTGTTCTTGTTCGGCAACTTGATCGCGCATGACCCCACCCTGGCGCTCGAGGGAGAATCCGCGTCGCCGACGGCGTATTGGTTGGCAGCCCTTGACGTCTTCGAGACGGGCGAGAATCTCCCCAGTCGGACCGATCCAAAGATGTCTGATGCTCCCGAGGACTGGCGCATGGCTGTCGTTTGGGGCCGCACTTTGGTTTGTCTTGCTGATGTCAAGATATCTCGCTCGATCAAGGCCGCCCAAGGGAACTCCAACTGTCTCAGCTCCCAGGCCTGCTTCACAGCCGAAGACGAGCCGGATTGGTCTCCCGACTCTCCCTTCCATGCGATAGCCTCGAGGCGCCCCCCTGTCACGAGGAGGATGACTTTGACTTCAGCCTCCGCGCACGATCTGATGGTCCTCGCGATGGATCAATTTTCACGCGGTATCCTTCACATGCCGAGACGCGTTCCATCCTCAACGGGGGACTCGCGTCAGTGCTGCACGCTGACCATTGGACCTCACTTTTCACGCGCCGGAGAGTTGTTCGCGATCGCCTCGGAGGTCCTCGGAGTAGCCGAACGTTTAGAATCCCCGGACGACCGTCACCATTTCTCACTTTGGGCCGATTCTATCTTTAGCCAAGTCTCAAAATCGAACTCTGAGGCCGATACGGAATGGT
>Ga0307517_10002368_pt1 | contig 30336 bp, 24 predicted proteins | sample 23_EM_MG_FD_194515 | JGI IMG/M metagenome (GOLD analysis project Ga0307517, IMG submission 194515) | Populus trichocarpa ectomycorrhiza microbial communities from riparian zone in the Pacific Northwest, United States - 23_EM | ecosystem: Host-associated > Plants > Roots > Unclassified | place... | reverse complement strand
CTTTGGCGCAGTTAAGTGGCTCCTTTATTGCAGTGTAAAACATTATATGGATATGTTGATGGCTCAACACCAATGCCTTCTGCTGCCACTAATCCTGCAGCTCATAATATTTGGAAGCAATTTGATTAGCTCGTCATGAGCCTTCTGCTTTCTTCTCTCACAGAGGAAGCTCTTTCTATTACTATTGGCTTTACAACATCAAGAGATGTCTGGAACTCTCTTGAAATCACTTTCAGCCAAAAATCTAAGGTCCATGAACTTCAAATAAAAGATGAACTTCATCTCTTGAAATGTGGCTCTCGTAGTATTTCTGAATACTCTCGAATATTTAAGGCTCATTGTGATCAATTATCAGCAATGGGACGTCCAGTTGAAGATACTGACAAGGTGCACTGGTATCTACGTGGTTTAGGCCATGAATTTTCAACTTTCTCCATCACTCAACTCTCTTTAACCCCTATTCCCAGTTTCAAGGATATTGTTCCTAAAGCAGAAAGCTTTGATCTTTTTTTCAAGTCTATTGATCATAATACAGGGGTCCCTACATATGTAGCAAATTTCTCTCCTGCATCTTCAAACCGATATGGTAACTCTAACAACTATCAACACAAATATAAAGGAAGGCCATCAAAGGGAGGAAACCGTAGCAAGCAACAATATAAACGACCTCCTAGATGCCAAATCTGTCGTGAGGAAGGACACTATGCCATGGATTGCAGTCGCAGATACATTAAACCTGATGCTAATCTTGCTGAAGCTCTTGCCCACTGCACCATTAGCAATGAACCTGCAAATTGGTACACAAATACGGGTGCATCAGCACACATGACAACTGATGCATCTCAACTTGATAAGGTGGAACCTTACACTGGTAAGGACAAGGTTATTGTTGGTAATGGATCCTCTTTACCAATAACATATACTGGTTCTTGCTCCTCCACTCCCCATCTTCAATTAAATGATGTTCTTGTTGTCCCAGCTTTAACTAAAAATCTGCTCTCTGTCAGTAAACTCACTCATGACTATCCTTTATCTGTCTCTTTTACTGACAATGATTTCATCATACAGAATCTTCAAACTCAAAAGGTGGTGGCAAGCAGTAAGCATGTTGATGGTCTTTATGTACTGAAGCCTGGACACCAAGCCTTCTCTACAGTCATTACCAAATCCAGTCTTTGTAATTCCTTTGCAATTTAGCATGCACGTTTAGGACATGTCTCCTCCATAATAATTTCTATTTTTAATAAATAAGGTTCGTTGTCCCTCTTTTCTCTATTGCTGAATCCATCTCTGTGTATTAGTTGTCAAAAGGCTAAAAGCCATAAATTGCCATTTCCAACAAGTGACAGTCGCTCCAACAAAATCCTTGGTCTTATACATTGTGATCTATGGGGTCCAGCACCTATAACTTCCATCTTAGGATATCGATATTACGTTATCTTCATCGATGATCACTCACGTTTTACTTGGTTTTATCCATTAAAACACAAAACTGATTTTTACCAGACATTCTTTAACTTCCAATCTTTGGTTGAGAATCAGTTCTCTACGAAAATAAAGATTTTCCAAAGTGATGGGGGAGGGGAATTCATCAGTAAGAATCTGCAGTCTCATTTCACTAAATGTGGAATTCATCACCGATTCTCCTGTCCCTATACACCATCTCAGAATGGTGGAGCAAAGATAAAACACAGGCATATCACTGAAACAGGTCTCACAATGCTGTTTCATTCCACTGTTCCTCTTCACTTCTGGTTGAAGCCTTCAGTACTGTAGTCTTCACCATTAACCACTTGCCAACACCAGTCTTGAATGGGACATCTCCTTTTGAAATTCTGTATGGTAAGTCTCCTCTCTATACTACATTTTGAATCTTTGGATGCTTATGTTTTCCAAACTTGCGTGATTATACCAAGCATAAGTTTGAACCAAGAAGTCTTCCTTGCATTTTTTTTTGTTACCACACTTCCTACAAAGGTTTTCGATGTCTTGATCCTGTTTCTCATCGAGTTTTTATCACTAGACATGCTCGTTTTGATGAGAATGTATTTCCTTTTTCTTCTTCTAGTATGCAACCCTCCTCTGCCATCTCAGATTTTATTGTCTTTCATGATCCCACCTCATCGCATCCTGTTATGTCTAGTACTAACTCTTCTACAGGACATTCATCTCCATCATCAGTAACCTCATCCATGCCGTGTAAATTATGTTCTTTGGACTTGCTTCCATCTCCAAGCTCCTCAATTTCAGAGCCACTTGTTCCTACTCCTTAGGAAGAGCAACTTCCAACAATCCCAATAGCATCAGCTTCACATCAGAATTCTCATTCCATGATCACTCGTGGCAAAACAGGCATCTCCAAATCCAAACATTATAGTTATGTCTATCAGATTTTGTCATCTCCTTTATTATCCTCTCTTTTAGTTATGAGGGAACCAAAGGGTTTCAAGAGTGCTGCCAAGTCTCCAGAATGGATTGTTGCCATGGAAGAAGAAATTTGTGCTCTCAAGCTCAATCAAACATGGGAACTAGTTCCACGACCACCTACTACAAATGTGGTTGGATCCAAATGGGTTTTCCGCACCAAATATCATTTGGATGGTTCCATTGATAGGCTCAAAGCACGCCTTGTTGCAAAAGGCTATACTCAACTCTATGGTCTTGATTTTAATGACACTTTTAGTCCAGTTGTTTGAGCATCAACAGTTCGTATTGTTCTCTCCATTGCAGTATCTCGTGGCTGGAATATGCGCCAGCTTGACGTAAAAATTGCTTTCTTGTATGGTCTTTTACAAGAACAAGTTTATATGGAACAACCACCGAGCTATGCTAATTACTCTCATCCAAACCATGTTTGTCGTCTTAAAAAGACAATCTATGGCTTGAAGCAAACACCAAGAGCATGGTTCCATCGGTTTAGCCATTTCTTACTCACTGTTGGCTTCAATAGCAGTCAAGCTGATTCCATCTTATTTGTCTATTCATCAGCTCACGAGATTATTTACTTGCTATTATACGTTGATGATATTATCATCACAGGCAGCAATATGTCCCTCATTGATACTTTCATTCGCAAGCTACGTCATGAGTTCTCCATGAAGGATCTTGGCACTTTGAATTATTTCTTGGGTTTAGAAGTCACTCATTCTACCACTGGCATATTTCTGAGTCAGCTAAAGTATACGAGAGATCTTTTACTTCGAGCTGACCTCCTAGATTCCAAACCGGTTGGCGCTCCCATGATTGTTTCTCAGCATTTAACTACTGATGGCAATCTATTTCATCCCCCCACTACCTATCGATCCTTAGTTGGTGCACTTCAATATCTAACCATTACCAGCCAAATATTACACATGCAGTGAACTCAGTAAGTCAATTCATGCATGCCCCAAGCGAACATCATTTCCAGGCAGTTAAAAGGATCCTCCGATATATTAAAGGAACTCTGCACTTTGGTCTCAAAATTACTCCATCCACCACCTTCAACATCTCAGCTTTCTCAGATGCCGACTGGCTGGCTGTCCAGATACCAGTCGATCAACATCTGAATATGCCATCTTCTTAGGTGACAATCTAGTTTCCTGGACATCTAAAAAGCAATCTACTGTCTCTCGCTCTTCTGCAGAATCTAAATACAGAGCTTTAGCCCTCACTACAGCTAAGGTCAAATGGTTATTAAACATTCTTCAAGACTTACACCTTCAGCCATCAGACAGGCCAACTCTATTTTGTGACAATGCTAGTGCAATTTTTATGGCCCGCAATCCTGTAGCTCGAAAACGATCTCGGCATATTAACATTGATATTCACTTTGTCCGCGAGTTAGTATGCAATGGTGTCTTAAAGATTCAACATGTGCCGTCCAACTTGCAAATTGCGAACATCTTCACTAAAAGTCCATCAAAATCTCTATTTATGCTCTTTAGGTTCAAGCTTCGCGTGTTACCAACCACGCTTGACTTGAGGGGGAGTATTGGTGCTAACACAAACTCATCTCCTGCAGACAATCCATGAGAGAATCCATCCAAGCATCAAGGAGAAAATCATGCCATTACAGTTGATTGCTTTACAGTTAATTGTGCAACGTCTGTTTAGGAATTGATTAATTCTAATTATAGTGTATAATTCCTTGTATAGCCTGTAACAGCTATTTCCTTATTCTCTTCTTCTCTGTTGTAAAACTTTCCTATATATAATACTCCAACGCCATATGCAGTTGATGTGGTTGATAATTATTGGTTTACAAAACCTTACAGTTACAATATATTTTTTTCATATCAAAATAATAGCTTTTTTTTTTTTTTTATCTTTATGTTTAGTTCATTTGAAAAAAACAAAAAAAAAAAACAAAGACACCAAGCACTTTAACCATGGCTTATAATTGAATCATAAGGGAGCAAGGTTATTGTCTAGGTATTTCATTAGTTGCTCGAACGTGGACGCAAGAAAACTAAAGAAGAGGACAGATTTGATTAGGTATCGTAAAATATCATGCATAAAGGCGTTCATGTGTGTGTGTAGAGGTGCCATGGTAGTTATATAATTAGAAATAAAAAGGAAGGGACACGTGCGTGGAGCTGGCTTTGGCACGTGAGGGGCAGATGAGAAAATTATTAGATTTTTCAATGATGAGGAGGAGGAGGAGGAAGAGGAAGTGGGGCTGTCAAGCGTGTGAGGGGAGGGTGGGATTCACGTGACTACGAATACAAAAGACAACAGATGGGATACAAGGAGAAGGTTAGGCTGTCAAACATCAATCCTGTTTGCAGTTGGCCAAAAAAAAAAAGGTGTTTCTTTCTTCTTTATTTTTTTCATCTTCCTATTTCAATTGGGTGTTAATATACCAAAAGATCTCTTAAAGGCTTTGGGAGAAAGACCACAACCATTCCTTCTTTCTTTTATTTCCCTTGGTTCTTGCTTTCCAAGATACTTTTCGGTGAATTACTTATAGTTCCCAGTAATACCATATCTTACGTGCGTCAAATTATTAAAAGAAAAAGGATTAATTGATCTTTTCTTTACCTTACAGTGCTTGCATATACATATGCTCAGCGTGAGTTTCAAACCTAAATTTCATCTGTAAGACATTACAAAATATTCTCAAGCAAGTTTTTTATTCATATTCATCAACATTTTCATCAAGCTTTCTTCGAATTCATATTGTTTTAGCGCATAAATATGCATATTAGACCAAATGTTAATGTACATGATAAAGCATATATTAAAAAAAACAAATATGAAAAAGAGTGAATGAAATTGTATATATCAAAGGTTTGAGAGTTTTTAAATGTCCTCCATCTAGACTATCTTAATCTATTTATGAGTTATTCCTCAAATTCATCTTTTTGTTTTCAAAATAAAAAATAAAAAATAAAATAAAGACTGATATTTTGGCAAAAATAAGCCGAGAGGATTTCAAATGTACAAAAAATCAAACTGCAATTTTGGATGAAATCGGGAGTTTAATTGTATCCTATTTTACCAAAAACTAGAGAGACAATGCAAATTCGAGGTCAAGTTACATGATTATTGAATGAATCTGTATAAAAATTAAGTCGAAGAACATAGTTATATTTTTAATAGGTCAATTTGATTTAAATCATGGGTCAAATTAAAGTTTAATTATGTTTGAGAATTAATTTGGGTCCAATTAAAGGATTTAATTAGCTACAAGGACTTAATAATATTTTAAATGAGTCAAATTAATTTTACTCGGGGTTTAATTGGTGAAAAATTAAGTTTGAGAGCCCAATTTGAGCTTAATTGAGAAGATTGGAATTTTAGGAGATCAAATTTAATTTTTACAAAGTCAATTAGTTCAAATCAGGGGTAAAATCGCAAGAAAATAAAAGTTTTGAGGTCAATTAAGGGTTAAATTAAATAAATTTGCAGCCAATGACCATTTTGCAAAAGGCGTCGAGCTATGGCGACTCAATTGATTAAAATCAGGGGTGAAATTGTAGAAAAGTGAAAGTTTAATGGTTAATTGCATAAATCCAAGACCAAGGACCAAAATGAAAAAGGTGCTGAAATTTGGGGCTGACATTGAAGTTCGGTCGGGGCAAAATTGCATAAAATTAGAAGTTTAGGGTAAATTAAGAGTACAATTGAAAGAAATTAAAAGATGAAGGACCAAATTGAACTTCGATCAAAACCCTAAATCCATAAAACGACGATGTTTTGAAGAGAAAAAAGGATTAGATGATACGTCATTTGGTGACTATTTATCTTGTTCGTATTGCTTGAAAACCCTGGTTGAGTGGTTTTCTTTCCAGGGCATTTAATGCTTTATTTCTCCATCAAATTTGACAAAACTTTGCACGTAAACGATGACCTGACATGTGACTACACCCCAGTGTGATCTTCCTAGCCGATTGACTTCACAACAGCCACGACGCTACCCTAAAGTGGCCAACCCAACCAGCCTTCAACTGTCAAAATCTGACAGTCCATGATAGTTATTTTGAACCAATGGTGGGGATCCTTCCAGGTCGAATCAAGGACCAAGATTTGGTATCATTAAAAACAAAATATCTCTCTTCCACCATCTATAAATAGGGGTGGATTTCATGGCTTGAAGGAGGAGAAATTAGGGTGCGAAGTTGGCAAAAAAATCATCTCTTCCCCAATTTTCTTTTCTTTTCCTCTACCAACCTCCCTTTCCCCTTTTTTTGCTCCACCTCCAACGACACCAGCTTCGGCCACAGTGCAGAACTTTCCCTGTAACAACAAAAAACATCGCTAACCACTTTGTCGGCTAGGTAAGCCTTCCCCTTGTCTTTTTGTTCTTCTTTTCCATAGCAGCCATGGCGCTGCCCCAAAGTGGCCATCCCAACCAGCCTTCAACTATCAAAATATGACACTCCATGATAGACACTTTGAACCAATGGTTGGGATCCTTTAGGGTCGAATCAAGGACCAAGATTTGTTACCATTAAAAAAAAATATCCTTCTTCCAACCTCTATTAATAGGGGTGGATTTCATGGCTTGAGGGAGGAGAAATTAAGGTGTGAAGTTGGCAAAAAAATCATCTCTTCCCCAGTTTTCTTTTCTTCTCCTCTGCCAACCTTCCTTTGCCCCTCTTTTGCTCCACCTCCAACAACACCACCTCCGGCCATAGTGCACAACCTTCCCTACAACAACAAGAACGTTGCTGACCACTTTGTCGTTCAGGTAAGCCTTCTCCCTTGTCTTTTCATTCTTCTTTTCCACAGCAGTTATGGCGCTGCCCCAAAGTGGCCAACCCAACCAACCTTCAACTATCAAAATCTGACAATTTATAATAGCCACTTTGAACCAATGATGGGGATCCTTCAGGGTCTAATCAAGGACCAAGATTTGGCACCATGAAAGACAAAATGTCTCTCGTTCACCCTCTATAAATAGAGGTGGATTTCATGGCTTGAGGGAGGAGAAATAAGGGTGCGGAGTTGGCAAAAAAATCATCTCTTCCCTGGTTTTCTTTTCTTCTCCTCTGCCAACCTCCCTTTCCCCCTCTTTTGCTCCACCTCCAATGACACCACCTCTAGCCACAGTGCACAACCTTCCTTGCAACAACAACCTTCACCCTTGTCTTTTTGTTCTTCTTTTCCCACCCCCCCCTCCCCAACCACTGCATGCAAAATTTGCATGCAGTGGTGGGTTAATTAATTTGTATTATGGGCTGGACCCATTCCAGCCTAGCTTATGATGGTTGGGCCAGGTCTAACCTAGGGAAAAAAATGAGGGTTAAGTCTATTAGGCTGCTAGTCAGCCCAACCAAACCCGGCTGGATCCAGCCCAATATAATAATAATAATATATAATATTATATCAATAGAAAAACAAAAAATTTTTTTAAAAAAATTGAAGGGTTATTTCAAAATATTTGTGATTTTCTCGCATGTTTTTCCAATATTTTTTGCATAATATTAGCTGTATATTTACATTGTAAGATATGGATCCGATATTAAAATACCTAATTTTCTCAGAAATGTTTCTTAAAATTTTTTTTGAAAGTCCAAAAAAATCTCAAAAATTTTAAATTAATTTCCCCTTTTAGAAAAAAAAACAATTTTTTTTTGTTTTCGTGCATACGACTAGATCCTAAAATTTTTCCAAACATATTTTCATAAAAACAAATAAAATTGCATCTTTCTCATGTTTTAAAAATACAAAAAAAAAAGGGATATCATAACCAATTTATGAATATCCATTAGGATTTGGCCAAAACATAAAAAACTATTCACCAATCATTTTGTTTATTTTATATTAGGGTTTAGATTTAGACTTTAATATTTAGGGGTGTAAAATTACACAGTAGAGTATACCCTCAGGTATTAAAGATACAAAAAAATAAATGTGATGCTATAATTTGAACTTTAAATTTGCCTTGGACCTTAGAAATAGACCAACAAATAGAAAATTGACCTATAAAAACAATCAAACAATAATGTTGCTTACCTCATATAGGATACACTAGGGGTGATGTATTTTTCCCTTGTACAATCAGTCTCTTACCCGGACTCTCACAGACCATAGGTTTCCTAGTAACCATAATATCAGGTGGCGACATCTGAACCTTATAATCATAATTTTATGATTAAATCCCAAACATTTTCCTTTCCCAACAATACCTTTCAGGACGCACCAAAAGTAGGTCATTCGACGTCGCCCCGCAACATAGATGATGAAAATTTAAAATTGAACGCAAAGATATGACCATTAATAAGATAAAAAAGTTGAATGTATTCGTCTTTGAATGACAATAGCTTCTTAAGGCTGAATTGTCCATCAATTAGTGTAGATAATCTCAGTGCAAGTAGCTTCTTAGTATCTCAATAACAACATGTTAAAATAATATAGTTCCAAACAAGGCTTATAAACAAGAAAGTTTTCTCAAACTTTATCTCTACATGGACATAACTTAAATCTAGAGGAAAAAGAAAAAAAAAAGAAGACAAAGAAAGCAAAGATAACAAAAATGATTTCTATGTATAAAAAAAATATCATTCACCTATTTACAAGAGGTCGAGGTTGCAGAATTAATTTTTGTCGATTTTTTTTAGTTTCAAAAAATTTAAGAAATAAATTAATTTTTTTTAAAAACAAACTATTCATGAATTAATTAAAATAAAATTGATCAGACAAGACATTAACCTTGACATATTAATTGAATCTGACAAAGTAAATAATCATGAGCTTGCAAAAAATAATTTCATATACAAAAATAATATTGTATATTTAACACCAAATCAAGCCAAGCCTTAGTCGAGCATGCAAAAGTCTTTTTACATATCACTCACATTGCTTAGGTTCTCTCTTCTCTAAAAATTATGGTGTCCTAGAGGCCGAATTCTTACTTTTTAAGACACCACTATATAAGATATTAAATCTTTCAATGTTGTATATGGCTTTTAGGTTTTACAATTTTTCCAACCAAAGAGTTACTTCAGATCTATTTTTTATTCATCCATGATTGGATTTAGATATGTTAATGTATTATTTTATAGAGCTCATGTTGGAGAACATTTTTCTAACAAAATCTTAGCCCCAAATAAGAGTAAACGCTAGTTTTAATTTGAATCTTCCATAGTGAAGTGTTATTAAATTTACTTGGCAAATTAATGATCACAATATCTTAACTATTTATCCATAAGATTGCTAGGAAATTTTAGTTTTACCAATAAACACAATATATATAAACCATAAACATATAATCAAGAGAGTTATGTATAAATTTAAAAATAAAATTTTGACTAGAGATAAATATAAAATATGTAACTATGTAAAATAAAGTACTTTCTTTCATAAATTTGGATTAAAAAAACAAGGAAAAAAAGTTGTTGTCAAGGATTGTATCCTATGTCTTGAATGATTAATTGCCTATTAGTTAATCCAAATAGTCTTATTGCAAGTAGCCTTCAAGGATTCCAACAAAAACACCTTGGAAAGACACTTTCAAACAAGGCCTATGAATAATAAAATTTTCTCAAACTTTCTATATATAAATACAAAATTTAAATCTAGAATAGGAAGAGAAAATAAGATTAAAAAAAGAGAGAGTAGAGATAGCAAAAATAATTTTTGTATATGAAAATGGAAACCCTAACCCCTATTTATATAGAAGGTCAAGGTTGAAAAATTACTTTGAATTAATTTCTCGAAATTATTTTTTTCAATTTCAAAAAATAAAAGACAAATTAATTTTGAGACACAAAATTATTCAAGAATTAATCGGAAAAAAGCTGATCAAACAATTTCTTAAATGTAGCTTTAAATATGCTCATTAATCATGTCATAACCAATTTCTTCCAAATATATTGCATACAATTTATGTGATGTTGATAAACATTCTTCATATACATGCCATTACCAATGCTTATTCTAATAGATGATTAGTTGCAATGCATTAACAGATGACAAAACTAATGGTATTATTAAAAGATGATTATTTGCAATGCATAAATGGTTTAGGGAAAATATCTAAAGCACTAGCCAAATGGTTATATGGTTGATGACAAGGAAGATCATATTTCTTTATTGAAAAAAATCGTTATATGAAGTTAAACAACCTCATGACATTGATAAACAAGGTTTGACACCTTTATAGTTAGAATAACTAATAAACAAGTATGATTGGTGTATTTATTTCAATAATTTATCTCATTATTCCTTTATATATTTACTATAATAAGTGGATGGTATGTTTATTTTTGTTAAAAAAATCTTTTTGAAAATTCAGAATTGAAAGCATAACTTAGTATTAAGTTTGAGAAGAAAGAGTTACGGAGTAACTGAGAGAATTTTTGTTATCCATTTTAGATTGTGAGTTGCATAATGTTCATACTTAGATAAGAATGTGGAATAGATATCTCATATTCCATATTGTAGTGTAGCGAGTAGTCTCGTGTAAATTTAAATCATGTAATTAATATGGTTAGCAAATTTATGCATCATTCAAATAAAGCATTGAAAAGTTGTAGAATATATCTTTTGATATTTTAAAGGTACATTGAATACTTACTTGGTATATGATAAACAAATTGATTGTTTTATTGGCTTTGTTGACTCTAATTATATTGAAGATCTTAGTCATAAAAGATCTATCATAGGGTATATATTTGATATTGATGGTAATGCTATTAGTTAAAAGGTTATATACATTCTATCATGACATTATTTACTAACTATAAAAAATAGAATCAAAAATAGAAAGTCATCTAACCCTAAATCACTTCTAGAAGCCACACAATACCTCCCTACCTCCCCTTACCCTTTCTCTCATTCTCCCTATCTCTAGTCTCTATAGTGGCATTCAATCCTATGTTTGATCCACTATATGAATCTTTACATAAGGCATGCATATAAGCTATGTTTATCTTATTCAATTTTTATCTTTATAAATCTTTCTCTCTTTATCTATTTGTGAGTTACAAAGAACAAAAATGGAGAAGAAACTAGTCATTATTAGAAAATTATCAAACACAAATGGAAATACCGATAGAAAAAATACAATTAGTAAATTACAGTGATATTTACCGAAGGAACATGATGTCGTTATTTCTATATGTATTCACCGATAAAAACACTTATATTGGTGAATATCGAGGGACTCACAAGTGAAAATCATGGAATGAAAAAACATTAGGCAAGTATTTCCTTGTCATTTTTATCAAAAAAATATGACGCGTCAATAGTACAGATAAAATTACCGATGAAAACTAACTGTTGCAAATATTTATCGATGCATCTTTCAGTAATATTTAAGCTATGACCCGCGTGACAACCCCCTTCTCCCCTCCCCCATTTCTTCTTCATTTTTCTTCCTTTTTTCTACAAAAAATAGCACCATTCTCCCCTTTATTTTGTCACAAATCAAGCTCTCATCATCACAAATCTGGCCACCCTAATATTTAGTCTGTCAGTGTCTCTATTTTGGCTTTTTTTTTTTACAGTTTGCCACATTAAGTACGCAAACCTGTCCATTTTTTGTTGTAACCAATTTTTTTTTAAAAAAAAAAACAAATAGCATTTTTATGTAGTTTGTTCGTATGTTTCCTTGTTTTATAGTTTTTTCCTATAGAAATTTATTGTATGAATGTATGATTTATACATGTTAGGGTTTGTTTGAGATTTAAAAAAACATTGTATTTGTTTGTCATTTGATTAAATTGAGTTTGATTTTGTAACTTAAGTGTTTTATAATGAGAAATAGATAAAAGGGTTATTTAATAGGTACATTTCACATTCTATTAATTTTATTGTTAAGTTGAAAATTTAGATAAATTTGGAGAAATTTGAATTTTTTGGAGAAAATTGATAATGATTAAAGGGTATTATTAAAATAGATTGAATAAATTTGAATTCAACTAATTATAGCTAATTAACTAGGTGCCAATAATTTGTTTAGTTCACATTATTAATTAATACTTGTTGTCGTCAATATTCTATATAGGTTTCATACAAGTAATGGATGATCGTTCTTGAATGTATCGAGTTTCATCCGAAGGATTACGTTGGATGGAATATTGTAATGTGGTTACGGATTTTATTAATTACACAATATCTAATCCAAAAAATATTAATGGAGACTGTATTTTATGTTCATGTAAGAGGTTTAAAAATAAAAAATCTCAAGATCCAGATATTGTTACGATGTATCTTCTATTAAAAAAACAGTTCATGGAAAAATACTTATATTGGTTTGCATTCAGAGAATCTCGTGTTCCTTATGAGACCATGATAGAATATATGGTAGATTTAACTTCTAATTCTAGCAACATGCATGAAGTTGTAGATGATAATAGTAATCATTATAGGAGCATGGTGATTGATGCATTGAGAATGAATCAGGGTTATGCGGGTGAATGTTCAATTGTAGATGAAGAACCAAATGCAGAGGCAATTAGGTTTTTTGAACTCTTAAAAGATTCTGACAAATTATTATGGGATGGGTGCACAAATTATAGTAAATTATCAGTTGTTACCTAGGTGTTCATTAAGTTAGATCATGGGTTGAGTGGGGCTGGTTACAATAGAATCATCAAATGGGTGAGAATCATTTTACTTAAAAGGAATAGGCTAAAAAAAAGTATATACTACTAAATCCATGATAAAACCCCTTGGCATAGGATACCATAAAATTAACACGTGTCGTATTACTGGGAAAATATAGGATTTGATTGAGTGCAAAACCTGTAGGCATGCTCGGTATAAACTCAAAACTAGGTTTTTAAAACTTTTGAAAGATTCTGACAAATCATTACAGGATGAGTGCACAAATCATAGTAAATTATCGGTTGTTACATAGGTGTTCACCATCAAGTCAAATCATGGGCTGAGTGGGGCTGGTTACAATAGAATCATCAAATGGGTGAGAATCATTTTACTTGAAAGGAATAGGCTAAAAAACAATTTCTATACTGCTAAATCCATGATGAAACCCCTTGGCATAGGATATCAGAAAATTGACATGTGTCCAAACTTTTGCATGTTGTATTACTAAGAAAATGCAGGATTTGATTGAGTGTAAAACCTATAGGCATGCTCGGTATAAACCCAAAACTAAGTTTTTTGAACTTTTAAAAGATTCTAACAAATCATTATGGGATAGGTGCACAAATCATAGTAAATTATCAGTTGTTACATATGTGTTCACCATCAAATCAAATCATGGGTTGAGTGGGGTTGGTTACAATACAATCATCAAATGGGTGAGAATCATTTTACTTGAAGGGAATAGGCTAAAAAGAATTTCTATGTTGCTAAATCCATAATGAAACCCTTTGACATAGGATACCAGAAAATTGACATGTGTCTAAACTTTTACATACTTGTTGTACTATTGGGAAAATGCAGGATTTGATCAAGTACAGAATCTATAGGCATGCTCAGTATAAACCCAATACTAGTAGGGGAATGACACTTGTCGTAAATAGAAAACTGAGATATTTCTTAATCTCTCGTAGACTGTAAAGGTTATTCATGTCTTTAAAAATTGTTGAGCACATGATATGGCATCATTCACATGATACGATTGAGGGAATCATGGTACACTCTTCCGATGGTGAAGCTTGCAAACAGTTTAATAAGATGCATCTCCAGTTTTTAATACAACCACATAATGTCTTCAAATACTGCTAAGCACATGACATGACATCGTTTAAATGATACGGTTGATGGGTTATTTGATGCCCCATATTCTTTTTGGCTAGACGGTTTACAACTTGCCACCGAAAATGTATATGAGGTTGAAGTTCATGTTTTTATCCACGGTCATACTCAATCCTATTAGTACGGGTAGGAATATAGATGTTTTTCTTCGACCATTAATTGATGAGTTGAATCGGTTGTGGTCATTTAGGACTTTGATGTATGATGTTTAAGGGAAACAAAATTTTCAAATGAAATCAACTTTGATGTGGACTATCAATGATTTTTCTATGTATAAAATGGTTTCTAGTTGGACCACGCATGAAAAATTAGCATGTTCATATTGTATGGAAAATAACAAAGCCTTTAACATTTATCTTGTATTATTTTAAGTTTTATTTGAGAACAAGAATCTACCACGTTCCAATACATGATGATATTGGGGAAGTGCCTTCGAGTGGAAATTTGTCAATATTTTCTCATCCTTGATGACCTTTATCAAAAAATACAGTGAGAGAAAGATATTTGAGAGAAATCAAATTCAGACATATATCTAATTATGTATTATTTAACTGCAATGAATTGATACCTTATATTCAATAAGTTCAATATTAACATGTTATTTTTAAACAATTTTCTCTTATACTCTCTTAACACGATAGATTGAATAATTCATTATAGGCAATATCATCAATTTTTACTATATCAAAATTCACATTTATTTGAATCTGAAATTTTCTAATTATAAGATGAAAAATTTGTCATGCAATTCAAAACATATGTAAACAGTACTTAATAATTTATAACTCTCATGATACTTAATTTCAATAGTTTACTTCTTTATACTTCTTACAATGTAAAAGGTTTATTCTAGTGCAACTTTGAGTAAAATACTTGAGGGTGGATGGATTCCTTTTTCCATATCTTTAATCCTTGCTTTCATTATATTCTGTTTGGTTTTATGGAAGGTAGAAGAAGATATGAATACTAGTGTCATAACTCATTTCTGGGTTATTCCCCAAACTCGTCTTCTTTCTTTCCAAAATAAAAAATAAAATAAAGACTGGCAGTTTGGCAAAAGCAAGCTCGGAGGATTTCACATGTAGAAAAATCAAGCTGCAATTTTGGAAGGTCAAGTTACATGATTATTAGACAAATCTGCATAAAACATTAAGTTCAAAGACATAAAAATTAAGTTTAACTATGTTTAAGAATTATTTTGAGTCCAATTGAAGGATTTAATTAGGTGCAAAGACTTAATTATACTTTAAATGGATCAAATTAATTTTACTAAGGGCTTAATTGGTGAAAAATTAAGTTTGAGAGCCCAATTTGGGCTTAATTTAGAATATTAAAATTTTAGGAGGCCAAAATTAATTTTACCAAGTTAATTTTTACAAAATCAAAGTTTTGGAGTCAATTAAGGATCATTTTGAAAAAGGCACCGAACTCTTGGGACCTAATTGGTTGAAATCAAGGGTGAAATTGAAGAAAAATGAAAGTTTAATTGTCAATTGAGGGTTAAATTGCATAAATCCAAGACCAACTTGTGAAAAAATGCTGAAATTGGTGTTTGTCAGGAGCGTAATTGAATAAAATTGAAAGTTTGAAGCCAATAAGGAGTGCAATTGAGAGAAATTATAAATTGAAGGACTAAAATAAACTTTACCGAAACAACACTGTTTTGGGTTAATTGTTCATCTTCTTCTTCAGATTTTTACCAGAAAAGTGCTTAGGGGGCTACCTTCCCAAGGCATTTATTGTTTCATCTTTCCACCAAATTTGATAAAATTTACATGCAAACGTTGGCCTGACATCTGACTACACCCTAGTGTGGTCCGTTCTAGCCAATTGACGCCATAGTGGTTGTGGCACCGCCCTAAAGTAGCCAACCTGACTAACCAATTTCTGCATCAAATCTCACAGCTCATGATAGCCACTTTGAATCAATGCTTGGGATCTTTTCAGGTGAAATTAATGGCTAAAATTTGGCACCATATGAGATAAAGTGTCCGTCTTCTAGCCCCTATAAATAAGGGTGAATTTCATGACCTGAGGGAGAGGGAGGAGAAATCACAAGCCAAATATAATAATAATATAGAAAAAACAAAAAAAAAATTCCAAAACAATTCCAAGGGTTATTTCAAAAAATTTGTGATTTTCTCGCATGTTTTTTCAATAATTTTTTATAATATCGGGTTTTATATTTACACTACAATATACAGATTCGATATTAAAATACTCGGTTTTCTCCAAAATATTTATAATTTTTTTTTTGAAAATTAAAAAAACAATCTAATTTTTTTAAAAAATTAATTTCCTCTTTCAAGAATAAAAAAACAAAACAATATTTTGTTTTCATGCAAATGGCCAAACACTAAAAGTTTTCCACACATGTTTTTCATTAAAGAAAATGCATCTTCATCGTGTTTTAAAAATGTAAAATTGGATATCATAATTAGTTTATAATTATTCGTTAGAATTTGGCAAAAATATCAAAAACCCTTTACCAATCATTTTGTTCATTTTATAATAGGGTTTAGATGTAGACTTTAATATGTGGGGGTGTAAAACCCTTCATGAAGTAAGATCTGCAGTGGACCTTAGAAAAAGATCAACAAATAGAAACTTGACCTTAAAAAACAATCAAACAATAATGAAACCTATCTTAGGTAGAGTGCATTGAAGGTGATGCGTCTTCCCCTTGCACAACCAGTCCCTTACCGAACTTTCATAGACCATTATGTTTCCTAGTAATCTTAATATTATGTGGCGACTCTTGAACCTTATAATCATAATTTTATGATTAAACTCAAAACTCTCTTTTCCAACACAATACCTTTTAGGAGGCATCTGAAAGCGCATCATTCAACGTCGCCCCGGGATAAGATGATGACTCTACTAAGGAACACCTTATCTACTTGGACTAAGCTTTACTTGTTTGATTATTTGTTTGTTTGTTTTGGTCTATTTAAATTTAGCTCGTATTTTTTACTACCTTAGCATGCATTTTTACTTCATGTTCATAAATAAGTATGTTAGGTTTGGATTAATGCCTTCATATATTCTAATTTTTACGAGTAAACTCAATTTTAGGTTAGGTGGGGAGTAGCAATCTGCCTTATGACTTTCAGTTGGGGTTCAGATTCAAAAAACATTCAACTATGAACTAAGTGTTTACTCAGTAATGACAGTCACACTGTGCCCCAACCATTCCTTGTAAACTCCTATACTGCCTTTACGTAAGGTGATCACTAGGCAGTTTATAGACCTTTTTTAGACCAGGTAGAAAGTCTAACCCATGTAGCCTATAACCTTCCCTTAAGATATGGACTACCTAATAATTCATTTTGCCATGACTTTCCTAAAAAGAGTCTTAAATGATCAGACTATGGGTTTTCGCCATTCATACCCAATGTGCATCCATACGCATACATCCATTCATTGTAAATAACATACATACATGCATCAGGTTGAAATATAGGTTTCGAAAGAGTCTACAACACCCGACTCCGACTAAAAAACATGGAAGACGAAGAGTGTGCGCACTGTGATGCTTATTTTCAAGAAGAGCTGGAGTCTCTGAAAGTTAGCGTAGCTCGCCTCACTAGCTTACTCGAGCAAGCAATTAGAAATGTCTCTGGTGAAGGTCCTTCCAACCAACCTGTCACCTTTGTTCAGACCCTAATAACAACTCAGCCTAAAGAAATAATAGGCGAACATAGTTAGGAGCCCCAATACAATCCAACATGTATTCAACCAGCAACACTGACGTCAGCACCTACAGTTATGGATGTATTTTTCAACGAGTCCCACAAACTAAGTCATCTGATGACATTGATCAATATAAGATGGCAGCATTGGAAGCTAGAATCAGGGCTATTAAAGAGGCAAACTTGTATGACCCAATATAGGCTATATAGATGTGTCTGGTTTCAAATGTGGTGGTGCGAAAGAAATTTTATATTCCTAAATTCATCAAATACACTAGAACACAATTCCCTATGACTCATCTCAAATCTCACTGTAATAAAATGTCAGAAGTAGTACATAATAAAATACTACTGATGCATTTTTTTCAAGATGGTTTAAGTGGGGCAGCGTTGAATTTGTACTTGAGGCTGGACAATATAAAAATCCAGAGATGGAAAGATCTGGTAGATGCAATTGTCAAGCAATACAAGTACAACATGGACATTGCTCCTGATAGAACCAACTTGTTCAATCTGAACAAAAAGGACAAGGAAAGTATAGGGAGTACGCTCAAAGATGGAGAGATCTAGTTACATAGGTGCATCTCCCACTTTTGGACAAAACAATGATCACTCTATTTGCCAACGCGCTTAAAGTGTCATACTACAAGCATGTGATGGGTATTTTGGTTTAACAATTCATTGACGCTATAACAATAGCTGAACTTATAGAGTAAGGAGTCAGAAGTGATAGAATTTCCATGCTCACCAAGGAAAGAGGCTTTGAAGGGAAAATGAAGGAGGTCGACTATGTTGAAGGTGACTATAATGGTAGGAAAAACCAATTCCAAAACTACCATACTCCACCCTAAATTGCCAACATAAATTTCAACCCTTCATTTCCTGCCAGAAAACCTGAGCCTCAAATCAAAAACCAAACTAAGAATTTTCAAAAAGTCTAGGATCTGCTACCCTCATTACCATTACCTTTAAATGAGATGTACTAGAAGCTGCTAAGCATCGGGCATGTAACTCCAGAACCACTCGCGCCTCTGCAGCCACCTTACCCTAACTGGTACAAGGCAGACCTCACCTGCGAGTACCATACTGGTGTTGCAAGACATAACATTCATACTTGCAGTGCCTTCAAGAAGAGGCTCATGCAATTGATTAAAGTTTGGTGGATAACATTCAAAGAAACTCTAAACGTGAGTACAAACCCTCTACCCAATCATGCTTCAGGAAGTGGATCAGTAAATGCACTAGAGGTGGAATGCCCGAGACAATTAAAAGCACCTATGGTAAGAGCATGGTGCGAAAAAGGCAACATAATCGAGGGACTCAGATATATGAAAAATGAAGTTCTACCATAGTTTTTTGTCCACACTGTCAATAAAATCCCTACAAGGGTAACAAAATAGGAAGAAGGAGTTTGCAACTATTGTTGCCTTTTGTTTGATCATGTTTGTTTTGATCTATTTTAGTTTTGTCGACAACTTGGCTCATAATGCCACAAGACCTTTTTTTGTCAAATGAGCCCTTCCTTTTAATAAGTTTATGCGTTTTCTTGTGTTCATAGTGTGCCTTCATTTTTGTTGTTGTTTCATATAAATAATACACCTACACGAGCACACCATTTACTCACAAAACCACCATACCAAGAATTCTTTAGAGTGTTTCCCCTTTCTCTAAAAACTATGCATGATCCCATGTTTTCACAAGGATTTTTGGGAAATCAAGATTTTAGTACAAAAATAAAAATCAAATTGGTATTTGTTCTAACAAATGAGTTCTGAAAATTCAAGTGATCTCCTAGAAAGGTGACTATACACCTAGAAAAAAACTGAAGAGTAACCCAAACACCATGAGATGACTTCAAAACAGAGTTTTAGCTGGATGAATAATGACAAACCATTTTGCATATATATATATAAAGCTTATCGATTCTGAATGGTAAGAGTTTGAAATGAGAAAAGACCATTTTTTATAGTCCTTTCACAATACTAAAAAAAATCATTTGCAATCCCCTTTTGAGCCTAATACCTTTTATCTTAAAAATTAACCTTGGCTAGGATCACACCCCACACTGAGGAGCAAGTACGAAAGATATACAAAAAAATCCTCAATGATTAAAATGGCTCAAACAAAGTTAGGTGTATGAAATAATCCAAAGGATCCAAAAGATTTGAGCATACCATAAAAAATAACTAATATGATGATGCTCGAAACCAAATAAAGAAAACAAAGAGAAAGAGCCCAAGCCTGATACTAAGGGGCACGATGGACCATTTTGCAAATCAATTCAAATGACAAAAAGGTCTGGAAACAAGCACTGGTGATTCCTAATCTTAAAATCCCTTAAACATCTTTTGAGCCTACAAATATCCTTTTTCTTCGTAGCCAATAGCCAATAGCCAAAACCTATGTTACATGCTCAATCAAACCTTTTCTGATCAAAGACATGCAATCTGGATTGGTAGGCAATGTTTTCCCATGTGAAACAAGCTCTATTATTCATATAAATAAAATGAATGCTTTGAAGATTGATCATCTGAAACCCTCAAATTGAAATTTGAACCTCTTTGACCAACAAAATGTCACTTCATATTTTCACCAAAAGTAAAACAAAAATTTTCAACACTTATGAAGACATGTCCATAGGAATCACTTGAATTTCTTCAAAACAAGTTTGCCTTAAACCGACATCAAAATGGTTTTTGTGTTTAGAAGAGCTTTGAAATTCCAAAAATTCTCCATGAAAACAACTCCTTATAAATAACCAAATCTTCTTTCACACAACTTCATACCTAAAGAAAACTCGAATGAAAAATTTAGGGGCATGATCAGGCTGGGGGCAATAAAAAAAAACACATAATAGGGATAACTCCATGATTCCTTTTCTAAGAAAACAAAAAATGTAGGGTAGAGTTGACAACATTTAAGATAAAAGTTTGTATCATACCCTTCAAAGATCAAGATCATAAGTTGTGACTTGAGTAAGTAAAAGTGAAAAAGCCATCGAAGCTTACTATAAAGACTCGAACTTTCAAGAAGGAGTAAAGTCAATGAAGAAAAGGGACCTATATCTCAGGTAAGTATACATGCATATTGATTATAATGCATTACTTTGATCTTTGAAAAATTAGTGTCTTACTAGCAAATATCTTTTTCCTTTCGAGTGTGTCTTTGAGCCCTCATCTCCCAGGTAGTGTGTTTTTTAACCCTACCTTCTTTCAAGCACTTTCCAGCCCTCGATTCTCAGATAGTGCGCTTTCTAGCCCTATCTCTGTCTCTATATCTCATCTTTTTTTTAGTACGTCTTTGAGCCCTCATCTACCAAATAATGCATTTTATAACCCTATCTTTTTCCTTTTGGGTGTGCCTTTGAGCCCTCATCTCCTAAGTAGTGTGTTTTCTAACTCTACTCACTTTCAAGTACGCCTTTGAGCCCTCATCTCCTAGTTAGAGCGCTTTGTAACCCTATCTTCTTCCTTTCGAGTGCCCCTTTAAGCCCTCATCTTCCAGATAAAGCATTTTCTAACCCTATCTTTTTCCTTTCAAATGAGCCTTTGAGCTCTTATCTCTCAGGTAGTGTGTTTTCTAACCCTAAACCATTTCGAGTGCGCCTTTAAACCCTCATCTCTCAGGTAGAGCGCTTTTTAGCCCCATTTTCTTCCTTTTAAATGCACCTTCATCTTTCAGGTAGTGTGTTTTCTAACCTTATCTCCTTTCAAGTGCGCCTTCGAGCCCTCGTCCCTCTTTAAGCCCTATCTTTTTTCCCTTTAAACGCTCTTTTGAACTCTCATCCCTTAGATAGTACGCCTTCGAGCCCTATCTCTTTTCCCTTTAAGTGCTCCTTTAAGCTCTCATCTTCTAGATAGTACACCTTCAAGCCCTATCATGTCATCCCTTCAAGATATCTCTAATTGAATCATTTCGCCTGGTAAGTCGCATTATTTTCCACCTGGGCAGGTTGCTCATTAAAATAAGACCACTTGAAAAATCTTTATATTTTTCACCACTTGAAAGATCTTTGCATTTTTACACCTGAGTAGGTTGTCCATTATAATAAGACCACTTTGAAAAATCTTTGCATTTTCCCCCTGACCAGGTCACCCATTATAATAAGACCACTTTGAAAAATCTTTGTATTTTTCACCACTTTGAAAAATATTTGCATTTTTCACCACTTGAAAGATCCTTGCATTTTTTTACTTGAGTAATTCACCCATTACAATGAGACCATCTTGCAAAATCTTGGCATTTTTCCACCTGAGCAGGTCACCCATTACAATGAGACCACTTCAAAATATCTTTGAATTTTTCACCATTGAAAAAACAAATTCTTCTTTTCACCTTTGTAGGTTACCCATTATAATAAGACCACTTTAAAAAATCTTCGTATTTTTCACTACTTTGAAAAATCATTCGCATTTTTCATCACTTTGAAAAATCTTTGCATTTTGCAACTGTCATAACCCATTTCTGGGTTATTCCCTATATTCATCTTGATGAATCAATTTGCAAATATTATAGTGTGAAAAATTAAAGGTATTGACATTGTGTCTTTGATTTCATGTAATTCAATTTGGTTTCGTATTGCACCAAATTTTAAAGTTTGTTAAAAACACCTATAAAAGCCTATGCCCAATAAAAAATTGTTAAAACAGAATTTAATATAAGCCCATTTAAAAACCCAAAAAACAAGCTCATTTAAAAGGCATTAGGTTTTTCAATTTTCAAAACAAAAAATCCAACTCGAACCAAACTAAACTAGTTTGGTTTGAATCGGTTTTTGATTCGATTCGGCTTGAATTTCTCATAAATAAATAAAACACTCGATTTGGTTGGATTTCTTAGCCCAAACCAAACCAAATTGTATTTTGAACACACCTACTATTATGAAAAAAGGTAACATAAATAATTTAGCTCATATGTTGCCAAAGTTACTTTTGTTGTCCAAGTTTAAGGTTTTTTTAAAAAACTTTAATTTCATTATTAGTTGTAATAACATGATTTTATTGTTCTAGGATTGAGGCAACAATAACACCTAAAAGGGTGAATTAGTTGTTTCATTAATAATAACAAATATTGCAATTAACTCAATTAAAAAAAAATTAACCACTGATAAAATTAAAGTGGTTAAAGTAAAGAGTATAGGGATAGAAGTTGCAAACTCAATTTTTAATATAGTTCAGCAAGTCTACATCCATACCTCAAGCACCAAACCGATCTTGAGTATCGTATTCTTTACTAATCCAAGCCAAAGATCACAATGTCTTTGTTGAATCCTTACCAAGACCTTTTTCACCACTTGAAAAAATTACTCTTTTCAAGATTTTTCACTTTGGTTATGTACCTCATCGAGATAAAGGGTTTTTCACTTAAACTCTTCAAAGATTATAATTGTTTGAAATGTAGCAACACTTTCTCAAAGTGTAGATAATTCAATTTAAGCTTATGTCTCTATAGCTCACTCAATAGCATTTATAATGTATTGAGGTGTTTAAGTGTAGTGAGTGTGGAAATTTATACTCTTTTACAAGAATATGAAGGTTTTAATGCACAAATATGAGTATAATTTATTATTGATGATTTGAAGTTGCTTTTGTTCTTAAAACAGCTTGTATATAATATATATTCAAATTTTGTACTTAATTCTTCAATTAGACAAGCTATATATATGTTTCTAGCGAAAATTAGTTGTTTTATAGCCATTATTATTCCTTTGACAACTAAAATAGTCGACTGGTTTAGATTGGTCAAGCCAATTGGTCGATTGATTCCTACAGATTCCTAAGTGTTCATTCTTGATGAACAAACGGTCGACCGGTTCACTTGGTATGATCAACTGGTTCACTTGGTATGGCCAAGCGGTCAACCAGTTCATTTGGTATGGCCAAACGATCGAGCGTCTCAATTTAAAATCTAATTTTAATAGTTTTAAGCCTGGTGAATCTCGAATAGACTAAATGCATATCAATTCTATAATGCATGTAATGTGAAGTGTGTGAATTCATTTTAATTTGTGTTATCAAGTAATATATAAAGATTTACATAATAAGCACTAAAATGAATCCTTCAGAACTAAGTCTTCACTTGCTTTGCATCTTGGACTTGTTGATTTATTTCTTCATTTAATTCTTCATGCTTGTTGATGATCTTCGTATAAACTTGTTTAAACTTAATCTCAACCAAGCATATCATTAGTCCATTTTCATTTACTTGTTATCATCAAAATATATAAATATTAATATGTGGCCCAAACATCAACAAATTCAACAATAAAAGGCTTGATAATTAAGGTGAAAAGTTTTTGAATATTAAGAGTGTCACACGTGGTGCGGCGTCACGACGATCATCCTCCTGGAATATCCAAATGTATATATGTATATGGTGTGGGGGAAATGGACAGGACAAGGAATTTTGTCTCTTTTCGGTGGAAAGAGGGAATGAGAGTCGCCACCTAGTATTTGGTCACTAGGAACCCTAACTAGTCTCAAAGATCGGGCATAAGGACTGGTTGTGTAAATGGAAGGTATTAACACCCCTAATAAGCTTTACCTAATGTAAGCAACATTGTTTAATTATTTGATATAAGCTAAGGTATTGTCTTGTTTTCTAATTGTTTGTCTGTCTAAGGTTTAAGAAAAGTCCTCCTCAATAAGGAGATCCTTATCTTATTAGGTAAAAACCTAACCGTTCTGATGTCTATATAAAAACAAAACTACCTTTTTATTTAATAATGAGAATACATCTTACGTATAAGTTCATAATCCATGATATTAAAAGAAAACAAAATATTTTTTGGTATTTTTGAAATATAGGCCTAATTTTCATGGCTTTAATAAACTGATTATTAAAGCTCAAAATGCATGCTAATACACTTTTTTTAATTTTTTTATATGAAAATACGATATGAATTTTTTATATTTTTGAGAGACTTGACCATATGCATGAAAACAAGAATTATTTTTTTTTTGTTTTTCCATATATTTTTTGAAACATTTCGGAGAAAACCGAGTATTTTAATACTAGACTTGTATCTTTACATTATAAAAATACAAACCAATATTAATCGAAAGTGGTATAAAATTTTGCGAGAAAATCACAAATTTTTTAAAGGATTTTTGAATTTTTTTTGTTGTTTTGTTTTTTTATTTAACATATAATATTATATTATATAATTTTTATTATAATATATTGGGTTGGGCCTGACCCAATTATATGGGCTCAGCCCACTCGGGTGCGGCCGGGATTGGCCCAAAAAGAAATTGGGCCAATATCAGCCCGAAATAGGGGTTGGGCCGATGTTGGCCCAACAAGAGTACTTCAAAAGGGACTAGGTCGGACCCAACCAAGATGTTTTGGTTTGGACCAGAACTAGTCCGGCCCAGATTCAGTGGGTTCTCCACTCTTAACATACAACATGAACAGTGGAAAGTGAATTATAATTCACTCTCCATTGTTCACTTACAGGAATAATGGAGGCAAAGAAGAAGAAAAAAAAAAAGAAGAAGAGGGGAAGCTAATCTGGTGGTGGCTCACAGTGATGCTGATGGCGGTGACAAGGAAGAATGGCGGTGGTTTGCGGTGGTAATGTTGTTACTGGCAAGAGAAACATAGAGAGAGGCTGTTTTTCTTCAATCCTTCTCTGTTTTTTTGTCTGTTATGTTTCCTTTTCTTTTCTTTCTTGTTCCTCTCTGTTTTTTTGTTTTTCTCGTCTATTTTCCTTTGCTTTTCTTTCTCTGTTTCCCCTATTTTTCGCGTCGTTTCATTTAAAATAAAAAGGTGCAAAAAAGTGTCAATTTCCAAATAAGTCCTCATTTGAGATTTTAATTTTAAAAACCAATTCAATAGCATCCCTACCAAATCCAAATGTCAACCCTGAAGTTGGTCGCTTTTTCCCTTTTGATCTTTGGTTTTGAATATATGCATTTTGACCCTCAATTGATCAACAAACTTCTAATTTCTTCAATTTGACCCCTGATTCGATCAATTTCAGCCCCTATATTTACGCGTCTTTTCTAGTTTGATCCTTGGTTTTGGATTTCTATAATCAAGTCTCTAATTTTCCATCAAACTTTAATAGTCATGCAATTAAGCCCCTGATTTGACCAAATTAACTCTTAAAAAATTATAATTCGACCCTCAAACTTTAATTTCTTTTAATTAAAGCCTAAATTGACTTCAAAATCAATTTTTCTTGCAATCAAACCCTTTATAAACTCAATTAATCTTTCAACAAAATCTAATTGAGTTCTTAAACTTTTGATTTTGAACTTTTCTTTCTCAAATTGAATTTTTTTTGTCAATATAGCCTTTATCAATAAACAATATACTGTCAAATTTTAATCTTTGTATTTTAAAACTTTCTCAACCAATATTTGACTATTTTCTGGACGCCCATATGTCCTCTTTTCACTGTTATATATTTTTGGTTTTCTTCCGATAATTGTTTTTCTTGTTTTTTTTTTTTCGTGTAGAGACTCAAAAATGGATAACAATAAAGAGAATTCAAACAAAGGTAGAGATTGTTAAAGACGTGGTATGAGTTCAACAAATCCTTATTGTATAAGTAATTTATATTGGACGAAGGAAACTTGAGGATCAATTTTTTCAAACAATATCAACGTAATAAATTTAAGATAAATTTCCTAATAAAGATATATTTCAATTCATTTTTATGGATTTTTGAAGGAGCAATTTATTGTGTAATATTAGCTTTGGGAGTATTTTAGACTATGATTTGAGAGTTCTTCAAATTTAACTGGTTCTAATTATTGCTATATTTCTCTCTTTACTTATGGACATAGGCATAACACATAAAGTATTTATATTATTTGATTTTTTTTCTATTTATTGTTATTCCTCTATATTTATATGTGCGATATGTAATTAATTAAAGAGGTTTGACATTGTCCTTTTAATTTGTGAAATGTTCATCAAAAATATTTGAGAGGTTTAACTCTTAATTTGTTTTCTTATAACAATCTTTTTATCATCTTACAAATGTTATTCTAATGTCTTCTATATATGCGTAGAAATTACGGACAAAACTATAATACTAAAAGAGTTAAATGTTAATGAAGAATCTTGAATAAATGAATTAGTCGTTTCAGAAAACTACACAGATAATCAACGTAGCACTCTCCACAACCAAAAAAAATAATTATCATATAATGTCGACCTAGTAATTTGCATCCATATATATTATGAAGTTGGAAAAGGAGTATATATACCAACTTCGTAAACAATAAAAATGCTTCTCTAATTTCTTATACTGCCTTCTAAGTATTTTTGGTCTGCAAAATTGATAATGTTTTTAGGTTCGAGAGAAAAACAAAGAAAAAATATGATAACAAAATCCCAACAAAAAGTCTAGGATATGGCAACACATCAATCAAAAGCAATCTCACATGGCAAAGCGGCATGCTAGCCAACCTGTTCATCTCTTTGTAGATAACAAAATTGAAAAAGATTCACAACCTTTCATCCTCAAAATGTAAATCTGAAGGAAAATGCCCCACGATCTCAAATAAGGGACTGGAGATCAGGTGTCTGCACAATTTGAAATAGCGTCTTGAAAACTGTTTGATCCATGAAAACTAGTTTTTCCATATGGATTGTCAAATTAAGTTTCAAGCTAGTGGTACGTCTTTCTCATTTCTTTGTGATTTATAATGAACTAACAAAGATAGATTCGAGTTGATGGAAACAAATGTCTTTCAGTCGCTAGCTTGTCATGATTAAAACTTGTGCTAGATAATCCACTTGGGTAGTCGAGATATTCTAGATAAGCATATTTGATATTGTCATAATCAATCATTCATTTACCACACGGGATTAAAGTATTATTTTCTTTGATAAAGAGGGATATGATTAGATGAAACTGGCTGCTAGTTAAATTTATAATCAATATATATATATATATATATATATATATATATATATATATATATATATATATATTATATTTATTTTTTGTTTCTTATTGTTACATCCCTTATCTCTTATATAACAAATGTTGCATGCTGATGATTTATTTAAGATTTGATTATAGAAGAATAAAACTTTAATATGCAAAAAATGAGTAAAAAACCACTCTTGTCATTGTGACAGATCAACTTTTATGGGTTAAATCCACTTGCTTAAAAGGCTCACTGGTAAAAAAGCTCAGAAAAAAAGAAGGTCCAACACGAACAAATACTTAATAGAAGTCAAACCCAAGTTCTGGCGGGATACTAGATCCAATTTTCATGGGCTCAGCTCTGCGCTAGACCTAAGAGCATATGGGGTCTGCCAAAGAGCCAGATCCAACTTTCTTAAACTCAACCACATACCAGGCCTAATAGCATTTAGGTCCGACAATGTGTCAGAAACAACTTTTTTAGGATCGACCATACGCTGAGCTCAAACATTGTCGAGCCTAAGAAAACGCTAAACCAAACATCCCTTGGTTTAGAACCATTCTAGGTCCCACTAAATGATTAGCTACCCTTAATAGCTTTTTTCTAGGTCACAAGACTATCCTCAGCATGGAATGATGGAAACTTAAGATCATCATCTCTCTACGTTCTAAATGTGTAAAAGTCCTCTAAAAAGCCATATACTTGTCAATCAAATATTAATGTTGATTATAAGGATTGATGTCATCAACATTAATATTGTATACAAGATTGCATACAAAAATCTCCTATAAACACGTTGTATTTCCATCAACATTAATATTCATGTAAGGGACTCCCACTAATATATTCCGAAGGAAAAAACTCTCAGCCTCTCTAGCATGAATAGGAAGATTCAAGGTATGATGGCTATAAATACTCTCTAAATTATCCAGGTGAAAGATTCATTTTTTTCCTACTCTCTAACCCCATTAGTTTCTACTTAGGGCATTAATATACACATTCATGAAATTTAATGTTTTTTTTTTCATTTATTACTAGCACCATTAAAAGTTTCTGAATTTATTATTGGAGGGTTCCTTAATCTAGCCGATAAGGATTTTTTTTGCAGGTATTGAAACTTCTTGCTATAGATTCTAGATTCCTCATACTAGGGAGAAGGGAATATATTTACATGAACATTTGATTAACTAAGATCGGACACTAAGAAAACCAATTTCCTGTGCTTTCTGGATTTTGGGACATTATAACATTGAAAACTAAAAAAATGAGAGTTTCTAAAATCCCAAATATTTTATTTTCCCAAGTTTACCATCTCTCTTAATACAATAGAAAGTGATTTACATACTTAAGTATTGAGTATGTTTAGAATGAAAAGGTTACCAAAATTCGATCCAACAATTGAAGATTTACAGTTTTGGAATGTTTTATCGTTGTAATCACCTTTAATTATGATAATGAAAAAGAAAATTGAAAGCAATTAAATTAAGCACGGAAAAAGCATCACAAATAAAAAGGAGTAGACAAAGAAAATCGTATATATGTGGAAATCAAGGGCCAAATGAAAAGGGTGATCAAAATTACCAATCTTGGCATTGCCAAACCGCAAAGCTGTTATATGTGCTTTTCATATACTCCCCACAGACAAACCTAACTTGCCTTGAGCCCAACCTATAGCATGTGCAAACCATCTTTCTTGCTTGTGTGTAGCCTTTCCTTGCTAACAAAACTAAATAAAATCTCCCTTTAATTTGCTCATGTATATTAATTACTAGTATTTATGCTCCCATGGCTGCTTATATATATATATATATATAGCTAGCTTGGTTGTGTGTTATTAATGGAAAAAAAATGCATCCCAAATGCACCGTTAGACCTCACCAACCCGTGTTGCTGTGGGTTCCAAATAATCATAAAGCTATAGGGCATTGTGGTCATAGAAATCAAATCGAAGGATGGAGGTAGTTTGGATCGTTGAGATGACTTTGCACTGACCTCATCGATCTTCATTATTTTATTCCATAGTTTGCGTTGGTTTCCGAAGGACTGTGTACAAAATGACATAAATAGGCTACAGCATTTTGTTCATATAAATGAAATAAATATCATCAAATTTACTACACACACACACACAAAGACACAACTTAAGAAATACGCTGTAATCTTGATTGAAAAAGTCAGTTTAGATGCCCTTGACTTTTAAAACCTAAAAACCCCAAATTTTTCAGGGTCATATTAGTCAAGTTGCAATAAACTTGATAAAGTCTTTGTTTGCATATGTTTCGTTTCTGTTTACTTATTGTATTTCTTTTCTCTAATTTATATCTAGTAGTTAATTATTGTCTTCGTTTTTATTTTGCTGTTGACAAAATGCAGAGGAAACAAAAATTAAAAAAAAAAAACATTGAATATTGTTACAAGAAAGCAAAAAAATAATTTAATAAATATAAAATATTGATGAGTAAAAAGAGGAGATGAAGAAGGAGAGAAAGAAAAGCAAGAAACAATAGCGACCTCTTGATCTCTCTTTCTTTCCTCTTTCTTTTCTTTTCTTGCTTTTTTTTTTTTTTTTTTTTTGTGTGAGAAATATATAAGTCTATTAA
>Ga0307517_10002367_pt1 | contig 30358 bp, 16 predicted proteins | sample 23_EM_MG_FD_194515 | JGI IMG/M metagenome (GOLD analysis project Ga0307517, IMG submission 194515) | Populus trichocarpa ectomycorrhiza microbial communities from riparian zone in the Pacific Northwest, United States - 23_EM | ecosystem: Host-associated > Plants > Roots > Unclassified | place... | reverse complement strand
TGTGGGATTTGAAATTCTTTCGTATTTATACTCTATGTTCACAAGAAAAAAAATTATGTTTTTTCAATGTGGGATTTGAAACCCTTTAGTATATATGCTCTGTGTTTCCAAGAAAAAAGTTATTTTTTCAAAGTGAGATTTGAAGTCCTTTCGTATATATACTCTATGTTCACAAGAAATGAGTTATGTTTTTTCAATGTGGGATAAAAAAAATTTTGGTTTAAATACTTCAATTTTAAAAAATAACATAATATCTTTTCAATGTGGGATTGGAAGCCATTTAATATATATATTCTATGTTCACAAGGAAAAGTTAAGTTTTTTCAATGTGGGATTTGAAACCCATTAGTATATATACTCCTATGTTCCTAATAAAAAGTTATTTTTTAAATGTGGGATTTGAAGCCATTTCGTATATATACTCTATGTTAATAAGAAAAAAGTTATATTTTTTCAATGTAGGATAAAAATTTTTTTGGTTTAAATACTTCAACTTAAAAGGATAATATAATATCTTTTCAATGTGAGATTTGAAACCCTTTAGTATATATGCTCTATGTTCACAAGAAAAAAGTTATGTTTTTTCAATGTGGGATAAAAAACTTTTTTGGTTTAAATACTTCAACTTAAAAGCAAAACATGATATCTTTTTAATGTGGGATAATTTTTTAAAAAAATATTCTTTTAAAATTCATTATTTACAACATGTATAACCTATATTCATATGGATTTTTTCTTAATTTTTTCATATGAAATATTAAAACTTTAAATATTTTTTTTTAATTTTTTCGGGTTGATCTGGGTTGACCCGAGTTGACCCATGAAACCCAGGACCCGGCCCTTTGGCCAGGTCAACCCCCGGGCCGGGTTTGATAACTATGTTATTTGGTGGGATCAACTTATTACAAGTTGAAGGCGTAATGAAGAAAGAATCATTGACACATGAAAAAAGATAAAGCAATAATGAGAAAGAGGTTTGTCTCTAATCATTACTATATGGAAATATATAATAGATTACAATCTTTATCTAAGGGTTCTAAAAGTGTTGATGCGTATTTTAAGAAGATGTAAATAACTATGATTAGAGCTAATTTTTTTAAAGATAGGGAAGCCATAATGGCTAGATTTTCAAATGGTTTAAAAAGAGATATTGTTAATGTGGTTGAATTGCATTATTATTTAGAAATTGAAGATATGGTGTATATGGCTATAAAGGTGGAAATACAATTGAAAAGAAAAGGTAGGTATACATTGGAAAAGGATAGGAAAACATACATGCTTGCTCTATTGTCACCTAGACAAGTGTATTAAGATCAGTTGAAGCTGAAGAAAGTAGAAGCAACCAAACAGACCTTGTCACAAAATAATGATGAGTGAAAATGAGGTGAGCCATGAGTGTGAAACACCATAGGGTAAAGTTTCAGTCATTAAAGATAAATTTGAAGGCTTCGTCCAAAATAAAAATAATAATAAGAGGAAGACCGAGTATGGAAAGAAAACGAGTAGAGAGAAGAAAGAAAAGATGAGAAAAGAAAAGTGTGTAGAAAAAATGAGGAAACACCTTCATTTTTGTGCAAAACAAAGTGATCATTGCATATAACTTTGGTTATCCAATACATGTTCTTATTAAGTTAAGTTGCAAACCATTCAAATATGATTTTAGCGTATCTTGGGAGATGTTCGCATAGAAGGTGTTTTTCTCTTGGTTTTTGCTATTTGCAAACTGCAAGTCAACCTTCCCCTCTTTCTCTTGGCATGTCATGCATTAACGAAAAAAATTTTAGAATCAATTCTCGTTACCAAAAAGTTATGTTAAAGTTGGTGATGTAAATCCGGTCTTAGTTGTGACTGGTTTCTCACTATAGAAATCTGGTTATTTCTTAATTTACATTTGATTAGTTATAAGAATAATGAATTTGTTGTTTTTTAGATGGTTGATAAGATTATTAATGCAGTGCAACTATGATTGTTATAATTGTAAGGATTATTGCTATATTGAGCAATAAATTTTTGATAATTGTTTACTAAAAGAGCCATATATATTTGCAGATTACCGGATAGACGACTATATCAATAGTTTATTATTGATATAGTTCTGAAGGTATCAAATAATTTCAAAGTATTACAAATAATACATGTATATATTAGGTAAATATTAATGTTTGTAGGTAAATATTATTTTTGGACCATCCATCTTTAATATCCATTTTTCTTAAAAAGGATGCTACAGCAACGGCTATATGGAATGACTGTACCAATAGAAGAAGGCAATGATATGTTTTTTTTTTCATGAAATATTATGCAATTTTATTTTTTATGTTTGGTGATTGTAATGAACTTTTTTTTTTTTTTTTAATATAGTGAGAATACATTGTATTGAGATATTACGATTGCATGTTTTATAAGTAATAGACTTTGTTTTACATTATATTTTATCAGTAAATTTATTAAAATTTTTCAGTGTTACCAAATATTGTAAAATGATTTCCAATTTCTTTTATATGTCACAGCTAAACAACATAAAATAATTTATTTTATAGGAAAATATTTTATACTAAACAAATGCCCTAGTAGTCTCTATAATGATTAATCTGAAAAATACAATGCAAAATACATGGCACACAGACAACTTACCACGTATAGAATAAAATGTATACATAATATAAGATATTGTAGACATAATATATAATCTTGTTTTTACATTTTAAAAATGATTTTTTTAAAATTAAATATTTTTTATTTTTTTATTTCAAATTAAATTTTTAAATATTTTCAGATTATTTTTATATCCTATATAAAAAAAAATTTTAAAAATAAAAAAATATTATTTTAATAAATTTTTAAATAAAAAATATTTTTAAAAATAACTGTTATCGTTAAACGGTAAAATAATTAAGCCAATCCTTCAGGTTTGGCATATAATATAATATCCAGACGGCTGCTAAATAGGCTAAATATAATATAATATAATATAATATCTTCTTTGGTTTGGCATTTGAAGGAAGCATACACAAAACAGTGCTTGTTTAAGAAAACAAGTAACTACAAAAACCTACTCACAATGTAGCCGGACCAAATCCCATAACTTCTCAAAATCATCAGCATTCAAAAACCCCTCTTTTTCCCTCTCTAAACCCTAATTTACAATTTTCTCCAATGACCTAACCCTGAAACTGAAACTGAAACTTCAAAATCAGGGCTTCGAATTAATTGAAAATCTTCAATGGTAGCCATGACGAAATCGAGTTCAAGAGAAAGACTAGCGAGTCTCATCAACTCAGCCAAGTCTGCCTCTGACATACCTTCAAAGCTCCAAACTTTGCGTCAATTAAACCAAATTTTGCAACAACAAGAAAACGCTAACTCACTCTCTGAGTTCCTTCCTCGAATTTTCGAGTTTCAGTCTGATCAGCACTCTCCTGTTCGCAAATTTGCCACTGAGTGAGTTTCTGCATCGAAGTGAATTTTATTTTAATTTATTTTCGATTGCAGAGGGAGATTTTTTGTTGCATCTTTTTCCCTCTGAATTACTTCCTCTATTCCCTTTGTGCCTCTTTTTTTTAATTAATTATTTGGGTGCTGTTTGTGATTTTGAAGGATGATTGGAGAGATTGGATTGAAGCATTTAGAATTTGTGCCCGAAATTGTTCCGGTTTTAATGTTAGTTTTGGAAGATCTTGTACCGGCTGTTGCTAGACAAGCTATTACTTGTGGGATCAGTTTGTTTCGGGCTACTCTCGAAAAACTTGCAATTCAGGTATTTTTTTATAAAAAAATTGGTCTCTTCAATCAACTGGGGATCTCTTAACTTCGTTAATGATTTACGGCCTTTTTTATGCTGATTAAGAGTTGGGGTTGGTATGTTTAGGGTCTTTATACTAGCGAGCTGGATGATTTGCTTAAGTCTTCGTGGTCATCGATGTTAGAGTTCAAGGAAAAAATTTACTCCATAGCTTTTCAGGTAAAAGGTGATTTTTGAGGTGGGTGATACATTGGTGAATTTTCTATGTACGCTGTAGTCTGATTCATTTTGATAATGTATTCTGAAGCTGGGAAGTGGTGGTGTAAGATTGCTGGCACTGAAGTTTGTTGAAGAAGTCATTCTTCTTTACACTCCTGATCCTTATGGCACTTCAGAGCCCCCTTCTCATGAAGGTAATGATACTCGTAGCCTTACCTTTACTTCTTGCCCAGGCTGCATTACGAGGCAGAAAATTTTAATCTGCTACTGCACCAGCATTTCGATGGATTCCATTTGGTTATGCAGAGTGGTTACCTATTTTGCAGGATCAAGTGTGGAATTTAACATATCATGGCTCCGTGGGGGCCACCCTGTACTAAATGTTGGAGATTTGTCAATTGAGGCCAGCAGAAAATTGAGTTTATTGCTCGATCAGCTTAGGATGCCAACAGTGAAATCTATCAGTAACTTAATGATCATTGTGCTTGTTAATAGGTAGGCAACTAGCTCTAGTTATATGCATTCAAACTCTTTTCTGCTGTTGTTTTTGGATGAAATGGACTTGATGCGTCCCTGCACTTGTGATTTCTTGTGCCAATTAATTTTACTGCTTTATGTTTCCTATCAGCCTTGCCACGATTGCAAAGAAAAGGCCTCCATGCTATGGACGCATTCTGCCAGTTTTACTTGGTTTGGATCCCTCAAACTCTGTTATTGAAGGGATGCATGGTTATGGGGCACATCATGCTTTAAAAAATGCCTTCCTCACCTGCTTGAAGTGCAATCACCTGGGTGCTGCACCGGTATGTCTTGATTATTATTGTGTTTGCTTGCACATATGACTTGTTCTCTTTTCTTTCGTGGAGTTTATCTTCATCTTGACTTACAACTAATTTATAATTGTACTTGGTGTAAGTGTTAGTTTCAAATTCTTCTAGGCAAATTATTGATCTTAGAGTAGCAGATTTGTACTGGAAATTGGTTGCGGAGGAATATTTTTTTAAACATATTATTTGGTTGATTCTGAACTTTTTACTAAGGTTTAAATTTTTTTATATGCTCTATAGATATGTGTGTTGTGCACAAGCTCCTTTCCTCATTTTCATTCAATGTAATTTGCTTTAGAGTTGAATGCGCGTGGGTGTTATTGGGACATTTGTGCTGGCCAAATCAAAATTGTCTGCAATTTTATACTCCAAAGAGTATTGTCAATTCATAATGTTTTCATTAGTTCTATCAGTAATTGAACATCCACTAAGAGATTTTCCTTAACATAGGAAGTAGTTTGGTTAGTCCTCTATATTTTGCATTTTTTCTACTCTCTAGAATAACTGTGGTTACCCAACTAACATTTCATGAAATCCACACCAGTATGTTTTTAACTAGCATTTGTATGAAACCAGTTGGTGATGGGGTTTTTTATGACTGCAGTGGCGGGATCGTTTAGTTGGTGTTCTAAAAGAGATGAAAGCAGGAGAGTTGGCAGAGGAAGCGCTACAAGTTTTAAGGAGCAATGGAAGTGTAGAGGAGGCAAAGGAAGATTTTCTAGTTGCACAGGTACTCTTTTGTATGTTTTCAATGTATATACTCATGTATACGTTGGTATACACATTTCCATGTACACACAAAGAATCACACATATGCATGAAGCTTCTTGATAAAGGCGTTGAGATTTTGCAGGAAGAAAAACTCTTAATTAAGTCATCTGATGGCATTCCAAATAATTCAGCAAGGAAACGATCTGGACCAGAAGACAGTATTGATTTGGCTAAAGATGATGATGTGTCTGGAAAACGTGTCAAATCATCCCCCAGTGTCTCGGAGGAATCATCTAAAGAGTTGGATCATAGAGCTAACAAAAAAGATGATGATAATGGACCTGTGCAGCAACTTGTTGCTATGTTTGGAGCCTTGGTTGCTCAAGGTGAAAAAGCTGTTGGTTCTTTGGAGATTCTTATTTCAAGCATCTCTGCTGACTTGTTAGCTGAAGTAGTGATGGCTAACATGCGCTACCTTCCTACCGGTCATCCCCAAGCGGAAGGAGATGATGAGTCACTATTGAACATGACTATTGTTGGCAGTGACACTAGAGCCAAGTATCCATCATCTTTTCTGACTAATGTTCTTTCACTTTCTAGTTCCTTCCCACCTATAGCTGCACAACTGAATGCTGGTCATTCAGTATCCAAAGACATACCGGTATGGGTTTCTTCTTCTATCCACTCACATACCTTTGTTTTTTTTTTCTCCCTTGGCATGAGTTTGGTGAATTGTAATGTTTTTTTTTTTTTGTTTATTTTAGGCTTCCTATTGTTCCATCTAACATCCTTTACATAATTTGAAATTTTTTAGTTTAGATTTGTCATAATAGGGTGTTTACATATCTGCAGACAACAGACGAGGAAGAACTGCAGACGACAACAGACGAGGAAGAACTGCAGACAACAAAAGACGAGGAAGAACTCCATGTTGCAGCAGCTGATGTCGCTGATGTATATACTGGAAAAGCTCATGGTGCTGAAGATGAACTGATGCCTGCAGGTTTACCTGCTTCTTCAAATGTCGATTTATCTGGGATGCAGATGGATGGTTTGGCTATTTCATCTAATATCCATGATTTTGAGAATTTAGACAGTGAAATACCTGGTCTAGATTCTTCTGCTCGTAATGATGTATTTTCAGAGACCATGGGTGCTTCTTCACTGGTCTCTACTGATATTGAAGATGCCAGCCAAGAGCAAGGTACAAGTCTGGGTACAAGGTCAAACCAGGAAGTGCTTCCATCAATATCAAATGACAGGTCAGAGGAGCTAAGTCCAAAAGCAGCTGCTACGGATTCCAACAGCCTGATCTCCTCAACTGCAACTTCTGTGTGTTTACACCAGCCTCTTGTTCTGCCTAAGATGTCTGCACCTGTTGTCAATCTTGTTGACGAACAGAAGGATCAGCTGCATAATTTGGCTTTCATACGCATCATTGAGGCATACAAGCAAATAGCAGTTGCTGGAAGTTCACAATTTCGCCTTTCCTTGCTTGCTTCTTTAGGAGTTGAGGTATTGATTCTATATTTTCAAGGATAGTTACCTCCCCTTTGCTGTTGGTTGTGGTGTAAATGATGTTTCCTGTACTTGTTCAGTTTGATTAGTTATATTACTCTATCTGCATTTTCCTTGTTACTCAGCTGAAATAACAATCCTTGTGTTCTTTTCTTCTTTGGCTAAATTCTTGCGAGTTGTAATGATGCATAATCTGGTCAAACATGCATGCCTTTGTAAGATCCATGCACCAGATAACCTGATCTAAGCATCTTCAACCATGTCAATGAACAAAATAATCATTTTGTTTGCTTTTCATTCTTCACCATCAGTGCTTAATTTTCTGAATTGTCAAGCCAGAATTTGGACATCTTTTGGTTTGGAAATGTGGACCTATACTAGCTTGCTCCTTCCACAAGAAAATTCCCACTATCTAATGGATGCTATCTTCAATCACACAGTAATTTGGAATCACGTTTCCACTTCTTCAATTCATGCTAACTACTGTTTCATTCTCTTTTCTCTCATGCACAGACTTAATTAGTGCAATGATCAATTCTAGGTTCCTCTTTTCCATGAAATTTTAATTTGGAAGTTTGGGTGGATATTAGTCGTCCAATGGTAAACTTTTTGTATCTGTCACTTTTATTGTGCACATGATTTTTAATTGCATATTTTCTTGTTTTAGATATTCAGAGAGTTGTATGATGTGCAATAGTTCATGACCTTATTCTACGTAGTTGCATAGTCAGAACTAGACATTAGTACGGAGAACCAAACTATACGTAATGTGCTGATATTTATTTATTTATTTTATTTTTACCTTTTTGCAGTTTCCTTCAGAGTTAGACCCATGGGAACTCCTTAAAAAGCACATATTGTCAGATTATGTGGTTCATGAGGTAAGAGAGTATTCCAACTTTTCATAGCTTAGCTTATTGCACAGATGCTAACTTCTAGTGGTGATGGGCTTTAATCAGAATGCGCTAAAACTGCTTCATTTCATTTGTATACTGCCACCATCATTGTATCAACAAATTTTATGCTATGGAATTGGAGAGTTGGCATATTTAGTTTCGAGTTCATTGATTTTACTATATTATGGAAAGTTCCCTTTAATGTGTCTAGGGATTGTCAGCATGAGAATGAAGATTTCAGTTGTTCAGTTGTATTGCTGTGCTGATGCAGTCACTTGCTGGACTCTGCCATTGTTGCTCTTTTCTGTTCTATTTTGATTCTTCTAAAAAAAAATGCAGCATCTGACAATACTTGCTGGGTGCCTTCAGGGACACGAGTTGACATTGCATGTCCTCTACAGGTTATTTGGTGAGGTAGAAGAGGAACATGACTTCCTTTCTTCTACAACCGCTGCTTCTGTGTATGAAATGTTCCTTCTGACTGTGGTTCGTATTTATTTCCCTTTTACCATTTCTCATTCTTGCATCAGATATGTATATTCTGAAAGAAAGAAATTATATTAAATTGCAGGCTGAAATGCTTAGAGATTCTTTTCCTCCTTCAGACAAATCTTTAAGTAGATTGCTTGGTGAAGCTCCTTATCTTCCAAATTCAATTTTCAGTCTATTAGAGTCCTTGTGTTCTCCTGGAAACATCGATAAAGCTGAGGAGTTGCAAAGTGGAGATCGAGTTACTCAAGGTCTCAGTACTGTATGGAGCCTGATTTTGCTGAGGCCTCCTATTCGAGAATCCTGCTTAAAAATTGCTCTGCAGGTTTCTTCTCTTTATCGTCGATTCCATTTATTTCAATTGTCAATAACATTTGTACATTTTGAATGCCATGCCTTTCTCGGCCTCTTTGCTAGTTTCTGTGAGGGTTCTTGCAAGTTAAAGTGTTGCATAGCAATGCTGCAAAAATAGAAAAATATATAATAAAAAATAAATATTAAAAACCATTAAGCAAAAATAAAAATAAATAGAAAAATATATCATTTGCACATTTTCTTTTTGTAGTGATCATCATTCCCACTAACATCATCCATAACTGCAAATCTTCTGAGAGATGAATACCAGTTCACATTTTGTTGAATTGTTTTTCACTTCATGTCTGATCAATCATTCCCTCATGTATGACTATTTTGTAATTCTAGGAAGATGGAATATTAATCATGTGGTGAAATTGAGAGCTGGATGATCTCTTACTGCCTATATTTACTATCAGGGGGTTGACTCCCACTGTGCAATGGTGTTCCTGGCTGTGTTATCTGTAGATTATTTTATGATTGGCCATTTTGTAAATTCTAGTGATTGTTTGAGGAAACTTTCTTATTGTCTTGTATTTAATTTAATGTTTTTCTTTTACCTCTGGAAGAGTGCAGTTCATCATTTGGAAGAAGTGCGTATGAAGGCACTTCGTCTGGTATGCAACACCCAAGCACAACTTGCCATTGAAGGAATAAATAAGATGCTTGTTATAATCTGTTTTATCATTCTGGGTTCATTTTGCAGGTGGCAAATAAGCTTTATCCTCTCTCATCCATCGCTCAACAGATAGAAGATTTCGCAAAGGAAAAGCTGCTTTCTGTGGTAAATAGTGATGCTACAGAAAGCATGGATGCTGAAGGGTCATTCACTGAATCACAGAAGGTAGTGGTTTTATGCATTATGGATGTCAAGTTTCACTCTTGCAAAATCTTCTTACATGTTTGTCATTTTTGTGCTGAAATGATTTGAGGTTATATACCCCAACTTTTTTATCTACAAACAGGGAAGTAACATGTAAATTTGTAATTTTCCATTTTGTTTTAGATAATTCTTTGTTGTAAAAGCTGCTATGAGCAATTATGTACCTTTCTGCTATCGCTGACACATTTTCTGAAAATGGTAACAATCTGTGCCCCTTGCGAGTGTTTAATAGATTGCAAAACACATGATATAAACTGCAGTTACTCAATTTGTTGATGTTCTTCTATTAGATTTGGGTGAGGCCTCTTACAAGTTACAATTTAAGGAAATATTTGAATTATGTAATGTTAGAGTTTCACTACATGAACTGGTTGTGCACCCTTTTCTATCCCTCATAAGTTTAAATACTTGGCATGAAAATAATTATATCGAGTTTTTTTCATGATGATAGATTTAGCTAGTTGAAGTGTTTCTGGTGGATTTCATTAGCTCCCAAGTTGCTTTCTTTTTCTTAGATCAACAAATGCACCAAAATATTTCTCCAGTTATAATTCTACAATTCAATAGCTGGAAGAATATGAATGGAACTACGCCAGTTTATCGCTTGCTTTTTCTAAGCCAGTATGTTTCCTGGTTATGTTCTAATTACATCTTCAACAGGATTCGATTTTGGAAAAACCATCAAATGAGCATCAATCTATGAGTGCCATCAGTAAAGATATCTCCTCTGAGACTCATCAGTCATGCACATCTGAAAGTGTATCGTCACTCTCAATCTCAGAGGCCCAGCGGTGCTTGTCACTGTATTTTGCCCTGTGCACAAAGGTGTTATTTTTATTCTATGTCAAAGCCTTCTCATTTTAAATTTCCAACATTTGAAGTTGTTATCATCAATATACAGTAATATTTTATCTAAGAATCTAATTCTTCTCTGGATTGGATTAATATTTCTACCTTTAATCTGATTGACAGAAGCACTCCCTTTTTCGCCAAATTTTTATTGTTTATAAAAGTGCATCAAAGGCAGTTAAACAGGTTTGGTTTATTTGCATTACATTTTACACTGAATGCTGTAGTTCATTTTGTTCCTGCTGTGAGACTCTTATTAATTATATGGTGCAGGCAGTTAATCGGCACATTCCTATACTAGTCCGTACTATGGGTTCGTCATCTGATCTTCTTGAAATAATTTCAGATCCTCCTATTGGAAGCGAGAATCTTCTGATGCAGGTTTAGCAATTGGTCAATTATGTAACAAACTCAACCCTGTTGAAGTGTTTATAATACTATTGCTGATTTTGTCCCCTTTTCTTTTTTCCATTTTCCCAATATACATAGGTTTTACAAACACTGACAGAAGGGGCAGTTCCTTCACCTGAATTGTTATTCACCATTAGGAAGTTGTATGATTCAAAAATAAAGGTATGAAGCCATGTTGTTGATTTATTAGCCAATATTGATTAGCTTTTAATGAAAAGTAAAAAGAAGTGAGGCTCTTGGCTAATGTATGCTTGCTTTTGATTTATTACAGGATGCAGAGATCCTAATTCCAATATTACCATTCCTACCCAGAGATGAGGTCTCTCTTGTTCATTGTTTTGTGTATAATCATATAAATGCATCTCTTTTTATGACATCTGCATTTTGCATCTGTTATCTTTCTTCTTGCAGTGTGAATACTTTATGTGTTGGTACTGTCAGTTCATTATTTAAGATGGTCATTCAGTGATGCAAAAAAGACAGCAATGTTTTTTGTTCAGCTTTCCCTTGGTACCTGTGATTCCTCATATTAAATTGAAGTCTATTAGATCCTATAATGTCAGGGACATTTACGTGGCAATTAGGTGGTCAGATTTACTGCCACATCATTGTAATATAAACCACTGGATCTAGATAACATAATGACTGTTTGAAAGATATGTACTGCTCTCAAACATGGTAGCAGTGAATTGATTTATCCTATTTACATAAATCAGTGACTGGCAAAAGATATCAATCATGATTTTTTTTAAACTAAACAAATCTTTATTGGAGCTTACATGACAAGATGATTTTACTTATATGAGTAGCTTTGAGACTGGCTACTTTGTAAATTCATTTCCAAAGAAGCTAGATTGCAGTAGATGAAAAAGTAATTCCCTGTATATTGCAAGGATAGATAGGTCCGCATGATGCATTTAACCTCAAAGACCAATGCGCGATATAAATCCATCTCAATAGTTGGTGTTGGGTTATCCACTCTCATTCCCTCCCTCGTTAGTGGACTCAACCAAAACATTTGCTCTCACTAAACTGACTGATTGCCCACAGCGGCTTCTTGGAGATTGGACCTCAATCAATTTGGTTCTAGGACTAACCATGGCATTTGCTGGCTTGGTTTTCAACTTGTGGCAACTTGTGAGCTAACCTAGGATGGAGACATAGATGGGCTAGAACTATTCATATTATTCTTTCCCAACATGATCCATAGATTCTAGGAGTTCCATCATTTTCCTACATCAGAGGAGAATATACTGAGGTCATGTATTTGTATTCTCCTCTTTCCAATAATTGCAATTGTGTTCTTCTGATGCATATATGGATATTGGTTTTTTATTTTTATTTTTTTCCTGTTAGCCATCTCTTCATTTCCCTTTAATAATTTTAATTCCTTATTTTCCAGATTTTGCTGATCTTTCCCCATTTAGTGAATCTTCCTCTGGATAAGTTCCAAATTGCACTTGCTCGTACACTACAGGTATCTTTTTTTTTTTTTTTAAAAAAAAATTAGAGAAAAAGGATCTCCTTCACTTTGCATCCAGTTTTCTTTGAGTATTTTGAGTGACTTTATGTTTCTAATCATGTACTTCTCTCTACCAGACTAGGACCCTTGTTTTTTTTCACATTATGTAAAGTCCTCCCACCTGTCCAAGAATATGACTTAAATAACCTTTGAACCTTGCAATACATTAAAATATGCTTCTGGTTTTAGCTTTTTATTGCATTTCAAAAGCATTTAAATCAATAATTCAAGATTGATGAATCAAATCATATTCATTGCAATCTTTCCCTATTTTATATTTATGTTCGTGATTGGTCTCCATTTCCATGGAGATATGGGCCATCCGAAAGCCCACTTGTCTAAATTTCTATATTGAACTCATTTTTTCGGTTGTCATATACATCAATTATCAGCATCTAAATTTTCTCTTTTCCATTCCATGCTTTTATGATGCTCTATCGCATGCTGTCAGTGAATATGGGGCTGTTCTCATTGTTTCTCATTCTAGTTCCAACAATGATTTCATCCATAGATGTTGATCAAATATTTGACTTCTTGCACTGCTTACTGTCAGTATTAATGTTCTCTAAATAATGGCTCATGCAGTTGAATACACTAGTAAGAAATACCTTTATCATGGCCAAGTTTGATTTCTGGAGGAGTCTGCTCTAAACTCATTAAATGCTTCTCTAATCTGTTAAACAACGTGATGTAAATGCAGGGATCATCTCATTCTGGTACGATGCTCTCTCCAGCTGAAGTATTAATTGCCATCCATGGTATTGATCCTGACAGGGACGGAATCCCCTTGAAGAAGGTATGTCTTTGCTCCTTTTTTCATGCTTCTGTGGAATTTACGAATTTGAATAGGTGTACAACTGAGTGATGTGCTTTTGTGTTCAGGTTACAGATGCTTGCAATGCTTGTTTTGAGCAACGACAGATATTCACTCAGCAAGTTCTTGCGAAGGTCTTAAATCAGTTGGTCTGTGTCATTCCTAACTTTGAATTTGTATCGCAAAATCCTTCAATTGTCTTTAACTGATGTCACATCTGAACAAGTTAATCCCTGCAGGTTGAGCAAATTCCTCTTCCTTTATTATTCATGCGCACGGTACTACAGGCTATAGGTGCTTTTCCAGCATTGGTAAGAAATTCACAAGAAAAAATTTAAATCAGAAGGCCAATTTTCTATTATTTCTTCTGGAAGAGCATTATTGATTAATTGATTAATAAAATAGCACTTAAGGCATCACCAAGCCATAGGTGGCTTTCCAGCATTTTTAAGAATTTCAGAAAAATTTAAATCAAGAGGCTATTTTTATAATCACTTACATTATTTGTAACCATGTCTCTAGATTCAATAAATATTCTTAAGGTCATCTCTACTTCATGAAATATGGCTTGAAATACATGTGTGCATGTTTCGGTGACTCTTTTGAATATTTGGAGACTGAAACAGTTTTCTTTTGTTATGGAAACCCACTCACGCTGTTTACTTATTGTAATTGGCCTGGTTGGTGCTGTTAGCTAAGAAATTTGTGAATCGACACCCCCTTTTCTTTCAAATTAATTATATTTGGACATGATACTCTTGGATCTTGGTATGTATTTGACTAGGTTTTTTCTATTATTGCAGGTGGAGTTTATTATGGAGATCCTTTCTCGTCTCGTAAGCAAGCAGGTTAATACTTCTTCTCCATAGGCTTATTGCCAATGACTTCACGAACCATACGTATTTTACAGTTGATTCAATGGACTATTGCAGATATGGAAGTACCCGAAGTTGTGGGTTGGCTTCCTGAAGTGTGCACTATTGACGAAGCCTCAGTCATTCAATGTGTTACTTCAGGTGTGATCTCTTCTATTTGCTTGCTATTGAAAATTTTAGCCACTATAATCTAAAACCAGTGGGTAGCCATGAACCAGCACCTCTGATTTTTAAATATCAATCTAATTTCTAGATCAGAATGTAAATTGTGCATTTCAGAAGCAAATTTGTTCTTAACCAATTTGATAACCTCTGTTTTTGTCATTCAGCTTCCTCCACCACAACTGGAAAATGCACTGAACAGAACCGCAGCACTGAAAGCTCCTTTGGTTGCCTATGCTAGCCAACCAAACATTAAATCTTCACTTCCAAGGTTTATAATATAATCCCTCTTGCTTGTGTAAATAGAAGAAAATCCAATTTCTCTCAACTAGAGTTTTTCCTGCTTCTGACGGTAGAAGATGCATTTTGAATTTTGCATTTTAGGTCTGTTCTGGTGGTCCTGGGAATAGCTCCAGACCCTCAGACTTCAAGTCAAGCACAGACAAGTCTGGCACAAACTGGAGATACGAACAACTCAGATAAGGATGTGACTGTAGAGAATTCAAAAACTGGAGAAACGAGCAACTCAGTTAAGGAGGTGCTGACAGAGAAATCTAAAGAATCTTCTGTTGCTAGCTGAATGTCCGAAAACTCGGTACTTGATGAGTCAGAAGTTGCTCCAGAGGAGGTTGCTGTGCCTGCCAAGCAGCTCCAAGCTTAGCACTTGGAGGCACCAAGTTCTCCAAGTTTTTGGATGCTCATGCCATACACTCACCGTGCATATCTGCGACAGAAAGAATCAGATTTTACCCCATGTGTTATACTGACAACCGTTGCATGGATAAATTTAGTGAAACTGCTGCACCAGCCGAAGATATTCGTTGTCAGGAAGTTTCCGGGGCAGGATAGAAGTGAAATTGTGAACCATTTTTACTCAACATGCGAGTTAAAACAATTTCTGAAGGAAATTTCTTTTTTGTTTTTTCAGATGTTTTTCTTATGTTTGTATCGGGGAGTTGCTAATATCAGAGATGTACATAAACAAAGATCTGAGCCAGTTGACGATGTCCCCTTCCTTTTTTTCCAAGAGCAATAGCATTTTTAAAATCCAAGACTCCAATCTGTCAATCACAAGATCATCAAAAAATGAATCTTTCTTATTTTATTTACTTGTTCATTTGCTAGTTGAAGATGCTTGTCTATTTAAATTGTCTGAAGATGCATTAATTTATTGTTTTTTTTAATGATTTTAATGAATTGATATAAAAAATAAAAAATAATCTAAAAAATTATTATTTTAATGTATTTTTAATTAAAAAATATATTTATAAAAATATTCGCACCTTGATTCGTTTGAACGTTATATAACCCAACAACTATTGTTTTATGGTGGCCCTTATTTGGTGTTACTATGCCCTCAACAGCAAGTAATACTTACATTCCATAATATATTATCTTTATCTTTTAAGATTATGATTGGGTGGCTCTTTAATTCTTGACTCAAATTCTTAACATACACTAAAATTTATGTTCTATCTGCCATTTTTAAATAATAGGTTCCATGCAGCTTCGTTAACTACATAAAAAAATAAAGTATAAATCTTGCATTCCTTTGCAGAAAATCAAGTATAATATATGTTTTTTTTTACCTCATCTAAATCTAAAACTTTATAATCTGCAGCTAAATGATTCTTAATTCAGCTTTTTTTTTTCCTGACAGTCTCATCCACCATGAATGAATGAATATGGTGATTTCAACTCATTGAAAAAGATTTCCTAATAGCCTATTATTCAATTAATAGTTTCTTTCTTAGAATTAGCAATTGTCTTTTAGATCAATGTATATACAATCCCTGTATTAATCAATCAGATTATTACTGTAGTAAATAGAAAAAAACAGCAGAAAGAATCATAACTAGTCATTCCACAGTGTTTATACAAGACCAGAGCCCACTATACCTAATTACAAAAGAATTAGAGTTTGCTCAATCATATTAAACCTGCAGCTGCGCATCTTCTTGTTCTTTTTTTTTTCTCTCCAGTTATGTACTATTGCAGGCTCCTCAAAAGAATACCATGTATTTGCTCAGGAATTCAAATTTTTTTTTTTTATCATGACCAGGGTATTAATACATGAAATGGCAATTAATTTTAGCAAAATGCTACCATGAAGGTGTGTTTGCTCAGGTGCCTATCCAAGAAACAGAGTTATCGTGCATTGTTCTCACACTGTCAAAGCAGAAGCAGGAATGCCATGCATTTGAAACCATTCAGGCATGTGGAACCTCTTGTGAAGTACAGGCCTAACATCCTTTTGCAGGGATAGGTTTTTGAGGAGTGGAAGGAGGACATCCAAAAGCTGCACGAGCCAAATGACAGAAACAGACAGAAAATGAGGTGGATCAGATTCTTAGGCATTAACAGGAAAATTCTTCAATGCACCGAGATTACCTACCTGGTCATCATATGGCAGTCCAGCAGAGAACGGAACACATGGGATTCCATTCAATGGCTGTAGCAAGAAACTGAATGGGTTGTTGTCAACAATCACAACTCGAGAGAGATCCTTTGATAAACATGACAGATCCTTCACAAGTACTCGATATTCCCTGTGATTTAAACAGTGAAAGATCGTCAGCATTTGCAAGCAAGGTCTTTAATCTATAAGCATCAGAATCCAATAAAATGACATCGCTTTCCCAGAGTCATGCAAGTGGTAAACAATGACATGTGAACTAGAATTAGCTTTCCACAAAAGCTATTCTTAAATGAATCTTCTCAGTGCAACCTAGACCCTAAAACCCATTACACATGAAAGTGCTTGAGAAAAAGAAACAATCATGGAAGCTGAGACGAGAGGTGTGCCTCACATTACGCTCCGAAGGCATTTTCTGACCGAGCTATCATAGCCCTACTATCTGATAATATTCTCATGCCCAGTTCTAACATAATCAAACAAGTTAAAATACAAAACATCCAATATATATTGCAACAGTGACAGGAATAATGTTGTGGGTAAAAGCAAGCTTCATTAGTATAGTCACTTGATGCCTTACCTAGAGTATACCAAAAGCTTAAATTGGGATCAAATCCCACCAAACTTCAGATGGACAGGATTATTTAGTATGGTTGCTTGATGTCATACCTCGTGTGTAGCCCAAGGTTCAATGAATCTCTCAATAAACCGAAGAAGACAAACTGGCTATAACCAACCTATCCATTTCAAGTTCAATTTCGCTTCAGTGAGTTTATAAATGGAACCTATGTGATGCTACAAGAACTGACCTTGCAATCTAACACCAACAGTCAAGAATACTCAGTTCTGCCACGTGATCCTAATATAAGAAAATAAGTTTGCTTACAATATCAAAAGGTTGATGCTGCACCCATGCCGTCTAGCCCAAGGTTCCATGACGCCTCAGTAACCAACAAAGTAACAGCACAAACTGGTTATACTCACCCATCCATTTAGAGATGGAACATATGTGACACTACAAGGACTGAACAACTAATCTAACCCTACCTTTTGAGAAAACTCCATTCTGCCAGTCGATCCTAATATATAAGAAAGTAAGTTTGCTTACAATATCAAAAGGTTAATGCCACACACAATATTGTCTAGGCCAGGGTTCAATAGGCATCTCAGTAAACCAACGAAGAAACAGTACAAACTGGTTATAATCACCCCTGTAGAGATATCAAACCTATGTGACGCTACCAGGACTGACCCAGTAATAATACCCCTCCTCTCCCTCTCTCGCACACAGGATATACCAAAAAACAAGGAAAAGGAAGAAAAGAGGTCATTGCCCAATAGTCCTAATGAAATAGGGTTTTCAAAGGGGAACTTTGTTAGCAGCCCAGCCCTTCAACAATAATTTGCAGGGTCTGTTAGACTCCAAGCCTGCAACCCCAGCGGCAAGCTCAAGACTTTTACTAGTGAAGTAAGCAACAGCCCAATCTTAAACCAGGAGAAACAGCCACAAACTTTCAGAGAATACATAATGCCAAAGTTCTCAAAAACAAACCTTGAGCATTATCCTAACAAGCAATCTAAGAGATTCTCAGAATCAATGCTGGAGCATTTTCCAGTTAAGGAACAGATTGGATATTCTATAAATAAATAGTAATTTGCAATAAACTATGGCACTTACGTGCTAACAGTTGAAGGTCGAAAAAGACGTTGACTAAATTGGTTCTCCACATCTATCCTGTCAAAGAGTGGACTGGCGTAACCTGTATGAAGCCTAAACACAATAAATAAAAGGAAAAAAAGAGAGCAGAATAACCGTGAAGATCAATAAGTCTAACAGAACAACATCTACCTTCAATACCAGCAGTAAACAAAATCAAATCTGCAAATTCACCAATCTGTTTCAAGAACTCTTTCAAACCAGGTCTTTCAAACACTGTCACATGATTAATTTCTGGTTTTCCTTCAACATCCTTTGATCCAGTAAATTCATATTAATATCCACTGATACTGATAAAAACAAAGTATCAGGTAGAGAGAAAAAGAGAGAGAGACCTTCTCTGAAGAGAAACATTCCAATTCAAAACATTTCACCCCTGCTTCTACTGCTCGGGTGCGAATAATGGGTGGCAAGCTAGAAGTCTCATATGCACAAACTAGAGTTTCATCCAGGTCAAGCACCACCTGTATTTACAGAGTAAACTGCATTTACAAAACTTATTGCTCGGGCAAGATAAGCAATACATGCCTACAAATCAAGGAGCACCCTTTTGGCCAAAAACACAACTTGATATGAAAAACAATAATAAACTTTCATAATGCGAGTGGAAGATTTCTAGACACAAACAATCCACTCTACCACAACAAAACCTTATACCTAAAACAACCACAATCACTTAATGCAACACAACCTCCCAAATTCAATCCATAAAAGTTAAGAATCTAACAGCGTTATTTGTCATTCATCATTTATTACTACATTCCCCCACAATGGCATTCATTTCTCACCTAACTACTAAAACCAAACTGGCCCAAATTACCAAATAAAAAATAAAACTGCGCAACCAATATTCAAAACCAAGAAAACAAAGTACCAAAAACAACGAAAAAATCCCAACAAAAAAATAAAATAAAAATTTAAACAAAACCCACACACAAAAAAGAAAAAAACAATGGAAACAATAAAGGAGAGCACATACAGTGAGCTTTTCAGTGGGGGAATCATCACTAGCACCAGAATTGCTAACATCATCAGGAACACAGGTGCTATCATGGGCCGTGTCTGTGATCTTTTTTGACGTGGTTTCTCGCAGAGGAATTTCAACAATAGGCAAGGGCTTAAAAGAAGAAGAAGAGGAAAGAAGAGGAAATGCGAAACAAATATAAGAAAGAAAAAATTGAGGAGTCCCTCTTAAAACCTGTAAAAACAACTTGGTTATAAACCGTAACCAATTCATTATTCCTCTCCATATTTCCATCACTGATCTTGACACACACACTTCTCCTCCTCCTCCTCCTCCTATTTCCTCCATCATTGCCACCCCACAATTTTTCTCTCTGTTTATTTTTTTATCAACTCAGACAGCAAAAAACAAAAAAAAAACCTGTAATTTAAAGAGAGTAAGAGACAGACAGAGCCTAGGTTGTCTTTCGTAATTTGCATGTGTCGTTTGGAAGATGTTTGTGTTCTTTGGGCAATGGAGGGAATAATGCGGGCGGGTGGTGGGCTGGAGGCGACTTTTCGTTGCCTGGACTTCAAGTTTGGCTAAAGGCGGAGAGAATTTGAATAAATTGTTTTACACTATGCTATGATTGCTTTTTTAATCCAAATATTTTTCACATTAAAATATATAAAATTAATATTTTTTTATTATAATTTATTTTTAAATATTCTGATCTAAAAATATTTAAAAATTAATTTTTTTTTAAATCACAACCCACCAGTAAAATAATAATAATAATATCATAGTATTAACTAGCATGGTCAGATTAATTTTTTTTATTATAAAAAAATATCTATATGTTGCAAATATTTTTTCTAATAGAAACAAATATTTAAAATTATATAAGAATTGATTTGATATGACTCAATCGATTTTGTGAGTTAAAAAATCATTTAAATAACTAGTAAAAATATAATTTGACTCAAAATAAATGTTTAAGATGAAGTCTTCTTATAAATATTAATATAATAACATATTGAATCAATTCGAGTCAACTTTGGTTAACCTGCAATCCGCATGTCGGTTCATGAAACCATAATAAACTCATAGATAGCAAATCAAAACAAATTATAAAAATTAATTTCCAATAAACTTATTATTAAAGAATGAAATTGAAAAAAAAATTCAAAAATTCAAATAAAAAAAAATAACCCGATTCAACTCAGGCTAACCAATAAAACCCATGACCTAGTGTTAAAAGATGCAATTGAAAAAAATACTCAATTATAAAAAGGACATAAAAACTGACTCGAGTCAACCCGGGTTAACTTGCTAGATCCGTGACCCGAGTCATGAAAAGACATAACTTTATAGAAAGCAAATCAAAACAAATAATGAATCATAATTCTCAATGAACCCAATATTGAATGATGATATTGAAAAAAATCAATTAGATAAAAAGAAAAAAAACTCGAGTCAATTGAGTTAACTTATTAAACCTGTAGTCCAGGTCATGAGACTGAGATTGCCTCACAAAAAATAAATTGAAAACAGTTATAAAGTCCAATCCCCAATAAGCTTTATGTTAAAAGCTAAAATTGAAATTTAAAAATTAATTAAAAAAAGAACACAAAAAACGATTCAAGTCAACATGGGTTAACCCGTCAAGCTGGTGACCCAAGTCATGAGATGTGGAAAATCTTATAAAAAGCAAATCAAAACAAACCAAAAAGTCTAATTCCCAATCAACTTAATATTGAAAGATGAATTTGAGAAAAAAAATCAATTAGAAAAAAAAAGCTCAATTTAACTCATTAAACTCATGGTCCGGGTTATGATATTGAAACAATCTCTTAAAAAATAAATTGAAAACAATTATGAAACTCAATCTCTAATAAACTTAATGTTAAAAGATGAAATTGAAAGTGAAAACAAAAGAATTAAAAAAAACATTGTTATAGTGAATAGTATTTTGTGAGGAAAGATACAATAAAATCTCATTCTCTTTTAGTTTTGTGTTAACAACAAGATCCTTGGCCGGCACTACGCTAAGTGTCAAATCAATTTTTTTTTAAATCATAAACACAATATAAAGGTATTGTTAACGTGTTTTTTTAACCTAAAAAGATTTAATAGTGAATTTAAAATTTGATGCATATCAGACAATATTTTTTTAAAATATTAAAATGGAGACATATTAAATTGACTCGGACTAACTCTGACAAATATGCAAAACATACAATTCAGGTTATGAGAGTTTGATAATCTCATATAAAACAACGTGAGATAAATTAGGAAGCCCAGTTTTCAATAAGCAAAAATATTGAAGTGCAAAAATAAAATAACATAAAATAAAAAAGATAAAAAAATAACTTGAGTCAAACTGGGTAAATCTGCTAAACATGTGAGCCAAGTTGTGAGAATGAGATTACATCATAGAAAACAAATTGCCACTAGTCGGCCCAACCCGACCTTGCTAGGTCCAACACAACACAACACAACACAACAACAACAACAACAACAACAATAATAATATATAGTATTAAATAAACAAAAAATCAGAAAAATTTCAAAAGTCTTTTCAATTTTTTTTTTATTTTCTCGCATGTTTTTCTACCAATTTTGCATAATTTCAGGCTGTATATTTACAATGTAAGATACAAATATGGTATTAAAATACCATGTTTTCTTCGAAATGTTTAAAAAAATCTCAAAATTTTTAAATTAATTTCCCCATAAAAAAACAAAAATATTTTATTTTCATGCGTATGATCAAATCCTAAAAGTTTTCCAAGCTGAGATATCGTAACTAGTTTATGATTATCCATTAGGATTTAGCCAAAATATCAAAAACCCTTCACCAATCATTTTGTTCATTTTATATTAGGATTTAGATGTAGACTTTAATATTTAGGGGTGTAAAACTACATAATAGAGCATACCCTCAAGCATTAAATATACAAAGTATAAAATAAATGCGATGTGAAAATTTAATATTTTCCCTTCCCTTCTGGCTGTGTACCTCCACGCTCTTTGAGGAGGGAGATTTGGCATTCCAAAGCTTCGATTCCATTTTCCTTTCTTTCTCCCAAAGTTGGCAACGAGCTTGATCTTTGCCTGCAAAACAAAGAAAAAAACCCCGTAAATAGTCAATTTTATTTTTTTTAGATATGTTTAAGCTTTCTGTTTCAATCTTTCTCTTCGTCTATCTCCATCAATCTGAGCTACTGTTAGCAGCGAAGAGGATGGGATGAGGCTGTAAGCGGTGTTGGCTAGTTTTCGTGTTGATGGTGGCTGAGTTTGGTGGTGAAGGATGCTGGAGTTTTGTGGTGGGTCTGGTCAGTTGGAGTGATGGTCGAACTTGGGTTGTTGTGATGGTGGCGTGATGGTGGGGTTAGGAGAATAGGGACGACAACTATGGTTGTCTTGGCAATAAAGTAGAAAGTGAGGGGGTTGTGGGGTGTTTGGAAGTGAATTTGGTGTAGGAGATGGTGTGTGGCCTGATAGGCTAGTATTGGTTTCAAGGCCAGAAGAATGGGGTGTTGAATAAAATAAAATAAGCCATAATACAAAAATTTAAACAAATCAAAACAACTAAATCACATCAAATACACAAAGCTTAGTCCAAAATTGTAAAAAAAAAAAAAACAATGCCTTTCCCAGTGGAGTCGTCATTTTGCCGCACGTTGATGCGCGAGGTCGGAGGGGTCGTTTAGAGTCCCTACCTAGTTATTTGGTTCAGGGTCATTAGGAAACCTGAGTATATTGCTCTTATAAGAGATTTGAGGGTAGGACATTGGTTGTGGCTAGGAAAGGCATTAGCACCCCTAGCGCACCCTACCTGATGTAAGCTACTTTGTGGTCTAGGGGTTTTGATGGTTTTCTTATTGGTTGTCTATCTGTGGTTTAGAATTTGAGATTTACTCGTATGAATAAACCTGATATTTAAAAATTTATTATGGACTTGTGTACCCAAATAAATTATTAGAAAAAAGATTCTTCGTATTTTATGTATTACGATGAAAAATACTCCCAATTAAAATTGGTGAACATTTATAATAACTCTGAGAATTTTTTGGTCAACTCTGATATTTCAAATACCAGCCTCACTTATAGGTCCAATGTTCTATACCAGGATTTTTAACCATTAATTCTCATGAATTAAAAAATGATGATTTATTGAAATATTATCAAAATTCTCATGAATTTAATAAACTGGTTATTAAATTTTAAAATGTATGCGAATATATATTTTGAATTTTCATATGGACATACTACGTAATATGATTTTCTTTGTATTTTTAAGACACTTAGCCGTATGCAATTAAAACATTTAATTCTTTTTATCTTTTTGGTTTTAAACATTCAAAAACATATATAAAAAAATACAAACACACACATCTTTTTTTACTATATTTTACTCATACACCCACAATTACCAATTTACAAATCACTAAAATTCAAAATAATCCAAACACATTAAAAACCTATAATTTACAAAATAGACCCCTAAAATTTAGGAACGAAGCTTCTGAGTTGCAGGAACAATGTTGGGAAGCTTCTAGGAGGTGGAGGAGCCGTGACAACACATCTTCTCCACGCGCCATCATTTCTATCAGCATGTAGGACCATGCACCACTGTTGTTAGAGAAGCAAAACCAACGGGATCTGAAATGACTCTTTCACCTCTTCCCTTCCTTGTCGGCTGCGTACCTCCACGTTCTGCGAGGAGGGAATCTGGCCTTCTAAAGCTTTGGTCCCCTTTTCCTTTCTTTCTCCCTAGGTCGATGACAAGCTTGATCTTTTCTTGCAAAGCAAAGAAAAAAATCCACGCAAATTGTTGATTTTAATTTTTTTTAGATTTGTTTTAGATTTTTGTTTAAGCTTTCTATTTCAATCTTTCTCTTCACCTATTTCCATCAATCTGAGCTACTGTTAGCAGTGAAGAGGAAGGGATGATGTTGTGAAGGGTGTTGGTTGGTTTTCGTGTTGATGGTGGCTGGCTTCGATGGTGAAGGATGCTGGAGTTTTGTGGTGGGTCTGGTCAGCTAGAATGATGGTTGAGATTGGGTTGTTGTGATGGTGGCATGATGGTAGGTTTAGGAGAATAGGGATGACAGTTGTGTTTGTCTTGGCAATATAGAAGGAAGTGAGGGGGTTGTGGGGCGTCTGAAAGTAAGTCTAGTACAAGAGATGGTGTGGCCTAAAAGAAAGTAATGAACTCAAGGCCAGAAGAATAGGGTGTTGGCCGGGGATGATAAAGGAGATTGGGGGAACGACTGATTCTAAAAGGCTAGAGATTTAATGGCGGGTCTGGTCAACGAATGACTCTGGAGGTTAAGGTTTGTTTTTCTTATGTGTGGGTCGGAGTTTTGGGTGTCGGTGTTAATGGTGTGAAGGAGAAAGAAAGGGAAGTGAGGGTGAATGTTTTGGTTAGAGAGAATAGTGGATGTTGTGTAAATGGAGGTCTGTGGGGAGAGAATTAAGGGGGTCGGCTGTCTTTAGGGCTAACTTGAGAGGAAAAAGAAAGAAAGAAAAAAAAGGAGGGGCGATGGCTAGGCAAAAAAAAAAAGGTTAGGTTTTTTTAAGGTTTTTGTTTTGCTCTCGCTCCTATAATTTCTTTCTTTTTTGTGTGTGTTTTAGGTATCTATTTATAGGGAAAAAAGTTTTTTTTATTTTTAATTGCTAGGTCCCCAAGTAAACTTGTTGACCAAGTAACCCGAAAAGCAAATTGGTCCTTCAACTTCTTTCTTTTCATATTTGATCCCTTGTAAATTTTGATTTTTCTAATTTTTTTTGTATATTGATTTTTTTTTTAAAAAGAGTAACTTCAACATTGACTTAAAAAGCACGTTAACAACTGAATGAGTGGTAAAAAGATGATGCAAGTGACGCAAAGGCGTCAAAATCATATTTTTTGGATTTTTGTTGTTTTTTACTATTTTTGGTTTTTTTTTCTAAAATTTATCAAAAATTGGATAAAAAATTGGATAGCAACATTTACAATGGGTTTTGTGTTTTGGTTACAAGGCCCATCATATAAGAGGTTTGACCCATATTAAAGTGCCTTGCTTAACAAAGGCAGACATTCCAACATTTTTAATAAAATAGTTTTTTTTAATAAAAATCATTATGACTTTGTTTTCCAAATAAAAAGCATCAGTCATTAGTTTGTTACTCACCTATGATGTCTAAAGTAAAGAGTCGTCACATGTCGTTATCTTTGGTATCGATTGAGGGTAGCACACTCATTATACTTTGATTTTCAAAATGCATAAGTTTTTCAATCAAATAACCATTAATTATTTCTAAAGTAAATGAATCTTCATTGGTCATTACTTTTAGATGTTGATTAGGGGTAACAAGGTAGTTCATTTATTTGTGATGTAAACTTCACTTCTTTTCAAATAATGATGTTTGCAATAATGATAATAACTATAGTAAAGAATGTTTTTTCTTTGAACAATTGTCCATCGACAATGTTTATGTATAAATGAGTCATCATAAAATGATATGTATAGGCATTGATTGAGGGCAATATTTTAAGAAAATGAAACAATAAGTATGATTGTTAATATAACAATACGCTTCAGGATAAATAAACCATCATAGGTCATTATCTTAAAACTACATAACTTTTAGTCCCAATAATAGATGTCCATTTTTAGATACCTCTAGATCTTTCCTTCAGATATATGAACCATCAACTATCACTATTTGAATATGAAGAATGAAGGTACAAAAATAATTCAGAAAAGATTGGGTTTGATTCCCTATATAGGATAGATGAACCTTAGTGAGATAAACCATCACAACCATAAGTTTAGGTTGGGTCAACCTGATCCTATATAGGCTCATCTCGTTATTCACTAATGATGTTTGAAATATTGTCATTGGTCATAAATCTTGATCGGGAATAAACGATCCTTATATGGTTATATCAACTCACTAATCATTTTTAGAATAAATAAGCCATCATAGGTTGTAATTCTGGTGGCAACCAGGAATGAAGAAATCATTTGAATCTCATATAGGATAAATTTTGGCCTAACCAGCCCCTCTTTTTCATTGGGTTTAATTCCCTATATTAAACCCATATTTAACCATAAATATCCATGCACCAATGTAGATAGACCCTCAATATATAGGCAGATAGACATAATAGGAATAAAAGACAAATAACAATACAACTTATCTCAAGTAAAATGCTTTAAGGTGATAATATATTATTTTTAGCATAATCAGTTCCTTGCATAGAACTTTAAAAGACTAGTTAGGGTTCTTTATGACCATAATACTAGGTGGAGAACCCTTTATATCTCATACATCTTTCATACCTTTTCCCCTTCTCAATAAAACTAAAAAAAGAGTATTCGTCGCAATATTGGGTATGACAAGTACAACAAACTGCTAAAATTCTAAAGTGTAAACCTCATTGAAACATTTCATCGAATATCAAATATTCATTTCTAACACCAGCTAAAAAAATGATCCCCCTATTTTTTCAAACAACTTAAGGAAAAACTAAACATGTGAGCTGATCACGAAACAAAAAAAAAATAGAACTTCCTTTTCTTTTTGTTTTGTTTGAGAAATGCTATAGGAAATATAAATTTGTTTTTCTTGGCTTGGTTTTATAGAGAAAACAAAAAGGAAGAAGATAACTACGATGAAATTTAAAAATCATTGCTTACAAATTAGAAGAAAGATGATAAGGTGGATGATAATGGTGGCCTTACTATCCCTCTTTCTAGCCCTTTCTCTCCATAGCTTCCTTTTTTTTTATACGAGTTCCTTTAACTCTTAATCTTTTATTAATTTTGTTTAGAGAAAAAAAGGTGATTGAAAGATGGGATGATGGCTACATATATACAGAAAGACAAGGGAAACATTGTGGAGGGGTTATCATGTTCCAAAGAAAAACTAAAGCTTAGAAAAATCCTAAAAGCCTCAAGGATCACATCAAATATTCTACATTGTGGAGGGGTTATCATGTCCCAAAGAAAAACTAAAGCTTAGAAAAATCCTAAAAGCCTCAAGGATCACATCAAATATTCTTACATGGTGTTAGCTAAAAAAGAATGAGAAATTATAAAGATAAAATCAAGAACACCATTTTGTTTATTTTAGCCAAATTGCCTACTCAATAAGTGAAAAAGAATCAAGATTTTACTGTATTAAACAAGATGGATATGATATTCAAGAGACTTAAGATCAAATTCGAAGACCCCAAACCCCATATACATTCAAAGGGACTAAGACATCTCTCACCAAGCTCAATCAATAATAAAGATCATAATATTAATGATGCAACCTAAACTAACTAGAGTAGGATTTAAAGGAAATAAGAAGACATGATATCACAAAAAAGGCCAAACAAAACCCTAGTTGAATTGTTATTTCTTAATAAAATTAATCTTCCAATAAATATCTCAAAAATATAAGAATCATAGTATCCTAAATAGGCTTGTCACCTATATCATCTAGAAAAATTCTAAGCAAATAGGAGAAAAAAAGTCAAAATTGAAATTAAATAGGAAATTACTAAAATATAAAAAAACAAACAATTTATAAGTCTACTTTAAGGGCCTTCTAGCCTCAACTAGAAAAATCTAATCACAATCTAATGGTTAAATGGAAAGTTATAGTCAATTTTGTTAGAAAAGTTGTTTGGAAAGTTAAAACATCATCTTAGGCTTGAACTTGACCATCTGATCCATTTATGCATTTAATAGGCCTTCTTACACAATCTAGATACAATATATTAATATCCGACTCTTCAAAGTCTCTAAATACTCTTGCATCAACTAAGAATATCATACAAATCTTGATGAGAGATGCTTCAAATAGGAACAAGTTCTTTAAATTGTTCCTCAAATCCCAAACAAAGAGTTTAATTTTCTTTTAAAGTGCTTTTTCATGCATAAGTGGATGCAAACCTAAAAATGCCCATCTTATTTGATTTATACCAAAATGTTGCTAATTTAAGTTAAAAAGAAAAAAAGAGTAAAAATTATTTACCCAAATCACATGTGATCATTAAATAAATAAAGAGAGTTATTAAATATATCAAAAGAATCATATAACATCTTTAACACTCATCATAAAATTATCCAACCTAATTTTAATAGTTTTTGACTTATTAAAGAGTCATTATTATTTGTTGAGTTATTCTAGCCTTGAAAATATTACTCGGTATATAGAGTTAATTATTCATGGTATCTGCGCTTCACGATGGACCAATTTAGAGGTTAATTTTAACATAAAAAAATATGTAGGCATTGTTAAAGTTTTCTTCTAATAAAAAAAATAAAAATTTAATAAAAATTTGATGCTTTTATTTAATAAAATTAACCAATAATCATATGCATAAATATATGACTAAACCAGAAAGCAGAGATAGATGTAAATAAAGAAACATAATATAGTGCCACACCATGGTATTTATTTATTTTTATTTTGTTATATGCCAATAGTTTTTTAGAAAAAGTAAAAGTTAAAATTAAATCAACACAAAATAATGAGATAACATATTTCCTTTCCTTTTTATTAATTTGACGTGACCCAACAACATGACTTGAATTTTAAATACAACCATATTGGAGTTGGCTTGATGTGACGGCTCAACCTAATGGTTTTAACCAGAAGTCGATCAACTTGTTTGAAACTTGATTTGACTAAAATTGTGACCGCTCAACCTAATGGTTCCAACCAGAACTTGGTCATCTTGTTTGAAACTTGTTTTGACTAAAAACAATTCAAGGCATCACCATTTTTTTTTTTTTTAATTTTGATATGACAATGTTTTGATTGACACGGGTTAACTTGAGTCAATTCTTCAAATCCATCACATAGGTCATGGATCCAATTGGGTTTTATAACTTTGTTTTTGGAGAACAAATCTTTCTATTTAACTATACGATTGAAAAATAGACACGGGAAGGAAAGAAATTGAATAAAATTTAAGAAAACAAATAGCATGAAGTGCTGTATAAAAAAATGCTAGTCAATTTTAAAAATATTTGCTTTAATATTATTAAAAACAAAGTAAATAAATAACAATACTTTATTAAATAATATCCCAAATATATTTTTAATTAATTTATTTAAATGAATTTCAGTTAAAAAATCTCAAGACCTGGATTGAGTTAAAATAAAAAGAATATTGGAAAGAGAATCATTTAACCTTTTTTTTTAATATCGAGACAATAATGTTTTGGATTGAAACAAGTCAATCTTGTTAACCAATGAAACTCATGATCCAAGTTATGAACTTGCTTGAGTTTGCTAAATTGTTTTCAGAATTCACCTTTCATTTAATTACATGACACAAAAATAGACATTCATAAGAAAAGGAAACGAAAACTAAAGATAAAAATAAAAAATATATTTTATTGATTTTAGATTTAAATTAAATAGTAAAACAATTTAAAGAAAAAAAAAGGCCAAACGACTAAGTTTAGATTGGTGAGTGAGCCTAGTCCAAAAAAAGAAAAGGTCATGCCTACGGGCTTGCAAGGTTAGGTCCACCCGCTTGAATTTTTTCTTTTTTTTGGTTTGATGAAGGTGTGGACGACATATCATCTATTTTAATATACGACGAGTCGTTTTGAAACCCAGCTTCCAACCATTAGAGAGGTTGTCAGAAAATTAGGGCTAGTAATGTTTTTATCTAAAAATCATATTTTAAACCTATTTTCATCTAAAAACTCAAAATAAAACACCCTTATCAATTCAAAAAACCCAATCTCTCAACTTAAAACACCACTAAATTGGTCCAAAAAACAAGAAAAAAAAATCTATCAAGCCCAATTTTTTTTTTGACAAGATAAAGGGTAAAAAAACCTTAATGGAACTTCTCTTGTCAAATGAAACATGTTGATGCAAAAAAAAAAAAAAAAAGTTCCATAGCTAAAATTTTACAAACCATCAACTTTCACTCTCTTTCATCATTTTTAGGTAACTCGCTCTCTTCTCTCAAACCTAAGAATTGAAAAATAAACAAAATAA
>Ga0307517_10002366_pt1 | contig 30364 bp, 24 predicted proteins | sample 23_EM_MG_FD_194515 | JGI IMG/M metagenome (GOLD analysis project Ga0307517, IMG submission 194515) | Populus trichocarpa ectomycorrhiza microbial communities from riparian zone in the Pacific Northwest, United States - 23_EM | ecosystem: Host-associated > Plants > Roots > Unclassified | place... | reverse complement strand
TTGAACTTGTGTTTGAGGAAGTTGACCGTCGCGACGGCATAAACGAAAAAGCCCGCCGCCCTTCGACACAGCGAGTCGAGTTGTCCATCCGTCGGCCAACCCTCGCGTTGGCGTGCGAGTTTGAACAATTCGTGTCTGAAAAACCGCCGGATGTCGTTGTCTACTATCCGAAGCTCCACATCGTGCAGGACGAAAACGTCCGTCGCGTCCCTCAGCAGCGGGCCACGGAATCCAGATGTGATGTGCCTCTCCGGTCGACTCGTGATGAAGAACCTGATTCCGGGAATATCTGAAACCGACTGTCCAAGCACGAGGAGGATCGCAGGTTCCGGGTCTTCATCCCTGCATTCGTCCAGGGCGTCGAGAACGATCACGGTCGAAATCCTCGCCGACAGGAGAGGTTCGACAATCAACCTCTGCATTTGACTCTGAAGCGACTCATGCACGACGTCCGCATTGGATCGGAGGATAGGGATAAGCGAGGATCGGAAGGTTGGGTACTTTTGTGCAAGCTGGAAGGCCAGTGAGGGGAAGATGAGCCGGAGGTCGCTGTGATCCTCGACGCCTCTCGAACAGAAAAACGATGCCCCTAAGCGTCCGCCGGCGAACAGCCTTTCTGCGATTGTTTGGGCGATGGTCGATTTTCCTGTTCCAGCGAGTCCGTTCAGCCAGAAGATGGGAGGTTTCTTGGAATCCTCGGTGGCCCATCCCTCGATCTCAATCAAGACGGTCTCTCGGGTTCCCTTCAGACAACCTGTGCGATTCCCGTGCCGATATTCCACCCCATGTGCGCGACGGCAACCGTTCAAGACCGACCATTCGGCTTTGAAACGTGCGGATTAGCTTCCTTCGTTTTCGTTTGAAAGGTCTCTGACCTTCGTCCTGCCGGGTCGTCAGTCGCGCTCGCAAAGAAACCATCCCAGTGACTCACAATCAATTTAATATTTTGATCGTATATAGTCTGCTGTTGTACCGTCTGGCGCGGCTGCTTCAGCCCATGTTTGTAGGAACAGTGTGAAATCACCACTCACTTGATAATCGAGAATAGCGTCTCGGATATCATCCATGAGTTCGGACACGACCTGTGTATCCTCTTCATTTCTTATATTGCCCACAATCTCGATGCGGGCCGATATGTCTCTGAGCTTGCCTTCGATTCGATTGAGTACGCTGAAACGGATTCAGCCAAGGGTCGAGTGAGGAGGTGGCGAGATAACCGACGAGAGTGGGACGTCGCGTCGCGTCGATTCCTGCTCGTCGACCGCGTCCTCATTGTTCTTCCCTAACCCTAGCCGATGCAACCTCTCCAAGACGATATCAATCTTTTCCTTCGTTACAGGTGACTTCTATTGACCGGTCAGGCGGATAGTTCGTCAAATAGAGAGAATCGCACCTCATGCCGCTTCGAGAGCGTGTCAATGGAATGCTTGTACCACCAGCCATTTCGTCAATCCCACGGTCAAGGACATCGATGAGCAGCCTTACACTCAGTTTTCGGATTTGATCAGGTATCGATTGTTCTCGTGATGTCTGTTTCATAAGTGTTAACTTTGGTTCGCGTGTGGGACGGTTTCCGTTCACCGGTTGTCCAGTACCAGAGTGGAATCCGGTGCGCCCGCTCGAACTGGAAGCCCCTTGAAGGGAGATGGACATGAGATCTCGGAGGAAGAAGGATGGTGGTTGTAGGATGTAGACGCCGAGGCGACCGTGGGGCTTCCATCACGGCGTCAGAGTCAGAGCCATTTTTTGAATACAGCAGTCAGACTGCTATGAGCTCCCGAATGACCACACACAGAAGCCTCATCTGTGAAATTAGGGTGACGCGAGAGGCGACGGTGGGAGCGATACAGAAAGCATGATTAACGTGGCTCACTCAGCCGGAGTTCCGTGTCAAATATTGCCCGGCCCCTTGTTCCAGTTATTCTGGCATTTAAACAAGTAAGAATAAATCTACAAACGAATCCATAGAACCACGATTACGAGGACTGTTCAGCCCCAAACATCCGAAAGACAGACTGCAGCTTTAGGTGCATCTCGTCCCACTCCCCTTCCACCGTCGAAAGCGCCGTAATGGCTCCCCCTGCACCTATTCTCCATTCTTCCTTATCTGAATCTGCAGCGCCAGTACCGTCGTCATATTTAAAACAGCTGCGGATCGTGACAGCCCAATCACCGGCCCCACTGACGCACCAATACCCGAAAGTACCGGAGTATACGCTTCTATCAGAATCCTCCAGAGTTCGGAGAATCTCGACACTGCGTCTCTTGGGGGCTCCGGTCATACTACCTAGAACACACCCGCGAGTTAACATACAGTCGAGGAAGAAAGCGGAAGGGGATTCACCTGGTGGAAGACTGTTTCCGAGAAGATCCCACCCCAATCCCCACTCCGCCTCAGAACTGTGAATCGTCCGAGGCAGAGTGCCTTCGATAACACTAACGAGTTGCCAGACCGTTTCGTATTCCTCCACTCCACAAAATTTCTTGACTACCACATTCTCGCCCACGACCCCATGCAGATCGTGGGTGATGAGATCGACGATCATGAGGTTCTCGGCTACGGACTAAGTGAGTGCTCAGCCGGCCGCACGACTTCCCGAAATACATACCAACTTCCTTGGGGCTTCCTATCAGAGCATCCTCCGCGACAGCTCGGGTGATCCCCGGCGCCTTCTTGACTGTCCCCTTGATGGGACGAAGTTGATAGACTGGATTTGATGAGCGGGAGAAGGAGAGGAACCGTTCTGGCGAAGAGGAGACGAGTGTGGTTGGGTGGAGTCGAAGATAGGCAGAATACGGAGCAGGGTTCGCCTTTCGGAGGTCACGGAAGAGTCTCCAAGACGAGGAGGAATCGCTCTGAAGCCGAGGGAGCGAGATGTGGCTGAGAGCTGTGAGACATAGCTCGTACGACTCCCCAGCGAAGAGTTTCTCCTTGGCAAGGCTGATGCGTGATTTATATAAGGATTCCTTCGGGGTAGTAATTGATGGTGCCGGTTTTGTTGGAGTGGCGTCCGTTACACCACGAGACACAGCCCCCTTCAGGGAAGTGACGGTACGCGACACCCAGGAGTCGTCGTTCGGCAATAACGACTGGACGTAGACATTCTTCGTCATGGAATCCACCACGATGGACCGTTCAACGAAGACCATGTTCAGGTCTGGGTGCTTTCGCCCCGTCCAGCGGCGCTGACCCAAAACGTTGAGTTTGTCTACACCAATCTCGTAACTTAGAAACCCGACAAGCCCTCCCCAGAAGGGAACATCTGGAGAGCCAGCGAAACCGCGTTTCTGACGCATGAAGGATTTCATCCAGGACCAGACGCCGTTGGTACCGAGTTGCTCTTTTCGAACGCTGTCACCCGTCTTGACGGTGACGAACGGGTCGCGACAGTGGTAAGTGAACCGTGGAGAAGACGACAACAATGAACCGATGATGGTAAAGCGACCGGGTTTTGCGGCAGAATCGAGGACGACGAATGGGGATGATTCATCCTTGACACCGAGAAGCTCACAGATTTCTGGTGTCGAGAAGTGTGGGAGGTGAAAGACTGCGGTTGTGACGGTTCGTGGAATGACCACTCGTGAATTTGGAGCGGTGGCGTCCTGGATCGAGAGTGGGGGCCAGGACAGCCCGAAGGTGGAATGCTGAGTCCGGCCCCAAGGCTTTATGTCCCTAGTCGTGTTCCGTGTCTTCGCAAACGACCAAAAATTGTGGATGACCTGCTTTCCCCCTCCGATGGTTCGTACCGACTCAGGATGATACTGAACTGCCCACAATGGTTTCGTGGTGTGACGAACGCCCATCACAACTCTTCCGTTCTCCGACCCGTCGTCGGCCCACGCCAACTCTTCAAGGTCCGGACAGCCGGAAATGTCGACGTGAAGGGAATGGTATCGAACCGCCTCGATGGAGCCGACGTCCTTGAACAGGTCTTTGGCGGTGTGGTGTATCTTGGAAATAAGACCATGTTTCACAACTGACAGCTGTTTGACCCGGGCTCCATACTCGAGGCAAAGGCTCTGGAGACCAAGACAGACACCGAATGTTGGAGGAAGCAATACATCCGGCAGTTTCCAGAGATCCTTGATGACTCCAATATCCTGCAGATTTTCCGGCGAACCTGGACCCGGACCAACGATCACCGCGGCGAAATGAGGGAGATGCGGGATGAGTTGTTGAATTGTGAACTGGTCGTTCTTGACAATGTGTATTTCGCAGCCCGGGATGGACGCTCTGCATAAAGCCGCGATGCTGCGGTCACATGAGCTTCTTGCGGTAATGACCGTTCCGAGACAACTCACTTGAATGTGAATGAATCGTAAGAGTCTATGAACAGGATTTTTGGAGAAGACATCCCTGGATAAGGGAGAAGAGGTGAAGGTGGCGGAAAGAGGAGGGGTGAGACCCGGGGCTAGGAGCGGACCCCATCCTGTGGGAGCAGACCAGAGTGTTTTCGCTTTTTTACGGACCCCTGCTGGACTTTGATCGAGATCATTGATGTCCGTCACCGATTTCATCTCCGTTGATGACTTCAACCCATGGCCATGCTGATACCAACGGCAGACCTCCTCCGTCCCCGCTCTGCGCAAAGCTGAAGACACCATGCGTCCCGCTGCTCGCGAATTCGCAACTGTCTCCATCCTCCATCCCGCTCGTATCAAGACTACTATCGAAGTCATCGCAACCCTCACTGAAGCAGTATCTTCGGCAGGCGGACTCGCCCCAAACCTAGTTCACTACGTCTTCATCCCGATATCCACGATCATCCGGGCGAACAATTCCTCCGCCATCCCGGACAATTACTTGAAAAACTCTTGATCGTCCTTCGTATCCTCCTTGAGGTATGGTGGTGGATCATCGACCTCCGGACTTGGGGAAACTCACGAAGCCGCGGTACAGTGTTTACTCCGACTCCTACGTGGCCCTACCGCCGACGAAGGTTTCAAACCAGATCCTCGCCACGAAACAAACATCGCGAGACTTGCTCTCTATGCCCGCTCCCTCCAATTCTTCCCCGTCTTCGGCCAAACCGCGTTAGGTGTATCTACACGAAAGGGGTGGTCAAACGAAGAAACCGTCGTCGGAGCACTCAGAGTCATGGAGGTTGTCGTCGTGAAAGCGATTGGCGACGATGTGTGTCTTGAGGAGGGGGTGATACGACACGTAAGCGACCTCGAGGACCTCCTGCACTTCAGTACATCTGCCCAAGCTTCCGTTGCAGAGGGACCCTCCAAAGACACCCCATACGTCACAAAACGTACAGAATCCTGGCTACGCGCGAGTTCCTCCCAGCTTCATATCGTCATGAATTCTCCGGAGAAATTGTGGTCATCCACTTCATCTACTTCCACAAGTCCACGTCCACTGTCCCCCGTCTATTTGGAGGCTGTTAGAATTCACAGCAAAATCCGAACGCCCCCTCGCTGGACCTAATCTCGCCCAAATCCGTGGCTTGGGACTCCAACGCAGCCTCGATAGCACGCGTTTCAACACTCCAGAACTGACTTTAGTTTCCCCTCGTCTGGACGATCGAATCATCCAGGGCCTGGGTCCATAACGACTGAACGTTGGGGTCTGAGGAAGGGACGCCGAACTCCATTAGCTCTGGGCTCGAAAGGGGATGTCAACGGAACAATTGGTGTGGGCAACTTTCGCGTGGGTCTAGTCACGGCGGGCTTGGGTGACAACCGCCGTATACAATGTGAGTAGCCCACCGCGAACTTGACTCCACCAGATACATACCTCGTACGCGTTTGGCCAACAGAATCGAGTGCAAAAATAGCTAATCTCAACCTATCACGCGACTTACGATCCGTACCTGCCCATCGAGCTCAGAAGCAATCATATTTCTTCACTGTACGAGAAAAAAGAATCAAAGGTGGACAAGGGAGGAAAAAGCTAATGACACCCCCAACGACGCGATGGGCCCAAACGCATCGCTGGGTACGGCCCCACGGGTGAGGTCGTCGGTGCGGACGGAAACTCTGGGTTCATAGTCGGGGACCAGGTCGATCCCTGTCAAAGAGTCGTTCAGAAACGGTCAAGGAGCCACATGTGCCGACTAGAACTACCGCTCGCCAGCAAGAGGGTATTTCATCGAACGAAGTGAGTGGAATTGGTATCGTGGCCGTGACTGTTCACGCGGCCTCGCACTAGATCGGCAAGCTGGAAGCTGGCCAAAGGGTCTTCATCAACGGAGGAAGCACGGGCATGGGAGTATACGCGATGAAGTTTGTCAAGGCACTCGGGTGCAAGGTACATACAAACGCTTTAGGGGAGAATGGGGAGTTTCTGAAGGGTTGGTGTCGATGAGGTGAGCATATACCGGCCCAACCCAAACGTTGTATCACGCTGACTGGAGTCCAGTTCTACGAATGCGCCGATCCACGAAGAGTTAGTCAAGAACCCTTCTTCATCGGAACTCGACAGCTTCCTTGGAGCGTTCGGACACGCGTATGGCCCGTTATTCATGCACAGCGGGGCGCATCTCACCCCATGAACATGAGTGACGCCGCGAGGGTGATCACGAATGGTAGGTCACGTCAACCCTTAACGTTTGTCGTCTGAACTAAATCTTTTTGTAGGCGGGGTTGGCGAGGATATTGAGTCGATTCCATGCACAAGTTTGACGACGTGCCGAGTCAGTGCATATGACTAGACTAGAGGGGCGCCGACTGTGTCGGCACAAACCTTGCTTGCGCCCCCCAAAAAAAAACTTGTCACCAAACTCCCACAGTTAGTCTGATTGTCTTCCGTCTGAAGCTCTTGTCCACCGTAATGGCGCGCAGGAGAGGGATGACCTTTTTTACAGATCATGCTAGGGTAGAGTCGTCGTAGAGGTTGATTAGACCTTTTTCTGTTCGACGGAATTTTGTATGCGGTATAGGTAGTAGTCGATTTGGTGATGATACCCTTGTGTTCTCCTTTTTCGGTCGCAAATCACCGAAAGCCCGATCCGTCTGACATGTTGTCACCCGGTGCCACTTCCGCTGTCCGAAGTCACGTCTCCATTCAAACCCCTACCCCGCTCAATCTCTCGAGGCAGGTCGCGGTTCCGCAAGCCCTCCCACCGGAGAAAATGCTTCGGTATTCCCCGTGGTTCCAGGTTCATCGCGACGCAGACAACCAGGATATCCCAAACTGTGATTTAGAGGGTCCTTCGAAAGTGCGCCGTTGTAGTTCCGGCTGGAAAGGTTATCAGGGCTGGAGATTATGTTATGATTTGCCCTGAGCGCGCTATGACACACGATAACATCGGCGCCGTCATCTCGATGTACGTCCCTGTCGCCGTGTCATGCGCATTTCAGCGGCATTGGGATACACATTTGCTGACCAAAAGAGATACCCACCGTGATGGAAAACTAGATTCAACGGACCCAGTGCTACGAAAGTTTACAACACCAGACACCCCGTCTTCACGCCGGACCACGATGTTCAAAACAAACTAGCCAACCTCGCGATGTATGCATCGATAGGGCGGTTCGTTCGGAAGCACGGGGTCGATTTCTGCCCCGCAGGACGTGGTATCGGCCACCAAGTTCTTGTTAAGAGGGTTAAGCTTTCACCTACACCCCTACTGTAACTAGCGATAGCCACAGCAATACGTACGGTGGGATTGGTGGCGCTAGCACTGACAGACATCCCCCTAACGCATACATGTGATCTGTTTTGCGCCTACGCCACCCATGGGTCAACTATGAAGTGATAAGTATCGTGCCGCACGCGCTATCGCAGCCGGTACCAAGTACAAACAGCCAAGCTACCTACGACACCGGAATGTAGTCAACTCTCGAAGAGTCGGAGGGGGAGGAAAAAATAAGTGAAATACGAGAGGCCACCACAGACCAAGATTAGTCTGAATTGAGTTACGTGGGACCTCGCCAAACATAAACTCGGCGCTCGGCCGCGAGAATATGAAGTGAACGAGACCAAAACAATACCGCGCGCCGTGAATTGCACTAAAGGGCGCCATCCTCGCCGGCAGTCAGGACACACCAACACACCAAAACCCTCCTCGTACAGGAATAGGGCGTATCACTCGACATGGCAAACATGCCAATGCCAAGTTCAACGGAGGATGCCATAGGCACCGTGATGCGTCGTCCAATATCACCTCCAGAACGACGCGTTCCCTGCGATAGAGAGGGTGGGAGGTGGTAGACAAACGCCGAAAGGGTAGGCACCCAAAGTCCGTGACGCGCTTTCAAGAAGAGATCCCATCCTCCGTCAAGGCTGCCCCTGACATCTTTGGAATCAAAACCGGGCCTTCATCCTTTTGCTGATACGTCGACTGAGGTGCGTTTGACACCTGCAACTGCTGGGAGCTATCGAAGGGACTTGGGCATACTCAGACCTTCCCGCTCGTGAAGTAGATTCGGGCCGTCGGAGACGAGCCTTGGTCTGTGCGGAACGAGCATCGCGGCATTCGGCCTGTGGTGGTCGGAGAAGAAGGGAGAAAGATCGAGCCGACCATCTATAACATCCGACAACCGGTAACCGGTCATGCACGATCATTAGGTGGAATTTGTGATCGCTGGCAGAGTGCCTGTCGATCCCCGTTGCTGAAATCTCGAACAAAGGTACATAAAGCGGACGCATGCGCTGTGCGATCTGCGACTGGGCGCGCGAGTCTGCTCGAGTGACCCTGGGAAACGTGGGTGCAGGCTCTGGGAACGAGCCAGCCGTGGGTGGAGAGCGCACTCCTATATGCGGTGATGAACCGCCCAGTGGGAAGCATTCTTCGCGGACCAATACAGTCAGTGTCCGATAATCGCGGTGCCTCCAAGTCAAGTCGCCGGACTGTGGTCACAAGGAGGGAGACTACCACCGGAAGGTTACGATGAGGTGACCTCTCGCGAGGCCAAGCGCTCGGCGGTCTGGGGAAGTTGTGATTGCACACACCCCTGTGTTTCAGACAACCCTCCTCCCAAAATAACCCCACCGAACGGCGGAACGGGAACCGAGACCCGACGACTAGGAGGAGTCAACGGTCACCGCCGGCTGATGATCGATGGTCCTGTACTCCTACTGTACCGCCAGGACCTTAGGCGACGTCCCATGTCCCACGGGCCCCGTCGCGTCGCCTATTTTACTGATTGTCCCGTGTTCCACCGGCCTTTGTCACAAGGGGCGGTTTGGGCACTTAACATATTACACTCGGTGTGTACCAATGTCCCCACTGGTGCTTTCCCTCTACCGGGCTCCACCCAACCATAACTCTGTTAGTTCAGTTAAGAGAGTGGGTGTTTCAAATTCTGAGTGAGCGGTCCTGGAAGTTGATCCATAGGTTTTGCTGTGAATGCCGTCTCTCTGTGGCAGTGGCAGGGCAAACTTGTCTGGTGCCCCCCTCAGTGTGTCACTCGGAGTCCTGGTTTAACGTGCTGACGCCCTGTTGTTCTCACCAGTTGAAGGTAGATCAACACATGGGAGGTTCCTACACTGTACTGAGTGCTGCGTCGTGGCTCACTATCCGTCGCCTGGGATAGGGAGGCGAGCGTTCGGTCTGTGGCGTGGGAACGCCGACGGAGGTCCTGTCGGTACAGTATTACCCTGCTCGTTTCTGCCTTCAAGCACGCTCCCACCAAACGTAGGGCTCGTGTTGGTCCCACAGTCTGGCACTTTGGGAAGTTGTTCTCGTATATGAATATTTATCAACCTGTGGCACTAGAGTCCATGAATAAATGAACCTGTGCTATTTTTTGCTTGGGCTCTCCGAGCCCTGATCATTTTAGCGCCCAATATTTCGAGCTCCGGCGGAGCCTGGCTGAGCTTTCGGGATTAGATCCACTATCGCACCACCATCTACGCTGATCCAACACCGACATGGACATACAAAACCCGTTCTCTGGCCTGAAGAAGAGAATCAAGCACCGTCTAGGAAAGAGCAAACGTAACCCGGACGGCATAGGAGCGAACACCAGTGGCGAGAGGGCTGACTCGACGACTTCGCTTCCGCAACCAGTGGAACCTCACTTCGTAGCGGGCGAAAGTCACGACCAAGTCAACACAGTCGAAGAGAAGGGTTTTTCGACGGACCAACCTCAGCCAGAGGATCCAGAGTCCGCGCCAACGCACGGAAGCAAAAACGACCAGGAACCGGAAATCAGCCAGAGCCATCCGCCTCTACACCCAGACAGCGAGATTGGGGTGGAAAGCGGATCCAGTCGAGAAGTCAATCCCCTTTCTCCCCCTGTACTCGCCCCCCCACTGAGCCTTGACGGTGAGGGACCCGGTAGTGCGTGAACATGATTCTTTTTGTCGCTGCCTCTAATCGTTCCTTCTGACAATGTAGACACTACCCCCCTTCCTGACCATGGACCAGAAGTCGTTCATTCTGACGAAACCATCGAGTCGAGCGCCGCTGCGGATGAGAACAAACCAAACCCCAAGTCTACTGTGTCCACCACAGCCGAATTGCTCCGTGGAGTGAGGGACTCCGCACGTGCCTTCGGTCCGCTTAAGTCTGTCGCAAGATCTCTCTGCTTCATCCTCGACAATTGCGAGGTATGGCCTTTCTTCCGCACACTCGATCTGCAATGCTTACAATATTTCTAGCATGTGCTGAACGAACCAGCCATAGAGTCGCTGGCTCCCAGGGTTAAAATACTTTCTGAATCACTCTCCGGGCCTATATTTCCGGGTGATGTCAATGAGAAGGAGAGGACAGACAAGCTGAAACGGTGAACCCACATTCTACGGGATCAAGCGTCGAGTCTAACGCACGGGGATTACCAGGAAGTTGGGGGAGATTGGCCAAGCCATGGACTCTGTGACGACCCAGAAGGACCTCGCAGATTTCTTCAAGAACCCCGATAATGCACGGGAGGTCAACGGTCTCGTAGAAGATATTCGTTCTGCCCTGATAGACTATCAGGTTCGTGCCCCCAAAGATATCTCTCACGTCGTATTTGACATCCGCTGCAGACGTCGTTACGGTTGGATATCTACGATGAGGGCTGCCAACAGATCGTGAGTCTTACTCCTTACGGTCCCGGGTCTTGTAGTGACCCCCCTGGAAATAGGGAGATACGGACCGCCGTCTTTTGGGGGACATGCGTCCTACCGATGCGGCTGGGTATAGCTCCGGGAACAGACAGGGGTGCCTGAAGGGAACCAGGGCGGATGTCCTCCTGCAACTCGAACGATGGCTCGAGGACGAACGAGACCACCGCGTATTCTGGCTGAATGGTCTCGCGGGGACAGGAAAGTCGACAATCGCCCAGACCTTCGCAGAGACTGGCTTCGCCGACGGAAAGCTCGGCGCGAGCTTCTTCTGTTCGCGAGATTTCGAGAACAGGAGCAACCTCCAAGTAATCTTCCCTACTCTCGCCTATCAGCTTGCCTATCGGTACCTCCCGTTTCGAGAGGCGCTGCTTCGAGTCCTGAGAGCCAAGCCTGGCATCGCACAGGACTCCCTCTGTTCCCAAGTGGAGAGGATCATCATTGGCCCACTCAAAGCTTCCCGTGCCCGGACGCTCATCATAATTGACGCTCTCGACGAATGCAAGGACGAGGAACCCGCCTCCGCAATTCTTTCCGTGCTCTCCCGTTATGCGGACGAGATCCCGAACATAAAGTTCTTCATCACCAGCCGTCCAGAGCCTCGGATCCGTTCTGGGTTTCGTCTTAGGTCACTCCGACCCATCACAGAAGTTCTCAGGCTGCACGATGTCAAGCGAACATCGGTGGACAGCGACATCAAGCTGTTCTTCAGGATTCGGTTGACCGATATCGCCAAGACCCGAAGTGACTGCGATTTTGCCCAAGATTGGCTGAAGTCATCAAACATTGACATTCTCTGCAAAAAGGCGGCGGGACTCTTCATCTATGCCTCTACTGTTGTAAAATTTATTGCATTCAAGAATCGCACACCCACTGAACAGTTGGATCGCATCATCTCTCTCCCACAAGATACAACTCATGAAGGAAGGTCTGGGATTGACCTCCTCTACACCCGGGTCCTAGGGCAAGCAGTAGATGAAGTGGGTGCAGATGCCGAGGAAATCTACTCCCGCTTCAGGACTGTGCTTGGGGCAGTATTGCTTGTGCTTAACCCCCTTTCAATCACAGCACTCTCAGACCTACTGAGAGTGTCCAACATCCTCACCACCCTCCGCTCCCTCCATTCTCTCCTCCTTGTCCCAGATAACACAGAAGACCCAATCCAAGCCTTCCACAAGTCATTTCCTGACTTCCTCACAGACCCAGCCAGGTGCAAGGATCAACAGCTCTTTGTGGAGCCTGCAATTCATCACACAGAAATCCTGCTTTCATGCCTCAGGCTCATGGGGGAGAGGTTGAAGAGGAATATCTGCAACCTGGAAGACTATGCTATTCTCAGTGAGGTCAAAGATCTCTCTGCTTGCAAGGAGTACATTGGAGATGCTCTAGAATATGCATGTTGTTTTTGGACAAAGCACCTCCTGAAGGTCCCCTATAGCAGTCCCCATGTTGGGGAGGTGCAGGAAGCAATTGACAAGTTCTTCAGAACCCATTTGCTGTATTGGATTGAGGTCCTTGCTCTCACAGGGAACCTTGATATTGGTGTTTATGCCATGAATGATGTTGAACAGTGGTATTCTCTGGTGAGTGCTGTGTAGACTATTTATTGAGACCTGTGTTCACACTCCCTGTTCAGTCAGATGTTTCATGCATGTGGACAAATGACAGCAAGAGAATCCTCTTGGAACATTTTGATGCAATCCAAGATTCACCCTCCTACCTATACCATTATGCCCTCCCATTCTGTCCCTCTTCATCCTGGCTCTGTGAGTGCTACATTGCAGAGCTCTCACAGGAAGTCAGGGTGGTTGGACTCCAAGAGGAGTGGGGGATGTGTTTCCGTACAGTTCTATTGGACAGTGTTCCATCCACCCTCTCATACTCAAACAACACTATTGCTGTTGGGTCTGCACATGAGGACATCCTTATCCTTGATGCAATCACAGGCAGCCAGACAGGTGTCCTCCATGGACATGCAGCTGGAGTGACATCTATTGCCTTCTCATCAGATGGGACATCACTTGTATCTGGAAGTGATGACAAGACTGCCAAACTCTGGGATATGCAAACTGGTGGTGTTGTCAAAACCTTTAGCCATAAATATATAGTTTCCTCTGTTTCAATCTCAGCAGACAATACCACAATTGCTTCAGGGTCTGAGGATGAGATGGTTTATTTGTGGAACATTCAGACAGGAGCATGCTATAAAACCATACAGCAATTCAGTCAGGTACAATATGTCACCTTCTCTCCCAAAGACCCTCAAACCTTCATATCTGTAGCTGGTAGAGCTATTTGGCATTGTAATATTGATGACAATGGGTATAAAGATTTAGACTATTATGGCTGTTACCATGCTTTTTCCCCAGATGGTACCCAGTTGTTGACAGGTAGAGATGGTTGTATCAAAGTTCAAAACACCAATTCTGGAGAAGTTGTAGCTAGTCATAATGTGTATGGTGATGCATTCTGTCTCTCCCCTGATGGCAGGCTTATTGCTATTGAATCTGATAAGGAGGCTAATATTTGGAATATCACTGGCTCAAGCCCTCACCTTATTGGGAGTCTTGTTGGTCATACTCTTGATATTGCCTCCCTTGTATTTTCCTCCAACTGTACCCTTGTTTCAATATCTTTTGACAAATCAGTCAAGTTTTGGCGACTTGATACCTCATCAACAGACCTTGTTGTGACTGACTCAGAGTCCATACCCCTTATTCCAACTCCAACCAGGCCTGCTGCTCTGAAACAAAAAAGTGGTCCAATTATCCCTAGAGACTTGCCAGATTGGCCATGGAGGACCTGGGGAGTCTCAACTGGCCAATGCAAGGGATCCCTCCGAGTCCCAGCTGAAGATTCCCATCAGAGAAACATCCAGCCAAATGACAACAAGTTAATCTTTGTTTGGTATATAGACAGCAGGATCAATATCTGGGATGCTGAGAAAGGGGAACTCCTGCAGACAATAAATATACCTAATGGTACTATTAAGGATATGAGGGTATCAGCAGATGGGTTGAAACTTTACTGTCGGTGTCAAAAATCCATTCAAGCATGGGATATCCGGACAGGAGAGATTGTGGGTGAGGTGGAATTTGAGCAGAGTGTATCTGGAATCTCTGTAATAGATGGCTCAACAGTCTGGATTGATATCTATGATGAGGTCCCAGATGAGCCTTATCACACTCAAACTCAAGGGTGGGACTTTGGGATTCCAGGCTCATCCCCTGTTCAGGTATCCAGTGAGCTCCCAAATGAGCTCCACCTCAATGATACTAAGCTGTGGGAGACCAGCATGGCTAGGGTGAAGGATAATATTACTGGGAAGGTGGTTTTTCAGCTGTCTAAGAGATTTGGGAAGCCAGTTCATGTGCAGTGGGGTGGCCAGTATCTTGTCATTAATTTTCCATTATGGGAGGTGTTGATTCTTGACTTCAGCAATGTGTCTCTCTAGTAGAAATCTATAGGACATGTATTTTCTTCCCTTATGTCTCAAGTTCTATGTACTGAATATTTCATTGCACAAAAGTGCAACACACAAACTTATACTATATAACAAGCAGAATATATGATCAGTAGCCATAAGAGTGAGATCCACATTCATGGCAATGTATTTAGAGTTGAAAGACCTTGGGGAGACAGCAAAACAATGAGGGTTACATGGACACAAAGCAACAAACAGAGATGACAAAATAACCCCTCTTGAGACCAACCGAGAATTGATGCATCTCATTAAAGGTCAGGTCTCCGGAACTGAAGTGAAATGTTTCAGGTTTCCATTTCTCCATAACAATGTGGGGGCACTGGTGGGGGGGAACTGACTATTCCAAAGAGAACTGCAAGGGTGTTCTTCTGAATGTCACAAGTGTATCTGATACCATCAACAGTGGGTGCCAAATCGACGTACAAGCTTTTCATCTGATCGGGTTGCACAATTGTGATTGGAGCATCCCTGGTGAGAAAAGGAAGAGTATGGTTTTGAGGAGCTGGAACGACAAGTCATTGCAGTACAATGTGATAGATGCTGTGAATAAATGGAGGTTTGGTCGCATCAAACCGCTTGAGAGCCTGATAATGACGGGACCGGAGGCATGGGCCAACACACGCAGAGAACTCTGAGCTGGCTCGTCCCGTTCAACTATCCCTGATGGCGATGACCCAGGATATATTGAGGATCCTCGAGCTACGAGAGAAACTTATCCCAGATGGTCACACGAGAACCTTCCCACCTCTTCTCCAGAAGAAACGAGAGAAACGGTCCCGCATTACGGCGTGGAACAGCTTGCAACTCTTTTCCCACAGAGGGGAGTGGAGCTCTCGAACGTTGCAAAGGGCCTCTTGCAGATCCCGGCGATCTGAGCACTTTACTCGTGACTTTAGCAAAACGATTCAGCCTCACACCATAGAGAACGCGTGTCAGACCAACTACCCTCTTGTCAGCGGCCAACGGGTCATCAATGTGCAACTCCATTCCAAGCGGCAAGCTAACGGTAAACAGACTGTCTGTCACAACAGGCACCAGAGGGGGGAGGCTCCAATCGGGGGGAACGAAGGGGATATTCTGCCAGTACATGAGTTCGGAATCGCCGAAAACGCGATCGATGATCCCGAGGGTGGATTCCGGATCAAAATCTCCCTCATAATGCTCGGACTCAACGGTCGGGTGTTGGTTAGAAGTGAACTTGAATATCGCCTTGTCGGATCAGTGACCAATGCACCTGAGCTGGACCACAGGGTGGGCGGGAGCCTTAGGGCTGAGGTACGCCTCATACTTATATTAGCACATAATTGATCAGCATCAGGAGACGTACAGGCAGGCGTGAGATGACGACAGAAGAAACAAGTTCAACCGGAGAGGGACAGAGGGGAGAGTAGGATAGCCAGCGGTCAGGTATCGCGAAGCAAATATGCAGTTGCGAAGCAAATATGCAGAGATGAGTACGACAAGCGGGAACAAAAAAAAACAGAAAAGAACCGCAGAACAAGAAAGCGGTGTAAAATGGAGGGATGTCTAACCATGCGAGCGAGAGGGGGCACGAGAGGGAAGGGCCCGCGAGATCACAATAGAGATTGAGATGATACGAAAAGAGATGTAATCAGTCCTAAACTCTGGGATAGACGTCAAGAGGCGGCAGAAAACGGGCGCCGAACGAGGGGGTAACCAGAAATTTGTGTCGTCCACCTCGATACATACGAGTGTAAGGGACCTAGGAGGCGCTCGTCAGCCCAAGGCGAGGAAAACCACAAAACACGAGAAGAGGCTCACCAATCACTGACGGAACACCAACCGCAGAGCGTGAACAAGAAATTTACCCTGTTGGCTTCGACCCGTCTCCCTTCCTCTTGTCCTTTCCTACACCACCCATCGCCCCCCTCACAACCAACAAAAGCACGGTACTCACGACAACATCCTTAATATCCTCGGTCGTCAGCACCAATGCAGTGTCTCTCAGATTCCCCCTGCTCCCATCCAAGCTGAACGACGGCATGCTCAAATTCCCCGTCCCGTCCCCAGCGGGTGTCGCGACGCGTTTCCGCACGATGACGGAGGACATGTCGATATCTGGGATGGAAAGGGAATCTTGAGGAGGGATGCGACTTTCGGGTGGTGTGGATTCGGAGAGACCGTTACGACCTTGAGTCTGATCTGCTATGGGGGTGGACCTTGTGAGGAAGTAGTTTGCTATTGGATCGACTTGACTCCCGAAGCTCGTTATTGCTGTTGCACCGCCGTGGGATCCGGCCGAGGAGATCTTGGGAGGTTTGAGTTTCGTTGCTGTCCGTCCCCCTGGGAAACCTCGAGCCTGAAGGGTGCTCACCGTCGATGAAAACGGAGGTTTCCCGGCCACATTAACAGTACACGTCCAAGGGACCTCCGAGTCCTCGGGATCGCTCTCCCCGTCATCATCCTCTCTCGGCTTAGACACATCGTCGTCCCCCCCACCCGTCTCGCTCGTGGGTATTACTAATGCTCTCCGGTCACCCCAGAGACCTCGAACTGGCGGACTCCATGCTCCTCTACGGAATCAAGCCGAGTCCAGACTGGGTGCCCTCAATGGCCGACGATCGTTTGGCCTTGTCAGACAGAGGATCGTTGGAGCTCGTGAAAGCGACGCCGCTCCTCCTACTCGCGTTTTTGGATCCATATCGGTCCCCGCTCTCCGAGCCTCCTTTCCATCTCTCCATCCGCATCCACTCAAACCCAACCTCGACCTGGCGCTCGAGCTCTCCCATGGGTTCATCTCGGATCGTCTTGTCGCCTTGAAAGATCCCACTGATGTTACCCAACAGGCCTTCCGGGGAGCATTTGAGCCATTTCGTCACGGCCCACACGAAGGTGGTCGGCTGGTCGTGCGGCGGGTAGGATGTGGCATCGTGTGTGGGTTGGACACCGAGGACCGCAGGTTGTAAGATTGCATCTTTCGACGAGAACGGGGACAGCGACTGTTCGGGAAGTAATAGTGAGTTGCACTTGGCCGGCGAAGATGGGGTGGGTAGATCGAGGCTCGTTCTCAAGGGGGAGGGAGCAAGGGATTCCGACAGTTTGAAATCTCCAGGAATAGGTGTTTCTCTCCGCTTAAAGAGTTTCCCGAACTTCCTTGCGCCAGTTGAGGTGTTCTAGGACAAGTTGGTAGGTGCGACCGGCGTGTGATCTCCGGTGGAACGGAGGGAAGTCATGAAAGATTCGGGTGTCTGGGGAGGTGGTACGACAAGATGGTGATGGCCGGAATATCTGGCACTTCCTACGACAGTTTGTTCAGTTGACAACAAAGGACCGCCGCCTATCTTTCTATAGTTACAGACTTCCACCGAACCGAGAACGGCGAGACCGATGACCTCGAGACCGCGCTTCGAAAACCTCGCGGCGCGCGCGCCTGGCCCAGCGTTCTAAGACAGCATTGGTCATGACATTGTGGGCCTGCAGGTTATAGAGCGGGATAATCATCCGTTTCGTCGACGTTGTTGAACCGTGAGAGTTGATCGAGGCGACGGATGGGGCATAGCCGGAGTAGGTGGAGACGTCGGAACAATTGCAGGTCGTACGAGTAAGGGGAGGTTGGCCCTCACGTTCGGGATTGGTGACGAGGGAATCGGTAGAACGACGAGATGAGGTCGATCTGTTGTGATCACAGGGGTTGGGTGGTACGAGTTGCACCTGAAGGCCGAGCGGATGGCTCGTATTTGAGGACGGCGGTCGAACGACGACGAATGGCTGCGCGGGGAGATGGAGATTTCAGATACCTGCAATCTGAGTAGACGGTTTGCGCAGGTGATGGTGGGCAGAAAAGAGGAAGGAGGAAAGCGCATCCGCATTCGTAGCAGTTGCTTCCGCACGCGGAGAACCTCGGAGAGGCTCACCTCATTGGATTTCGTTTTCTCCTTCTTGGCACCCTGCTCGTCCTGCTCGTTGACGGCCGTTGCTCTCCTGTTGTAGACTGGACGTCACGAAGAAATCGTCTGATACTTTCCACCCCTCAGGTTATATCGGAGGAATTGATGCGCTGATAAAGGACCGCGATGTGCGTCTTTCTCGAAGATCCTTTCGTCACCGCCGGCTGATGAATCGATGATCGATGGTCCTATACTCTTATTACCTTGCTCGTTTCTGCCTTCAAGCACGCCCCCACCAAATGCATCTGGAAAAACCTACGCGACTACGCGAGACTATTTGATGCTAACCGGGTCTATGCGGAAATATCGAATAGTTGGCGTATAGCAGTCCTACTATGCAATAGTACCGTAGGAGTTCGGTTAGTGAGGGGATAGTCCCCGAATAATGAGCCATTAGAAGCAGGATAGACCCCGCATATACACTCATTTGATCACACATAGACGCGATTAGCTCTCTGTTTTCAGGCACGGAGTAATCCATAAATCAATGTATTTGGAGTGGGGGTGGGTCGTATATACAAAATACTGCTGTGTAGATATGTATTTTCTAAGGATCGTGTGACCACAAAACCGGCATGAGATCTATATCCTTCAAAGTTATCAGAAAACCCCGCCGCGCCAAATTTACTGCAAACCGCTATAAGCTGCGGCCGTGGCCTTGTCAGCGCCGGAACCTGATAACTGGGGAGAAGATTTTACCTGCTCCGGGGACTTTTCCTTCAAGTTCACGACCCGGTATGCCCTAGACTGTGTTTTATGTGAGAAAATCCTAGTCCACATATCAGAAACCGTGTACTTGGCAACTCACAAATGCGCAATCGATTTACCCAATGACGGTGTTGTGATCGCTTGTGCGTCAGTATCAAAATTCCCAACAGAATCGTCCACTTTGGTCACCTTGGCCAATAACTGTGGTGTTAGGATGATGGTGAGATTTCGAGACGCACACGCGATCGCAAAAACTCGTTTCGAACACTCACAACGCATTGTGTCACGAGGTCGTATCCACTGTTGCGGGCGGCAGCTGGAAGAAGGACGGCAACACGAGGAGGATAATCTGGAGTCCGAGCATCTCGTCATCCGAACCAAACCCAGGCGATCGTAATTGATGCATTTCCGAGTACCTGACTCTCTTCTGATGCACCTCGAGGACAAGAGCTGCCTTGGCCATTCCTGGCGGGCCTAGCAGCAACGTCCAGTTAAACATGGCAGCTTAACGTACCTCTCTGGTGATGCGTTCGACACGTTTTCCACTCTACGAAATATGAAAGTTGGGGACTTGGTGTTTGTTATTGACTTGATCACGGCCGCTTCGCCACCGTTATTATTCCCACCCTAGCTTGCAGCAGCGCCATCGTCCACGGTTATCCCAGCAGCTTTGGGGAGCTTGATTAGTGCTTCCTGCATTGTAAACGGTTTGAGTAACTGGTGGGGGCCCATACCTCTACAGTAAGCCGCTTCCCGGAAGGAAGACCGTCTGCCCCGTAAGGGTGAAGTGGTGCCACCTAGATGTTGTGAGTCGCTTTACCACAGAAGCCGTGAAGCCGCTAACGAACCACGTGTAATCTGGTGTTCTACGCCATCCTCGTAACCGCGCGCTCACTGTTACCAGCACCCCTGGTGGTGGGCAGAACTACTTTGCCCGTTGACCTTGACTCGTCCGATGGGCTTGGCGGGGTTTGGCGAGGTTTGTTTGGGGGGTGGTCGCCTTGGTGGTATATGGGAGAAGAGTGGAAGGGTAAGCGGTCAACGCGGCCTCTGCACCCGGCTATAAGGCACTCGCACGGGCCAGGGTCGGGAAAACCACTCCGGAATTATTTGATCCACCAGCGCTAACTCCTTCTCCCAGCACGTTTCCCGCAGATTATCGTAGATATATGCACCCGCCAACAAAGGGCATCTGCTCTGGGCGGGGCAATATTCCTTCCCAGGTAGCTCTACAAATCATTTGAGGCTCACTTGTGACCCCGCAGCCAATCCGTTCACGATTCGGTTTTTCGACGGCCCCAATACGCCCCTCCTACACCGGAACCTTCGAATAATAACCTGGATCCCGATAACGAGATGGTGGATATCAGTAACGAGAACCGGGACCCCCCGTCACGAAGCGCTGAGCACTGACGTGCACCCACCAGGCCCACCTATCCGGACCCTGACTCTGGGAGAATTACTGCCGGGGATCTCACTTGGGCATCCTGTGGTTCACCATCCCTCCATGAATAGATCGCAAACTTCCCGGTCAGTTAAGTATTGCAAAATAGTGTACTCGAGAAGTGCACTGTATTTTATTTTAACCACTTTACATGTAATTTATTCTCTAGCACTCATTAAGCAGAAAACAAAAGTTCTATGATCCAACCGCGAAGGGAGGGACAAAGTTCAGCACTCAAGGTACTCACGGCCAACGCCGAAATCAGTTCGGGATGAAGTAGGCGATCAGGAGGCGCTGGGATAGTGATGGCTAATCCCGCATAGTCTCGCGTAGTATCGAATAGTGTCGCTTAGTCGCGTAGGTTTTTCCAGATGTGTAGGGTTCGTGTTGGTTCCACAGTCCGGTACTATGGAAATTGCTCTCGTGTATGAACATTTATTGTACACACGCAGTCTGTGGCACATGAATAGACGAACTTTTCTATTTTTTGCTTGGACTGTCCGAGTCCTGATCGTTTTGGCCCCCAAGATTTCGAGCTTCGGCAGCGGTCGCCAAGGCAGAGCCCGGCTGAGCTTGCGGGATCAGATCAAAGCCACAAGGCTAATCATCCACTATCGCATCACCATCTATACTATCTGTGGAAAACCATTGCTTGATCTTTCGTTCGCCGAAAGGCGTCACAGGATAAAGTTGAATTTTAAAAAAAAAAAAAAAAAAAAAAATTGCTTGATCTTTGCTCGACTCCGGTACTAGACTCACATAGCGAGTAGCTGAATCATTGTGGTGAGACACAGTCATCAAGAAAAGCACCGAGTACTGATTACCAGAACTACCTGATGAGGAGGAGGTAGGAATCTTCGTCGGCGACATTGTGGGATGGGTACAAGTACTGACGGACATCCCCCTAACGCATACATGTGATCTGTTTTGTGCCTACGCCACCCAGGGGTCAACTGCATGGTGATACGCATCGTGCCACGCGCGCTATCGCAGCGGGTACCAAGTACAAACAGCAGCTACCTACAGCACCGGAATGTAGACAACTCTCGAAGAGTCGGAGGGGGAGGAAAAAATAAGTGAAATGAGAGAGGCCACCACAGACCAAGATTAGTCTGAATTGAGTTACGTGGGACCTCGCCAAACATAAACTCGGCGCTCGGCCGCGAGAATATGAAGTGAACGAGACCAAAACAATACCGCGCGCCGCGAATTGCACTAAAGGGCGCCATCCTCGCCGGCAGTCAGGATACACCAACACACTAAAACCCTCCTCGTACAGGAATAGGGCGTATCATTCGACATGGCAAACATGCCAATGCCAAGTTCAACGGAAAACACGCCGAGACTTTGCAGTCTCACCATCGTGATACATCATCCAATATCGCCTCCAGAATGACGCGTTCCCTGCGATAGAGAGGGTGGGAGGTGGTCGACAAACGCCAAGAGGGTAGGCACCCAAAGTCCGTGACGCGCTTTCAAGAAGAGGCCCCATCCTCCGTCAAGGCTGCCCCTGACATCTTTGGAATCAAAACGGGGCCTTCATCCTTTTTCTGATACGTCGACTGGGGTGCGTTTGACACCCGCAACTGCTGGGAGCTATCGAAGGGACTTGGGCATACTCAGACCTTCCCGCTCGTGAAGTAGATTCGGGCCGTCGGAGACGAGCCTTAGTCTGTGCGGAACGAGCATCGCGGCATTCGGCCTGTGGTGGTTGGAGAAGAAGGGAGAAAGATCTAGCCGGCCATCTTATAGCATCCGACGACCGGTCGTTGCCGAACCACCTCCAAGCCCCAGTGGCCTCGGCTGTTTCGTTCGCAAGCTTACCATTGGTCATCAAGATTTTGAGCTTCAAGCATACACGAGTACAATCGACTATTCACGTCTACTGAGGGAACAGCTTCCCATCGGGACCGAACCCCAAACCCCAGTTACACCTAGAGTCTCTTCCCTCGAGATGGCGTTCCGATATGAGGTCTGAGCGTGAGCAGTGCCGCTCCAATCTTCACCGACGGGGGATCCATCAGACTTGCTCTCGCCGCCATGGTAGAACCTATCACACGAGTGAGAACAAGGTCAGCAAACACTTGTTCCAGAGGAAAGGGAGAGAAAACCGTACCCGAATCTTTCCTTCTCGTAAGATTTCCGCAGCGTACGCCCTATAGACCGTTTTACAACCCCAAATTCGTTTTCAAATATGTTTGTCTGAACTGTCGGGAGGTCCAACGCGATCGTACTGGATCACAGAGCACAAATTTCAGGTTACGGTCCAGAGACCGAGCTCTCACGCGCAGGGTGACCGGTGAGATGGCGATCAAGTTCCCTGGGAGGACGATTCGAGGCGTAGACACGAGCCGCTAGGGCCCAATCGAAGAGAATATTCTTATGCGTGCTCCGATGCACCCCGGGCACAGTTTTTCCGTAGCATCTAACGTGTCACCCCACCGTGATCTCGCAGGGGAGACGATTTACCGAACCGTGCCCAGTGTGTTTGTTGTTTTCACTTGGGCCGAGGCGGAAAGCACTATCTGGGTAGAGGCGGCCCGGGGAGGTGTGTAGAACCCATGGGCATGGATATGACGAGTTGTATCTGCTTTGAAAATACGTGACAAGTTCATATTCCCGGTGGGGGCGACGTGATTGGGGCTATTGGGAGGAACCAATATAAGTACGCGAAACGTGTCTACCGAGATACCCACCATACGGAAGAAACCAATAACACTCCCACCTGTCATCTCCACCTCGCGACAACCTCAGGCGATAGGAGGGGCAGCCGATAGTCGGGCCGGCAGCAGAGCGGATGCGAATGCGCCCCGAGGACGTGGGTGTCAATATCGGTCCAGGGTTTCGAAAGAACGTTTCCTGGACGAGTGGATGGGCCGAGACTGAAGTTGTTGATGTGGGTCACTGAGTGAATGGACTCGCTTTGGCTCACAACAGGGCCGAGGACGATCGCCGAGGTGGGTGGGTGGGTTGAAGGGCGAGGTGTGTGGTTAGATACCTGGTATTTGGAGATAAGCTGAGCCATTAGATAGATTGAAACGATAACTCACGCATACCAACCTCATCTTCTCCCTGTGTGTCCGGTGCCAACTTCACGATCATCCGTGACAAACATCCTGGCGAATACCAACTCGAATCATGCACATGCGTTAAATTTGAAGGCGATCCGACGCGTCACAAGGGAGTCGGGGGAGGGCCAGACGCGTGGCGTACCCATATAGGCTCCGTCTTCCCCGGCCACAGGCTTGTCCGGGCGTGAACGTGTATGTCAGGGGGTAGTTAAAATATATGCCTCTGCCGTGTCATCAGCGGTCGTGAACGTGGTTGGTTACGGAAAGCGTCGATGACGAGAGGAGACGGAGGGAAACATATCAGTTGGGCGCTCGGTCCGAACCCAACGTCAATCGGAAGGATGTGGGTCGAACGACCGTTGGAGGCGGATTTCCGACCGTCCTCATGAGCGTTCCTCGTTGTCGCATCCACCTCTTTTCTTTCCCTCTAGCGCATGAGCACCGTCTCAACCCAGGGCGTATGAACAGCTGATCAGGCTAAATATCACCTCCCTTTCTTCCGAACCTTGATATTTCCTCAAAGCCCTCAGACCGCCATCTCTCAAAGATATCTTTCGTCTTGTCTACAGGGCATCCGATAAAGAACAGTTAAGAGTTCGCATTCTACCCTCGACTGCATGGGTTCCTGAGCCCTGGATACAATGGCGGGGTGGGCTGTGAGCCCAAGCACTGCAATCCATTCGGTAATGTCCAAATCGTACATGCGGGGTCGGACTCGGTCGTGGAATGAGGTGGTGTGTGTGTGTGGGGGGGGGGATCACAGGACCTGTTGTACATGCACGGAATGTATATAACTTACGAAGAGTCCTCGGTCGACGGTAAAACCTGTCATAACTAGCACATTTGTACCCGCCCACACGGGGTGCCAATAGGATCCATCTCAAAGGTGTCGCGAATGCTTGATAGCTCCACACTAGATGAAAAGGGGCGGGCGAACTGTGGGCTACTGAAATGTGACATTTGCCACTCTTGCGCTCCCTCTGGATCCGCGGACTTTCTCAGCGAGAGCGCAAACCGCAGAGTCAGGATGGGGTTGAAGCTGGGAGGCAGGCGCGAAGGTCGGTTATCCGTTGAAAGGAACAGGTGCGTGGGGCAACGTACAGTCCGTATGCGCTTTGTCGGAGGGAAGAGACGTCAGTGCTAGGTAGTGACCTTTTCAAGTTGATCGCACACTCACAGAAGCGAAAGCTGTGGCCCCTGTAGCGATCGTGGATGATCATTACGAGACGGAGAGGGAAGAGAGAGGGGGGGGGGCTACTATACCTTTATAAGGTTGAAAGACAGCTGGATAAATACCTGTGCGGCAACCATAACGAAGAAATACACGGTAGCGGCGGCCACAACCTTGCGAATAAGACCTGTCAATTTTAAGGAACCGTTGTCTTGGTATGTATACCAAATGATGACGAGAATCGCTGACGCTTCTGCACGTGGGTTCTCGTGAGGTTTCGGGCCAACGAGCGCGCGTAGCGACATACCGAAGGCGGTGCCGATAGTGTTTGGAATCAACTTGAACTGGAGATTTTCCACCACGGCCGGAGAGGTAATGAAAGCGGTCATGAGCGCCATTGCCACTCTCGCCACCGCTAGCGCTCCGAAGTACGCGACGGCGATCCTGTTTCCGAGGGTGACAGCATATATTCTGGGATAAATTGCGTGAGTTGGGTGACTCGGGTGACCGTGGAGGAATCGGATCGACCTCAGCGTGACGAAGACGTCCGAAGAGAAGAGGAAGAACATGATAAGGAAAAATTGGCTGTAGAATGCGGCAAGTTGTCTGAAGAGTGCGAGATCAGTACGAGCCGCCAGGCTTTTACGAGGCCATTCGGGACTCTCACAAAGTCTACGGAGGGTAGTAAGTGTTGGAGAAGGATGTCGAGTATGTGGGCTAACCTCGGAGTGGTTCGGGCTGCTCATATAATAGATCTGCCAAACCTGGTACCACACGAGAAGCATACGATTCTATCGACCACGTGGGGCCAGGTCAGGGATCATCAGAAGCAAGGTCCCAGGGAGCGCACCAGAATATATAGATAAAAGACTGTCCACTCGTCAGCTTCAGATACACTCGGCGCAAACAAGAGAACGAACTCCAGGTCTTCCGGCCCTTCCAAACGTAACGAATCTTCCGGTCGCGCGTCAGAACGTGAAGGGTCCTGTGAATTTGGCAGCACACCTCGTCGTTAAATAGGAGCGTGTAGTCGTAGAGTGTTAAAGCGATGGAGCTGATTACCAGGTACTTCTCGCGGGTTCAGCTCTCCATCTCGATTCCTTGACGGTTGCGGGACAGACCTTGGCAGCCGACTCGGGGACGAGGGGAATCGGACCGGGCCCGGACCCGTTGACGTTCATTCCGCTTGGTCAGGACGGGCCTCCGGGGGGGACTCGCTGCGGCCTGTGGGGGTATGGGAGAAGAGGGGGGCGGGATGGAGGGCAGCTCAAGTAGCCGTAGCATGCATCAGGAGAACAGGAGGAAACAAATAAACGCCATCGTGATTATTTCTTTTGCGGGCACGATCGTTAGGCGGACTTTGTGATCGCTCAAAGTGCCTGTCAGTCCCCGTTGCTGAAATCTTGAACAAAGACAAAGCAGGCGCATGCCCTGTGCGATCTGCGACTGGGCGCGCGAGTCTGCTTGAGTTGCCCCTGGGAATCGTGGGTGCATCTGGGAACGAGCCAGCCGTGGGTGGAGAGCGCTCTCCTGTATGCGGTGATCAACCACCGAATAGGAGGCTTTCACCGCGACAAGTGAATGCTCAGCTGAAACACGGCGGGCCAATACAATCGGTGTCCGATAATCGCGGTGCCTCCAAGTCAAGTCGCCGGACTGTGGCTGCAAGGAGGGAGACTACCACCGGAAGATTCCGACGGGATGGCCTCTCGCGAAACCAAATACTCGGCGGTCTGGGGCAGTTGTGATTGCACACATCTCTGCGTTTCAGACGACCCTCCTCCCAAAACAACCCCATCGAACAGCGGAACGAGAACCGGGATCTGACGACACGCAGCTAGGGGGAGTCAACGCGATGTGTGTCTTTCTCGAAGATCCTGTCGTCACCGCCGGCTGATGTTCGATGATCCTATACTCTTATTACCTTGCTCGTTCTTGTCTTCAAGCACGCCCCCCACCGAATATAGGGTTGGTGTTGGTTCCCACAGTCCGGTACTTCTCGTGTATGAACATTTGTCAACGTATGGCAGTAGAGTCCATCGATAAACGAACTTTTGCAATTTTTTGCTTGGACTGTCCGAGCTCTGATCATTTTGGTGCCCAATATTTTGAGCTCCGGCAGCGGTCGCCAGGGCGGAGCCCGGCTGAGTTTGCGGAATCAGATCAAAGCCACGAGGCCAATCATCCACTATCGCACCACCATCTACGTTGATCCAACGCCGACATGGACATACAAAACCCGTTATCTGGCCTGAAAAAGAGGATCAAGCACCGACTAGGAAAGAACAAGCGTAACCCGAACGTCATAGGAGCAAACACCGGTGGGGAGAGGGTTGACTCGACGAGTTCGCTTTCGCAACCAGCGGAACCTCACGTCGTAGCAGCCGAACGTCACGACCAAGTCAACACGGTTGGAGAGCAAGTTTTTTCGACGGATCGATCTCAGCCAGATGAATCATTATCCGCGCCAACGCACGGAAGCGAAAACGACCAAGAAGCGGAAATCAGTCAGAACCATCCGCCTCTACCCTCAGACAGCGAGATTGGGGTGGGGAGTGGACCCGGTCAAGAAGTCGAACGACTTTCTCCCTCTGTACTCACCCCCCCACTGGGCCTTGACGGTGGGGGACCCGGTAGTGCGTGAACATGATTCTTTTTGTCGCTGCCTCTAATTGTCCCTTCTGACGATGTAGACACCGCCCCCCTTCCTGACTATGGACCAGAAGTTGTTCGTCCCGACAAGAACGTCAAACCGAGCGCCTCCCCATACAAGAGGAAACCAAACCTCAAGTCTACTGCGTCCGCCACGGCAGAATTGCTCCGTAGGGTGAGAGACTCCCCAGGTGCCTTCGGTCCGCTCAAGTCTGTCGCAAGATCCCTCTGCTTCATCCTCGACAATTGCGAGGTATGGCCTTTCTTCCGCCATTCGATCCTCAATGCTTACAATGCTTCTAGCAATCGCTGAACGAACCAGCCGTAGAATCATTGGCTCCCAGGGTCAAAGCGCTTTCCGAATCACTCTCCGGGCCTATACTTCCGGGTGACATCAATGAGAAGGAGAGGACGACCAAGCTAGAACAGTGAGCCCACACTCTACGGGATCAAGCGCCGAGACTGACGCACGAGAATTACCAGGAAATTGAAAGAGATTTGTTGAACCGGAGGCTTCCTTTAGCCCTACGGTCCTTAGGTCACATGACCGGGTAACGCTAATAAGCGACCCGATGTCCGGATCACGCTCTATAGCGACCCGAAGGCCGGATTATATTACATGGTCCGTGCGTTTGATGTAGATGGTCCGTGCGTTTGATGTAGATGGTCCGTGCGTTTGATGTAGATGGTCCGTGCACCATGATGTAGGAGATGATGCGGCCTTAAAGCCTTCCATCGGAACATCAGTCACATTGTCACTCTGTGACCATAATAGATACCCTTAGATATATATACCCTAGGATATGGACCAGAATAGACAATCGCTCTTCTTCTCTCTTCCCTCACCAGCAACGCACTCAACACTCTCCTAAGGTAAGACTTAGAGTACCTTGTGGTAGTTTAGAATATACCACCGCACCTGCTCAACAGGTTATGAGCCCGGGCTACGCCCGTCTCTCTCTTCAGCGCCCTTTGAGGCTGCAGAAGACGATGAGAAGGCTCTAATCTTACCTTCTGTCGCCATCATGGCTGACTAACTGTGCTGCCCTTGCGCACAGGAAGGAGAGTTCACCAGAACGATCAAATGATGATGAAAAAGCTGCTGGCAAAACGCCGCGCTCATTTATGTTCGTAGGGCCCAACGACGCTATCAGTCTAACTGTAAGCCTCTGACGGGAAGGTCTGTAGTTGTGCTCCCATACACACCAGGCGACGGCATGAACAGAGCAGCAAACTGCCCCTCAGCTACGAGTACTCTTTGATGATCGGCGGTGTAGAACCACTTTCCTACGTTGCAAGCGATTCACCATGCTGACTCTTGTTTACTTGGTTGTAGGCTTACCACCTCACCAAATAACTATCAAGAATGTCTAACGCCAATGCACTCCAGGCATCTGTCCCCATCCTCGAAGGCCCCAACTACAACGTCTGGGCCCAAAAGATGACGATGTTCCTGATGAGTCAAGGCCTTTGGAGAAAGATCTCCAAGCCCAAACCCACGGCCATAGTCGCCGGAAAGGAGAAAAAGGAACAGGATCTCGTCGACACCGACGTCATCGACAACGAAGACGTCAGAGAAGAATGGGAGGAGAACAACGCCAAAGCCCTCGGCATGATACTCCTCCGCGTCCACCACAACATCGCGAACAAGTTCGAATCCGTGCTCTATGCCGGAACAGTGTGGGCTTCTCTAAAGAACCTCTATGGGAAACCCGGCCTCGCCGGTGTATACTTAGAGTTCAAAGGTGCCATGGAGACCTACATCCCAGGCAACCAGGATCCTTCCCTAGCGTTGGATAAACTGGAGACCCATTTCGCGCGACTCTACGCTGCGCAGTGTCAGATCCCAGAACACTTCCAGGTCATGATTGTCCTGTCGAAGCTCCCCCCCTCCTACTCCATGATCGCCCAACAAGCATGTCAGGACGCCAACATCACTTCTCTGAAGATGGCCGACGTTAGGAGGTCGATCACCCTCTCATGGGAACAACGAGGTTTTAAAGGTCCTGGAAACCACAACAACCAGGCCAACAAAATGAGCGCTGTACAGCGCCACCAAAACCAACCTCAGTTCCAGCAACAACAACGAGAGGATGGTCAAGACAATGGGAGAGGAGGTCGAGGAGGAGGCCGAGGAGGAAAACGCCCTCGTGGCAGACGTGGAGGACAAAAGCAACAGGCTAACCAGGCTGCCCAGTCTGAGGCCGGTCCTTCCTCCACCAGAGCAAGTTCTCCTGCCCCCGCCTTTGACTCTCAGTTTGCGTCCATGGCCACCATTCCCCCTCACAAGTCGGTCTATCCCACCTTTGGCGCAGCTTTCACGCTAGCCAAAAGGATCGGGGTCACCCCAACCATTGAGACCCTCAAGCGGTTGGAACGGCCTGATGAGAAGACTCAAGACCCTCGTCCGCGCAAAAAACAGTGCAGTACAACTCCCGATGACGAGGTGGTCTCCCTGGGGTGGTCTGAGAACGACGCGGATCTTATCGACACGTTCATGGCGGAGTCCGCAGATTTGCCAGATCTGCCTGAAAATCAAACTGGCATATTCGGAAGGTATGAGAACAACAAAGATATGGAAGTCGTTGCTAACACTCTCCACACAGTGACTAAGAGTAGTTGTACCTCTAAAATAGTCCTTCCAAATATATCTCGTTTATCTCCTTCCGAACGTGAGAGTCATGAAGCAACGTGGATCTTAGATTCAGGAGCTTCGGTTCACTTTACCGGCTGTCTAGATGACTTCATCGATTATAAGGCAATCGAACCCATTATTGTGACTACAGCAACAAGTCAAACAAAAATGATCGGTAGAGGAACAATTCTCTTACAAATAGAAAACAAAAGGGTCAGGATATACCCGGTCTTCTATGTGCCAGATTTAAACTCCAGACTACTTTCGTTAGGAACTTTCCTAACAGGCG
>Ga0307517_10002365_pt1 | contig 30365 bp, 14 predicted proteins | sample 23_EM_MG_FD_194515 | JGI IMG/M metagenome (GOLD analysis project Ga0307517, IMG submission 194515) | Populus trichocarpa ectomycorrhiza microbial communities from riparian zone in the Pacific Northwest, United States - 23_EM | ecosystem: Host-associated > Plants > Roots > Unclassified | place... | reverse complement strand
TCAATATTATTATTAATATCATTGTTATTGAAAATAGTAATGAAAAAGAGCCTTTTATAATTGGGTGATTTAATTAATTAAATTGAACAAGATTCAATTTGATTCAATGGCTTTTCAAGAGCGGAACGGAACATATGGAATGAAACCGGAACGTTCCGGGCGGAATTTAGCCGAAAAATCCGGAACGGATCAAGATTTAAAATGAGATGAAATTTATTCTGTTTTGTTTCATTTTTTAAATTGATATGGAATGTTTTGGTCATTTCGTGTAAAACGGAATAGAATTGACATCCTTGGTTTAATTCGCTTAAATCTTTCAAACAAATTGTGATGATATTCGTAAATCAAGAATCTTGGACATGAAAATGCTGGAAGCAAAATCAGTTTCAAGTGTAGTAATGTGCCTCTAGGCTTTACCTGAAAGGTCCGTAGTTGGGCTTAAATAGCTTACTTTAAGCGGGCAGGCCCATAAGACATCTTCGTCACTCTGAGTCCTAACTCCTAATCACCTCCTCGCATCTCTCTTCCTCTCACCGATCGCCATTTCCTTTCTCCAACAACGGCTACCAGTCAATCATTTGTCCTTTTTCTTCAAGGTAAGGGCTCTCCTTCTCAGGGAATTCCCAAGATCTAATAGCAAAAAATATATATGGAAAAACTTTGTTTTCTTTTAGTTTTGATGTAAAGGATAAAAAATTGCTTCCAATTTGCTTTCTATTGTAAACCAATCGAACCAGGATAGCTCATAACAAGCAGATCTAAATCAATTTTTGTTTTTATTTTAAAAAAACTACCATGTCCTGTTTAGCCCTTTCTTTGCAACCCTCAAATGGATCCGATATCCTCCTCCAAACCCGTGAGTGGTTCCCACCCGCTCGCGCACTCATCGCCACCTCCGCCTTCCGCCAAACACGCCTAGCCTTCTCCGCCACCAAACACCAACCAACCGCCACCACCAACCCTAGCAACCTTTCTTCCGACGATTACTCCCTCTCTGCAGCCTCTGTCGACTCCATTGCCTCTCTCGGTGACGATCCCCTCGCCGCCTCCAGCGGCCAGCTGATTGTCGGTGTTGAGAGCCGTTACCGTGTAGTCTACCGTCTAGTCAATGGAATCTACATTCTAGGTGTTACAATTGCAGATGGCGACAACTCAGTTAATGTGTTTGAGTGCATCAACATTGTTAATCAAGCTGTTAGTGTCATTGTAACTGCTTGTCGTGGCGTAGATGTGACTCCAGAGAAGCTCAGCCGGAAATACGCAGAGATCTATATGGCATTGGATATTGTACTACGAGGTGTGAGCAATATCAGACTTGCAGCTATGTTAACTTCAATGCATGGAGATGGCATTGCAAAAATGGTGCATTCTGCTTTGGATACGGAGAACAAAATACGCGGAGCAGATAGTTGGTCTAATCTGGAAGTGCAGGCATCTGAGCAGCAGGCTAGCATTGAGGCATTTTCGAATGCAAGTTTTGAGTTGCCTCCGGAGACTATTGCCGCTGGAGATGAGGTGGCAGCGAGTCTTGCACCTGTTGTAAGTGAGCAGGATCAAAAATTGGAAAAACTTGAGGAACCTGAGGGGCCTAAAGATCCGTTTGCTGCGAGTGAGGCAGTAAATAAGCCAGAGGAGTTGGCTGGTGAATTTAAAAAGGATAAGACTCAGTCTAAGGATTTGACTCTTGCATTGGCAGGGTTGGAGGTTACTACATTGCCCCCTGCAGAGGCGACGCAAGCAACACATATAAGCGTGGAGGGATTTGAAGGGGACTATGGTGGGATCGAGTTTAGTAATGAACAGGCTTCTTTGGGAGAAACATTTGAAGGTTTCGGAGATGCATGGGGAGGTGGATTGGATGCTTCAGAGTTTGTGGGGCCGAAGAAAATCCCCAAACAACAAGGTCTCGGTGGACTTGAATTGTTGCAAACTGGTGATAGTGGCGATGCAGCAGCAGCAGCAGCAAAAGCAAAGGCTGCGAGTGGAGCTACAGGTACTCCTCTTGAGAATCTTTTGGTTCAGAAAACTGAAATGAAGGGTCCTGAGATGTATATTGTAGAGGAAATTAGTGCAGAGTTTAGGGAATCGTTGCTTGCAAGAGTTGGATTAATGGGCCTGGTTTATTTGAGAACATTGCCCCCTAAAACTGCTTCTGATAAAGAAACTGAGTTTTCATTTCGAGTTGATAATACAAGTGCTGTCAAGAGATTTGTTATGCAGGGTTCAAAGGTTAGTAGCCTAGGTAATGGGATGTTTCATGTGAGGACTGCACCCTCTGATGAGCCTATACCAATATTGAAGTATAGTTTGCTGCCTAGGTTAACTCCGTTGCCGTTAAGGGTTCGTCTTACACAGCGCCATAGTGGAACTTTACTATCCTTGATGATCCAGTATGTTTCAAATCCAGATCTTCCAGCACCACTCACTGATGTGACATTTATTTTGAAATTACCAGTAGACCCTACATTGTTGAAGGTTTCGCCTAAAGCTGTGTTAAATAGGCCAGAGAGAGAGTTGAAATGGCATGTGCCAGAGATTCCACTCAAGGGTTCTCCTGGTCGATTGAAGGCAAGAATGCCTGTTGATTCTAACGAGGGAGAGGTTGATGAAGAGATTGAGGTTTTTGGTTACGCTAAGTTTTCGATGCAAGGAAAGACTTCTTTATCTGGCATTTGTCTACGGCCTGCTTCAGAGGGTAAGACAGACTTTTATGAGGTTAGTCACAGATACGAAAGTGGGGTTTACATGTGCAATTGATCATTGACATTATGGCTGCTTGCTTACAGATTGTTGTGTTTGTTTTTCTCTTCTTTTAGTTCCATGTGTTTTGTTGTTTTCCTTTGCTTGTACCATTCTTTGATATTGAGCTTGTACGTTAGATTGAGATTTGTGAAAACTTTGCTGTTACTTGTTATTAGCTAATCATTTTAGTAATGGATAGTGAATTTTGATATTTTTTCCCTGTTTCTTTTAGCTGTTCATGGTCACTTATCGTTTGAAGTTCATGGTCTTAATATCATTTTGTTTTATATGAGATTTATCTGTGTACTATTGTCCAAATAAATTGTGCCTTTCGTTTACTATTCATATAGCACATGTGTGAAAGGATTCTAGGTAGAGCATCGAGTTTAATTAAGCTAGTAACATTATCATATTCTGGTGCACCTGATAGAAAAAAAAATAGTGATTGGCCTGTGTTCTGAGACAATGACAATAGGGCAATTTCAGGTGTTGTTTTTCAATTTTATCATGGCACTGAGCAAATTATTGATGACATTGGTATCACTTGAATGGAGAGAGTTTGTAATGCTCAATCAAGAAATAACCAGCCGTGTAGGTTTTAGTTCTGCATTGAAAATTCCAATAGAACCTGTCCATCTTTGTCTTGTGTTGCATTCATTTTGTTGCTGTCATCTCATTGATATCCAATTAGTGCTTCTTTTTGCCTTATGAGCTCCTCTTTCTACTTCAATGAAGGGATGTGTTAGGTCTATGCAACACTCTGTCAGATTTGAACACACTAAAGCAACATAGATTTTTTTAACATTCAACTTCAGTCAATAGGCAAGGTCATGGAAGTTTGAATCTTTGAAGTCTTCTTCGATGTGATGGCTCTTAATGAAGTCGCTTTCAGGTTTTGCTTGACATGCATCCTTCAGTGATTTGATAGGTTAATGGAAAGCAGCATTTGATAAGTTTTCAATGAATAACCAAAAATAGATTCTCTTGAAAAAATCTTATTGGGTACTTGTGCTTGATGAGTTACTTGGCATATTTTCGACTTTTCTGTGAGGCATATCCTTAAGCTGAACTTGCAGCTTCTCCTTCGATATTGCCCTTATGAAGGTTGTTTTGCATCTGAAGCATGTCTTGCTCTCAATTATAGAAAAAATTGTCCTATGCAATGAAACACATGCACATACACAAACAAAAGCACATGTGCGCACACATGGACACACACACACACACACCTAAACACCTTAATTCATTTATACAGTGCTTGGTTTTTATCGAACAATCTTAAGTATTAGGATGCCCTTCAAATTGTCAAATGTGCAGAAATTAATGAGATATACCTTTTCAAGTTTTTTTTTAATATCTGATTGTGTGGAAAGAACCAATTTTATGCTGTTTCTACAAAGTAGGATGACTGAAATGGATGTCTAGGAGTGGAAATCAGGTCGGGGCCATTTTTTTGAAGGCTTTCCTGAAACTGGCAATGAAGAACAAATCATGTAAAAGTAAAACTATAAGATAAGTTTTCAATATGATGAGAACAAGGCTCCAACAATGACCTCTACCATATATCAGAAGTCCACCAGAACTTCTCTAAAGGATGCAGTCGTCATCCTTATCAAGTATCCTAATCAAGTAATCATTCTAGAATAATAGATAAGAGTTTTCTGTTTTTGTCCTCATCAGCTATTTGTGCGGATGCTTTCTTTCGTGCCCAAGAAATTTTTATTTCCAACTTGTGAAACTTTCTTTTCTTAAATCTATATCATGTTTAAAATTAAAATAATAATATAAACACATGATTGCGTCTTTACCTGTGAGCTTTGCACCCAAGGTGCACTTAAACGAACTCCTACTATAAGATTTATATACTTGTGTATGTAGTTATTGAGCTATTATTGAAATTCTGTAGCTAGCATTTTTATTCGTCAGCCGAAAGACTAAAGGTATATTTACTTTGTGATTTCTGGAATGAAGCTTTTTTGAATTGGAAAGTTGGGCTTCTGAAATTGATTGCAATCCTAGATCCTGATTTAACAACTTATAGAAACAGATGGTGTCAATCATGTGATTTGACTTTTTGGCTGTCTGGAATGCATAATTCATTACCGGGAATTTGTTTAGGAAGAGTTGGATTCTTCAAAATATGAAATTGGATTGTGGTTTGATGGTTTTTTAATAAGTGGAAGAGATAGAGGGTTGCCCACGAGGACAGATTGGAAATAGTTCAAGGATGTAAATCTTTATTATGAATTCATTGCTTTTAGCATTCAGTTGGTACACACTGCACCAGTTCACTGTCAAGTTTGATTCCACATGCAAGGTACACACCACATTCAGCTGGTAAACCCCTCAACAGCTCACTTTCAGATTCAGAAGGCAAATATGGCCCTTAGATGCTGTGTGGTGTAGTTTTTGCATCTGTTTTAAGTTTGCCTGACAGCATAACTAAACACGCCTAGTCTGACTATTAATTCAATATCCACTAGAAAAAGCTTATGCAGTAATGGTTTACTGTTAATTGCTTTCACATTTATTGGATGATACTAGGATAATTTTGTCCTCACCAGTGAATGGGTTACGAGGGCCTGCAGAATTTTGTGAATAATACCGGTATCCTTAAGAGGTGGGGATTCTGAATGCTCTTCTGAATTATGTGATTTTTTCCATGTGCTTGTTCAGTCAGTAGACTATGTTTAGGCCAGATATAAACTTCATGTTATATGTAAGATGAATTCAATAATTCATCTGTGGACAGAGAAGAACTTCATAGTTTCCCTCTGATTCTTAGGGTTCCTCCCCCATAAAAACAGTACATGCACTCCCGTTCTGTCCTTTTTATGATGACAAGAATCTAGTCTTACATCCAGGCTTGAGTTAACTCAAAGCATGTGTATCTTGATGACGAGTGGAATTTTAGCCTTTTCATTTCTTAACGATTGAACTTATTTGGCAGCCCAAGTAAATGGGTGTTTTTTTTTAGTGTAATTCTCCATAATTTAACCTCTTAACTTATATGTAAAGGCACGCATAAAGTATTTTTGTTTGAGCACGTATATGTGTTTAATAGTGTATATAGAGATTGTTTTTTAAAGTATTTTTTTATTTAAAAATATATTAAAATAATATCTTTTATTAGTATATCAAAACGAAAATAAATTTAAAACATAAAAAAATTCAAAAAATTTGAAGAGCATCGCTCAACCATAAAAATAAAAAAATATATAGGCTGTAAATCCAAGTTGTTACCGGAATGCATTGAAATAACTTATCTTCTTAGGCATGCATCGGGTTTTATAATTGTTTTTGAGTAAAGAGAATTCTCACCTTTTTCCAATTCCCCAAACCAACAATCATGATTGTCATGAATAAATCCTATAATGAGGTATGATTTTTATAAATTGAGTTAAGTTGTTTTTATTTTTTATTTTTAACTTGAATAAAAAAGTTTGTTACAAAGTTTTGATTTAATGAAAACTTTAAATTTTCATTATTTCTTAAAAATAAAGTTGTTTGGAGTCATTTTTATGAAAAAGCTAGATAACATAATCTTTAAAGCACTCGGTTAGTATTTCTTACTCTTCAAGGGTCAAACTTGGTCAACTCGGACTGAGTTTACGAGTTTAAAGCAAAGTTTGAAGGATTTGATAGTGATTTCTTCAAATAATCAAGATCGTTAAGCATTTCTTTCAATTTCACCATCATTGCTCTTATTAATCTCTCTCTCTCTATAGAATATGCGGTTCAGCTTCAAGATCTATAAATGTAAAAACAGAAATTAAAAAGGAAATCTTTCAAAGTTTAAAAGCCAAAAACACAATCGAAAAATCCAAAGAAAAAAATCAAATTCACATGCAAATCACCTGGCCCGAATAGCTCCAACTTATCCCACACAACACCATAACATTTTAGCAAAATAGAGAGTAACAATGCTATTTTTTCCCCCACTCATACTAGCTATTATAGCTCTGTTGAAGTTGAAGCCATCCTTGCTAAAGCACAAGTAACAGCCAAACAAATTATCATTGTGCCAGAGTATATTAAAAAGAGTGGGGCTTGTGGGGAGAGTTGAGTGAGGCTGCATTGGTATTTAAAATCTCATCTAAAAAAAAATATTTTTTAGATTAGTTATTTTTATATGTTTTAGATTTATTAATTTTTAGTTAATGAAATTTTATGGATATAATTATATTGTATTTTTAAGTTATTTAAATTATATATAAATTTTTATTTGAATTATGTATTTTAAGGTGTTTGAACTTCTGTATTATTTATTATTTATTTTATTTTTATTTTAATTATGCTATATTATTATTTATTACTTGATTGAAATTATCAATATATAATTAGTTAAAATATTTTATTTATAATTTTATAATTTGAGTTTATGATGTGAATTTATATTATATATTCATATCATTATAAAAAAGTATTTTTAACAAGTTGTAGAGTAATGATTGAAAGAGAGTAAAGGAAACGTAATGTATATTGTCATGAAAAGGTGATTAATTAGCCCAACCGAAGTGCTTGCCTTTGAAAGTAATCTAATCTAGCTAGCTTCTCATTATCCAAAGCACTTCTCACCTTTCATAAATTACTGCTCAACAAAATTCCATCCAGCTAGTTTCGGTTAAGTTTTATGGCAAAAATAAGGGCAGAATCAACGCCCCCATAGCTTGACTCCAGCCATTTTCCCTTTCTTCTCTTTTCTTGTCAGAATTAATTTTTCTAAGTAGTTTTTAAAATTTATTTGAAGGAATGAATAAAACTAGCGAAATGCTGGCTCCAAACCCCGGTGGCACAATCCCCACGCCGCCACCATTCTCTTCTAAACCGGCTGCTTTACAATTTGTCAAGCTTCAAGACCACTTCCATCTTCGTCTTATGTTCTCTCGATTAGCATTTGAAGCCATAATTTCGTCCATTATTACTGTTGACAGCATGATGGTAGAGTTTCATGATTCAGTAAGGAAGCATCACTATCCTTCGTTCACAAGCGAGAATGATTTTTTCTTCTTCTTTTCTTTTTATTTTCGCGTGGATGTTAAGAAAGAGTACTTGGTGGGTTAGAGGCTTTAATTAGTTGAATAGCCCAAAACTCGATTAAATGTATGACTTTCTCCATGCTCAATAAATTGCACCAAGATATAAAATATACACTTAATTAAATCATGTTTTATTTTATTTCACATACTCATCATTTTTAATATGACATTATACGCATACAATTAACAGAGTTTAATATGACAATACACACTTCAATGCTCTTGATATAAATGATATAAATTAGAGATATTCTAACAAAAAAAAAAAGAAAGAAAGAAAGAGAGAGAGAGAGATAGAGAGAATAGGGATTGTTGATTTTGAGGGTATGCTTTATCTATAATTTCTTTTCTCTTGGTAGCATGTCTATTATATGATTTTTCTATTAATTGTTATATTGGTGATTGGAAAGTAGTGCAATTGGAGAAAATCTAGTTCTACATTAACAAAATTTAAAGTGAGTGAGTTTTTCAGTGTAACACATAATGAATTTTTTTATAATTTAGTCCTTAAATTTTGTTTCTCTTCAATTGCATCTTTTTATGCCCCTAATTCACTTTGGTCATATTACTTTTTAGACCATAGCTTTTCGGTCCCTCAATATTTCAAAATTTTAATTGTCGTGCAAAACTTTATTTTTCTTACTTTTCAGTCCTTGGTTTGAGAAAGTAGAGAGAAAGTTGCCGGATCCCAATAATAGAGAGAAAGAGTCCAGTTGACACTGATTAGGGACGATCTTGGTGTCAATATTGGTTTCAATAAGTTTTATTCGATAAAGAATGTCTCACCTAAATGTTATTTGACCTTCCCATCACCTAAAATGATAGATATGAAATCACAAAGTTTTTATGTTTCAAGTTGATTTTAGACTTATGGATCTTTTTGGGTAATTTGATGCTATAAATGGGTTTATCAAGGTATATATGGTGATTTGGATAAAAAAATGATTGAAAATTGAGTTTTTAGGTTAAAAAAATCTAATAACCTCAAATTGCTTCAAGCGATACATTGCCTAACTTTTTTTCTAAGAAATTTATGGCAAATGACATGTCATCCACCTCATTTCCAAATAAAAAAAATAAAAGCATACATGCACGAGCTCTTTTCAAAATGGGCGACACATAGCCTGACTTTTTTTTTTGAAAACAATTGGGGCGAATGACATGTCATTCACCCCATTTCCAAATGAAAAAAAATAAGGGCACACATGCATCAGCTCTTTTCAAAACGAGCCAGCCACACAAGCCTAGCTTTCCAAGTACAAAAACGTCTAACCGTTTTTTTCCCTCTATTTTTAATTTTTTAATTGATAACTCTTTTATATGTATTTTTATTTAAAATAAGTTTTTAATTTATATCTATATTAATAACCTTTCTATCTGATTTTTTAGATTGTTTATTTAGCCTTTTTAAATATTAGTTATTTTTTAAAAAATTATTTTGTATGTTTTTAATATTTCAAAGAGGTTATTATAATTCATCTATAATTTTTTTGTTTTATATAAATAAAATTTGTTTTTAAAAATAAAAAATTATTTGTTCTTAGTAAGAAAAAGAAACCTTTAAGATAAAAAACGTGTGCATTAAAGGCAAACGTTTGAGTTAAATATTATATTTATCTATCTTTTACTTTTATGAGAAATATTATCCTTTTATTTTAGAATCTGATTGGCATTAACAACTCTTTCTCAGTTTATCGATTCATGCATTTTGAAATTTCTTTATATTTTTTAGTTAAGAGAATCATGATACAGTAAAACGTGATCACAAGATTGTCCTATTTTTCTACTAAGTTAAGAATTAATTTAAGATCCTACACGCGCAATTGCATTAATAATTTTTTTTTGTATTTATTAACACATATGATGCTCGTTTTATTTTATTTTATGTAAGTACCAACTTTTCGATTCACAATTATATTTTTCCCTCAATGTCAAAACATGCATTAACAACACCTACACATTCATCATTTTATGTTAGAAAAAAAATTATTTGACCCATGATGAAGCGAGTAGAATAAACGCACTAACAATTGTTTTTTCATTTATTGGCACATATAATTATCAATTTATTTACTTAAATGCATGTATAAGCTTCTCGATTTATTATTAGGATTTTTTCCATCAAAAAACAACAAAAAACATGCATATTTTTTTTTTGCTAAATAAAAATTATCTGACCCATATCAAAGCATGAGTCAAATAGCTATTACTCTTACAAAATCAATCAATTTTGTTATAAAATAGCACACCATGTAAAATGATCAAACAATTAGTTTAATGCACACCATGTAAGAGGATTAAACTAAAACATTAACATAATTTTTCTGTCGGTAGATTGCAGCGAATTTTACCGACAGAATATGTCCTCGCTATATCCATTGGTAAAAACCGATGGAAATATTCCATCAATATATACTGAGAGAATTATAGTGCTAAACAAAGGAATAAAAAAAGCCAAAACGTACTATGATGTGTTATTTTTACTGATAGAATTATTGACGGATTGAAATCCATCAGCAAATCCGCCTGTAATATTTAATTTATGACCTGATGAGCAACCCTCTTTTATCCCTCCTCCATTTTTATCTATAACAAACAACACCTCCCAATTTTATCACAAATAAACCTCCCACTATAAATCTGGCCACCCCAATAATCAGTTTGTCAGCATCCTTGTTCTGATTCAAATTTTATCGAGGATTTTCCACTTCAAGTAAGTAAAAATACCCATTTTTTTTATTTGAGCTCAATTTTAAAATGTTGATTTTTATTGCATATTTTTGTAGTATATGTATTTTGTTAGGTGTTCACTTGTTTTATAGCATTTTTCCATAGAAATTTGTTGTATGAATGTATGATTTGTACATGTTAGAGTTTGTTTGAGATTTTGTAAAATTGTATTTGTTTGTAAATTGATGAAATGTATTTTGAATTTGTGACTTAGGTGTTTTGTGATAAAATAAATAATGACTTATTTAACGAGTCCATTTTATATTTTGTCAATTTTATTGTTGAGTTGAAATTTTCGGTAAATGTATAGAAATTTGAATTTATATAGATAATTGATAATGAATTAAGAGTACTATTAAAATATTGTGAATAAGTTTGAGTTAAACCAATTTTTGTAAATTTATTTAGTTTACATAATTAATTAATACATGTAGTCATCAATATTCTTTATAGGTCTGATATAAGTAATGAATGACCGTTCATGAATGTATCGACATTCACCCAAAGAATTGCGTAGGATGAATTATTGTAATGAGATTTAGGGTTTTATTAACTACACACTATCTAATTCGAGAAATATTAGTAGATGTGGTATTAGATATCCATGTAAGAAGTGTAAAAATAAAAGGTTTCTCGATCCAAATGTTATAACGATGCATCTTCTACAAAAAAAAGTTCATGAAGAGATAGTTGTGTTGGTTTGCACACCAAGAACCATATATTCCTTACGAGACTATGATAGAAAGGATAGTTGGGTAAAATTCTAGTTTTAGCAACATGCATAGAGTTATAGATGACAATACTAATCTTTATAGAAATATAGTTATGGATGCGATGAAAATGAATCAGAGTTATATTGGTCAATTTTCAATTATAGATGAAGAACCTAATATAGACACAATTAGGTTTTTTGATCTTTTGAAAAACTCCGACGAACCATTATGAGATGGGTGCACAAATCACATTAAATTATCGGTTGTTGCACATGTGTTCACCATCAAGTCAGATCATGGGTTGAGTAACGCCAGTTATGACAGAATTATTAAATAGACAAGAAGCACTTTACCTGAAGGAAATAGGATGGAAGATAAATTTTATGCGAAGCCCTTCGACCTAGGATACCAGAAAATTGACATGTGTCCAAACTTCTGCATGTTATACTACATTGAAAATACAGAGTTTATTGAGTGTAAAAAAATGTGGACATGCTTATTATAAACCCAGAACTGGCAGGAAAATAACTCTTGTTGCACATAGAAAACTTATATACTTTCTAATCACATATAAACTGCAAAGGTTATTCATGACACTAAAGATTGATAAGCACATGACATGACATCATTCACATGATGCGATAGATGGAGTTATGATGCACCCTTCTAATGGTGAAGCCTGAAAACATTTTAATAAGATGCATCTTCAGTATTTAGTGGAATCAAGAAACGTGTGTTTTGTGTTACGTGTAGATGGGATACAATCAATTTGAGTCATTTGCTACTTTTTATTTTTGTTGGCCGATGATACTCATGATTTAGAACTTGCCACCGGGGATGTGTATGAAGCTAGATTTCATGTTTTTATCTACAGTTATACCTTGTCCTAATAGTCCAGGTCGGAATATAGATGTTTGTCTTTAACCATTAATTTATTAGTTGAAGCAGATGTGGTCATCCAAGACTTTGACTTATGATATATTGAGGAAACAAAATTTTCAGATGAAGTCAATTTTAATATGTACTATTAACGATTTTCCTGCATATGGTATGGTTTCTGGTTGGAGCACGAATGAAAAACTAGCATGTCCATACTGTATGGAAAATAACAAGGCATTTATGTTAACAAATGACAGTAAAATGTCTTTTTTTTTATTGTCATCGACAGTTCTTGCCAACGGACCATAAGTATAGAAAGAATAGAAAAGACTTCTTTGTTAGTAGAGTTCAAAGGGATGTTGCACTACTGCTATTATCGGGTGAAGAATTGTATAACGTGGTATCGAGGTACAATGACATTATCTTTGGTTTTCAACCAGGTTAGCATAAGTTTCTTGGTTTTGATTTGACTCACAATTGAATAAAGTGAAGTATTTTTTGGGAGCTTTCTTATTGAAAGACTAATCTTCTCCGTCATAACCTTGATGTCATGTACATTGAAAATAACGTGTTTGAAAACATTTTCAACACGGTTATAGACGTGAAAGGGAGGACAAAGGACAACATCAAGGCTATAATGAATATATCTTTCTTTTGTCACTGTAAAAATATAAAGTTGGTTTATGATGGGTTAGGGGTAGTGAAGCTCAAAGCCAGCTTCATCTTAGATATGAATACACAGTTACTTGTCTACCAATGACTTAAGAGTCTATGTTTTTCTGATGAACATGCTTTGAACATATCAAGATTGGTGAATTTGGAGGATTGCATATCATATGGAATGAAAAGTTGTGACTGCCACGTATTTATGCAAATACCCATTCCACTAGCTTACCAAGATTTATTACCAAAGAAGATATGGGATGAACTCTTGGAGATTAGTAATTTCTTTAGAGCTATATACTCTAACAAGTTGCAAACATAACATATGGAGAGACTTGAAACGAATATCATCTAGATAATTTGCAAACTTGAGATGATGTTCCCTCCATCGTTCTTTAACTCAATATAGCATCTACCCAAACATCTACTATTTGAGGTAAAGGTTGAAGGCCCAATCCAATATAGATGGATGTATCCATTCGAGAGGTTAAGGATTACACATGCATTATAATTAAAACTCTATTTTTTTAAAAGCAAATTCAAAACATTCATTTAATTGCATGCATATACTTGTTCAACCTCAAGAGAAAAGTAAAAAATAAAACGTATGTCGAGGCTTTAATATGCGAGGTTATATTGTTAAAGAGATCTCAACATTTTTCTCGAACTATTTCAAGCCTCACTTAAAATCAAGAATCAAATGCGTTCCAAACATGACGACAATGGGGAAGTGCCTTCGAGTGAGAACTTATCAATATTGTTCCATTCTGGATGACCTGTATTAAAAAATGCCGCGAGGGAAAGATATTTGATAGAAATGGAATTCAGACATGTGCATAAATATTTGCTATTTAACTATAATGAGCTGAGACCTTTTATCCAATAAGTGTAATACTTAACATGTTGTTACTTTCAAACAATTTATCTTTTACACTATCATACACTGATAGATTTTTGAATTCCTCGTAAGCAATATCGTTAATTTTTACTGTTCTAAAACCCACAGCTAACTGAATCCCAAATCTTTCAATTACAAGATGAATAATTTTCCATTGGTTCAAAACACATGTAAGGACTGTTTAATTATTCTTATTTTTTTATATTGTTAAAGAGATATAATTCATGTACCAGGTTTATCAATTGAGAGTAAATGTTAATGTTACTTTGAATTTACTAAGTCCGGGTCTTGAAAGAAAGGTGAAGTGCTATAATGGGTATGTTGTCAATAAATATATGTTTCATATTGAAGAGTATGGTCATGATAAAAGACATATAACAATGGAGTTTGTGTTAAGGGATTAAATTTTAATGAGTTTGAAGTTGATTACTATGGAAAGTTAGAAGAGGTCATTGAATTGTAATATCATAAAGAGCATAATACAATCTTTTTATTCAAATGTTATTGGTATGATACCACTAACAGAGAAATCAAAATAGATCCTCATCATGGTTTGGTCGAAATTAATACAAAGGCTAGACTCCTCAACATTGATGATGTCTTTGTTTTCGCCAAGCAATGCCAAAAAAATTATTACACATACACTTCTTCCTTTAGAAATGATCGTTCAAGATTTAACTCCTCAATGTTGACGATGCCTTTGTTTTCGCCAAGCAATGCCATCAAATTTATTACGCATACACTCCTTTCTTTAGAAAAGATTGTTCAAGAGTTGATTGATTATCCGTAGTGAAAACCAAACTGAGGGGTCGTGTCTTGGTTGTTCAGGATGGCAACGATGAATTAACCATGAGAGATAATGTCTTTCAACTTGATGAGTTAGTTGATCCATATCGAGTTGCTCTGCCTAATGATTTAGAAGAATATTCAAATTTTCATATCATTGAGAATATTTTTATTGATGTTGACATTGGGGAGTTAAATGATATTTTGAGAGCCAACGAACATACGCAAGTCAATGAAGATGATGATAACGATAAAATCAATGTAGAAGATTGTGATGGAGATGAAAACATTGAAGAAAAAGACAATTCCGATTGATTTGCACAATATGAATGTGTAATGCCATAAAATATAATGTAATATTTTTGGATGAAATTAACTTTAATGTAATGACAATGATGTTTCTTTATTATTAAATAACAATGAAGCATTTATTTTATGTGATTTTATTAGTATACACAGAGATAGTGTTACTATGCTGTTGTAACTTGAAGTATTTGCAAGATGGATACATAAGGAATACAAATACAATCTGACAACAAAAATTTTTTTACACTATTGAAAATATTGATAATTTGTAAAATACCAACATATATACCGATGGATTAAGTCCATCGGTATATTCTATAGAGCAGTAAAATTGTTTCATTCTCTCTGACACTGTTCATTGTGTTCAATGCATACGAGATCACCGACGATTAATGTCTGTTAGTATTTTCTCGAGAGTTAAGGAGCTATTCACTTCTCATTTTCACTATTTATTATTGTTCAGTACAAGTGGGATCATTAACGGTTAATGTTTGTTGGTATTTTCTCAGATGGAATCACTAACAGTTCGGAAAAATCTTCTATTAAATTAAAATTTTTAATTAGACGTTACAGAAGGAAATACCAAAAGAAAAATTAAAAATATTAATATTTAAATGGCTGTTAGGAATTTTTTCTGTAAACATCCCCTAAATTAAAAGACTAGAATCCCTGAAATCAGAACAGATGGGCATATATCTCTTCCTCTGCAGCTTCTTCTCTTCTCCTCCTAAATCTTCATCTTTGTTTCTCTTCTCTTCTTCTCCATGAGCATGTATGTCTTCTCCTCTCTTCTCCTTCCCTTCTTCTTTTATTATTTAACATAATGTTTGAATTTTGTTTTCTCTTCTCAAGATCATGAGAACTCACAACGACAATAAGATAACATTCTTCATTTCCCTTCTTCTTTTTTAATGTTTTTTTGCATTATTTTTTAAAAAATTTCTATTCTTAATAATTGTATGAATGTTGTTGGGACTTTTTTAAATGTTTTAATTTTTATGTTCTTTAATGATTGTATGAATGTTATTGGATTTTTTTAATTTGCTTTTTAATTTTTATGTTCTTATCTTTCATTAAATATTATTAGATTATAATTTTATTTACAAGACCCACATAATCATTATGGTTAGCTAATTGATTTGTTAGTGATAACAAAAAGTTCTTTATTTCATGAAAAATAAAAATTATGTAAAAATAAAAAAATAAAAAATAGTAGCCATCATAAATAAATAAAAAATAGCTAAGATAATAGTTAGGATAAATGAATAGTTTTTTAATGCGAAATATTGATACTACGAATACTTGAACGTGTTTATATTTATCTCCTATGATCATTTCACAAATGATCGTAGCAAAGTTAATTGAAAATTTGGTTAAATTAACATAATTGAAATGATTAGATTGACATAGATTGAAGTAAAATCAACTGGTTTATGGCAATCCAATTTAAATTGTTGTGTATTTAGAGGTTTAAAATTTTTGGGTAGTCTCCTGTATAGAGGAGGTGTTGCCAATTTGTTTTTTTAAATAGGAATGATTTACAGTACTTTAATCTTTTAATTGATGTAGATGCCTATGAGAAAGTCAATAACACATCGTATGGACATGATCACTGCTAGTTCTCCTAGCAACGATTCAGACAACCATAAGTCGTTAGGTGTTGACCAAGAACAAACACTTAAGACAAAAGCATCCACCACATTGAGGGGGAGTCCCTTCATAGTAGGATCCATTTACCTGGAAGTACTAGGCTTAGTGGAAGAACGATATTTCAATGTAAGTTTGTTTTTCCTTTGCATCAACAAGTTAATAATTTTTTAAAAATTATTTTCAATTAATAAATGAAATTTCATGTTTACAAACATTGGGGCTGCCAGAACCATACCATAACTCCGGTGCAGAGAATCGGAACCAGTGTGTTCACGGTTCTGTTACTACGCACATTGATAGCTCTGTTTCGTTCGTTTCACATACAAAGCGGATGATAAGATTCTTTATTAATCACATCAATTGTTTTTATTTAATATATTTAACTAACAATAATTTTCTTTTGCAGGCTGCGGTTCTTGGATGTGAGTTAAGCTCGATAAGGCTTTTTATGGAAACGTACATATGGAGTGATAACTACTAAAAAAAGGTATAGCAACTCGTGAATAGTTAAGCTCAACACTTTATGGTATGTTGGTTTTCAACCATTTTTTTTGAAGTTATTATTTTTTAAAATTTGCTTCAATGGAGTCAGGTTTCCAAACATCCTGAATGGAAACCTATGATTGATGTATGATTTAGAAGGTTTAAAGTTAGTATTGACTTAAATATTTTTTTTATTATGTTAATTTGGTTAGTTTATTAATATTAATGAAAATTTTATTTTACAAATTTTAACCGCAAGGAAAATTTTGAATGAGATAGAGCTAACAACGCAATTGCAAGGTGGGTTTGGGAGAATCACACTGCAACTAGGTAAGGTTAAAATCAAGATAATTTTTTTAATCGTTATTCAATTTTATTTTTCATTTACTAACAGATAATTCATTTTTACCATAAAGTTTGCGAGATTTTTGGTACGAGACAAAAAAAAAAAGCCAAAAGATATGTGAAAGAAAAGAGAGTTTCTAAGCTAGAAGAAGATGATGGTTTTGGAGGATTTTAGACCTTCGTACATTTTGGAGGCTGTGTGGGCGGAATATGTTCGACACATGATGTCTGAACGTTTCGTGTGACGATTACACTCCGGTGTGGAGAACCGGAACCATTGTGTTTACGGTTATGTTACCATGCACACCAACAACTCTGTTCCGTTCGTTTCACATGCGAAGTGGATGATAAGATTCTTTATTAATTACATCAATTTTTTATTTAATATATTTAACTAACAATAATTTTCTCTTACAGGCTATGGTTCTTATACGTGACTTAAGCCCGATGGAGTTTTATGTGGAAATGCACATGTGGAGTGATGACCACCAAATCAAAGTGCAACAGCTCGTGGATAGTCGAGCTCAACACTTTGTGGTATGTTGGTTTTCAACCATTTTTTTCTTAAGTTATTATTTTTTTGAATTTTCTGACTTTGTTTTCCAGGATACATAAAACACTTGGTTGAAAGATAGATACAAGGACGATCCTTCGACCCATCTGGATCTGGATCTGGATCTGTGGTTAGAGGGAGGTTCATCCGGTGGACCCGATAGAAATTGGATGTATGGTCTCTCTAACACTACGACCGAGGACTTGCTGACGACCCGTGATGTTTCAACCATTGGATGCTCACAAAACCGATTTCAAGCACTCAAACTCTGGAGTTCGAGATGATTTTAGACCAATGAGTTCAAGCTCAAACAACCCATCTTGTTGCTGATTATGAACGACTCAGTGTTGAGATGACCGAACTTTGTCGATTGGTGATAAAGACGAGATCATAGATGAGTGATACATATGCTCCCCTTTATTTGCCTCATGGTCTCAGTGAAGACTTGCCTCCTCCTTCTCCTACGCCTCTATTCTAGATTAATTTTATTTAAACTGATAAATGTTTAAATTTATAATACATATTTTATTTTTATATTAATTCAATTATTTTTCTACTTCTGTTTAATAGATTCTTTTTTAAAAAATATTTTTAAATTATTACTGATGAGGTTACTGACGGAGTTTATCTGTCAGTATATTCTAGATAGTTGGAAAAGAATTACTGAAAATGCCACTACCACTATTTACTCACCAATGAAATTACAGACGGTATGTTTGACGGTTATATGTCAAATTCACCGAGGGGATTACCGATGGACAAAAAAAATCACCGATGAAATTACATACAAATACAACTTTTCTGTCGGTGATATGTTATATTCACCAATGGAAATACTGATAGAATAAAGCGAGTAAATTTTTTTAGGCGCTTTTGCCATCAATAAATTCATAGGTAAAATTGTTATCGACGGACTCACTGATACACCACAATCACCGACGAGAGTTTTTTCGACGGAGTTTTTTTGTCCGTGAGCCCGTCGGTAAAATTCGTGCTGACGGATTGAGAGTATAAATACTGACAGAAAATTCCATCGATAAAATGATGCAAGGGTTGGGAACACTGATTTGGAGATGATAAAGCCTCCAAACTATTTACTATGGACAAACATAGTAGTTATCCTCGTAGTCCATTATTAACCACCAATTTAGTAAGTATGATAAACTATTCCGGCTGTTGGCCTCTCTCATCAATACATATACAATTATGGTTGTCAACTTGTATAAATGACATTGCAGAGATCATGAGAGTTGTGGTTGGCACAACATAGACGATGATCCAGCAATGCATCATCCGATCTTCAACTTGGTTTAATTGCACTTCATTTTCTACTCTGTCTTCTTAAAATACTGAAACTCTTTTTAGATGTTAAATAAATGATGAGCCCAAGAGGCATCGGTGTGTAATAAAGAAAAACAAAAAAAATATTATTTATTGAATATATAATATCGATCTTCCACCCACTTTCAACATCTAGCTATAAATAAAGAGACAAAATCCCAAAAGTGACAATAACATTAGGTATAAATAACAGATAATATCGGTATTTTTAATTATGCCACTCGCAGGACTCTCGTGATCATCTTTCACTTCACTCTACACCACCTAACCTAAAAATTAAAAATTAAAAAATAAAAAACCCCTCAAATCTTGAATGCTCAGTTACTAAGGGGGCCATAAATATTATCAACCATGCATGTTCCATCACTCTACTCTTATCACCAAAATCATGTCCCTTGCTTCTACGTTGAGTCACAATTACACTACCCTCGCTACCAAGACACCAACCAAATCAATCCTCAAATTTAATCCAATCACCATTTTACCCTCACCAAAATCACCCACTCTTTTTTCGCACAGCAAACTTGTAGACCCAATAGTGTCCCGAAAATGTTGATCTGGACGGACATCACCTGCATGGCAAGTGCCAGATCCAATTCCATTTGTTTCCATCTGCTCATACCTGGGGCGTCAGGAACGACGTCGCTACAGCAACACTAGCAGGGTCCTTGCAGCTTAATACTCTAAGCAGCCTACAAGAGCCCTTGCTAATAGAACTCTGGCTAACCGGCGCCTTCTTGCCGTCGGTATCAACAGGCGGGAACATGGTCATCGAAGAATTACGGCGAACTTGCCGGCTTTTTATATCGCTAAGGTCCATCTCTGTAGGAGGCTTAACCACCCCGAACATCAGCAGATACCATCGGGGCTTTGAGGTCGTCCTCTTAACTTCACCTCTTGCATGGATACTCTTTAATGATGAACTTCTTTCAATATCCAATTCCGGTGAAAATTTCTTAGAGCTAGGAAACCTTTCAAGGTTGCGATAATCCAGAGACCGACTGTTTCTCATGAGTGCAATATTATTCTTGGTACTATTCGAACGACTTGCAGAACTTTGCAACTCGGATAAAGAATCGCATCGGCGACGAAAAGAAATGCGTTGTTGGTCTTCTTTAGTTTGATTTTGGGGAGTAAAGTAGGGCTCTATGAAGGGAACGAGCTTACCATGAAAGATAATGTCTTCAGCTGAACTCATCTCTGAGCTTACGTCGCTAAAGAACTCGAAGAATTCGGCAGGCTCCGATGATGGTCTTGCACTATTGTGGGCAGCTATATCTGGGCTTTCTTTGTCCCTGCCTTGTAGCGGGAAGTCACAAAGAGAGAGAGCTTCTTCTTCTTCTTCTTCTTGGTCTCGGTCTCGGTCTCGGTCGTGTTCCTGTTCTCGATCACGGTGGAGATTGGTGTAATCTCCCATATTTCTGTAGAGAGAAATCAAATGTGGGGAGGGGGAATGTTCTTGTGGTTTCTATATTATGAACTTAAGATGAGGTTTGCTACAAAAAGAAAAAAGAGAAGAACGAAATTTTAATTTCTAATTTTGTTGGTTTCTCTTGCCCTGTCTCCTTTCTTTTCTTGGCATTTATCAATGCTTTGTAAAATAGAGGAGAAGGAGAATATAAATACTATGTATAGAGTTAAGGAAAAAGAGAGGCAAATTAAGACCACGTACATATAATAATTTAAGTTTTGGAGTATGTGGGGATTCTATGATAACGTAGTGTTGTTTTGGCTTTGTAGGAGGGAGAGATAAAGCCATTTGGAAAGGGTGAAAACAAAGAATTGAGTGTTACATAGTTAGGACAAGAGGGGAGAGAGAGAGAGGGAGTGGACATTAGTTAAGAAGAGGGGGGGTACTTCTTTCCAGCACTTTCGACAAGGTTTTGGAGGTGGCTGTTCTTTACAGGTTCTTTTTTTAGACGGATATATATATATATATATATATATATATATATATATATATATATATCTCTGAAAATGTCTAACAATGCCAGCCTAACACGTGTACTATCCATATTGACGTGTTGAATCCTTTGTATTTGAGGGCTCGAGGCCATTACCATCAAGGTTGTTAAAATCGCGATTTTAACTCGGCATGGAAAATGCAAAACAAACTCGGATCGTAAAATCGTAAGGAATTTTAAAATACATTAAAAAAAAATTCATGCTTCAAATAAAAATTCATAGCACTTTAAAATACATGGTTCAAATAAAAATTCATATATAATTTAAATAACTTTTTATTAATTAATAATTAACAAACTTTTTGTTATATATTACAATTCACAAAACTATAATACTTTCAATCTGCTTCAGTACATATACTATAAAATTAAATTTTTCGTAAAATCAGGCAGAGACACACTTCAATTTCAATCAGGCAGAGACACATTCTAATTTTCACATTCCACAGACATATTCAATCAGGCAAACACATTCCATTAAAATCATTCCATCAATTCATCATACTAAACGAACTCAATGCTTTTACAGTTTTACAAAACATTATCAGGAATCCTATCCGGGGCAATACTGATGGATTTCGGTGAAAGGACCTTGATCAGGATACTAAGCAAAACATCAGCTTTACACTAAAATCATTAAAATCATTCCATCAATTCAATTCATCATACTAAGCAAAACATTATAAAATCATTCCATCAATTCAATTCATCAACATCTGTACAGGGGAATATTACACTATTACAGTTTAACATTTTGAAGGCCTACACAAGGGAATATTACATCATGGGCAATCACATGAAGGCTGAAGATACAGGGGAACAACTTACGGTGAAGAGGAAGCCGTTGATGATCAAGGCTGAAGAGGAGAGCGATGTCGCCTGCTGCTGTTGATGAAGAGGAAGTCGTGAGCTGTTGATGATGGGAAAGAAAGAAGATTGTTGCCAGCTTGCTGCTATTGATGAAGATTGAAGAGGAAGCCGTGAGCTGTTGATGATGGGAAATAAAGGAGATAGTCGCCGCCTCGCCGCTGTTGATGAAAAGGAAGCCGTGACCGTGAGCACTGGTGACTGGAGTGAAGACTGGACTGATGACTGGAGTGAAGACCAGACCGATGACTGGGTCACTGGAGTGAAGACTGGACTGATCGTCGCCGCTTTTGTGGTAGCCAGTTGGTTAATAGAGAAGGAGATTAGGGTGATCCAAGTATTCAGTGAAAAGGAAAAAACACCTAAAATGCGATCTGGTGCGATGACTGGAGTGAAGATTTGGAGTGACTGTGCATTTAGCTAGCCAATAGGCGCCGGACAGCTGGAGCATGGGAGAAACATTTACTTCAGTTTATGCGTATTGGTGAAATCGTTCAATCGGTCCTGAAATCGTGATTTTATGCGATTTCACCCGATTTTAACGATTTCACCCGATTTCAATCCGATTTCACCCATTTTTTATTTTTCCAAACGATTCAACATGCAAAGCAGTCAAAACACGATTTTAACAACCTTGATTATCAGGTCATCACAGCCTAACAAGTACGTCACCACCTAAAGAGCTCAATTGGAACACTTTACAAGATTAATACTTGTTTGTTTGTATGTTTCTGTGTTTTAAAAAATATTTTGAAAAAATTTAAATTTTATTTTATTTTTTAAATTTTAAATTAATATATTTTTGATATTTTCATATTATTTTGATGTTTTGATATTAAAAATTATTTTTAAAAAATAATAAAAATTTTATTTTGATGTATTTTCGAGTAAAAAACACTTTAAAAATTATAAATAAGTAAATAAAAAACTAAATGCTTTTACCAGACAATACACTATGCAGTGCTAGTAGAAGTATTTTAGATTTTATAAATGCTTTTCTTTGCTTAACAAACTATTTTTTCTTCAATTTCTTCCTTTTATATTCATTTTCTAAGAATTGGACTTGATGATGTATCTACATTGGCCTTCTATTTTGTTATTATCATGTCAAAAAAAAATTACCAACATTGAATTGATTCAATTTTTGAAAAATTAAATTAAATTAAATTATTAAAAAAAATCAAAGATGACTGGACCAAGATTGAAAATGGGTAAAAATGTAACCGTTCTTTGGTCTAAGCATTGTTCGTCCAACACCTTTTTGGAAAAACATTCCTTGCAATTTCTTTTTTATTTATTTATTTTTTGATCTTTTTAGTTCGACAATTATACATTTTAATCAAAAACTTCAGTTTATTCATGTTTAAGTCGTTGCTTTTGAGATAGGAGAGAGAAAGTTTTTATAAATGGGAGAAGAGAGAGAAAACCAATGGTTGTCAATATTCCAAAATAAAAAAAAAACATGTTCTTAGTGTTAACAGCTTCTATTCGATGAAAGAAAATCTATTAAGGTATCTTTTTACCTTTCGTATTGACTGAGAAACTATATCATGGCCGACGAAGATTTTTTTTTCAAATTTGATTTTATATTTTTGGATGAATTTAGGGGTGTATTGGGTTGAGAAATTGATTTATTGAGGTTTTAAGAATGTTTTTTTTTATATAGATATTTTTAGATAAAAATAGATTGAAAATTAGTTTTTTGGATTGAAAAACTCACCGCATGATTTTCAAATCATTTCATTGATGGTTGAAATTTGAAAATACAAACGATGAATTGTCTATATTTTTTTATAAAAAAAAATGGGTTTGTAAGCCTTGTGCATAGGCCTGACTTTTTTTTTATGTGCTAGGCTCACAAGCCTAACTATTTTGTCTTTTGTTTAGCTTTTTTTCTTGGAATTTTAATTTAAACTATTAAAATAGACTAATTATCAGTTTATTTGAGAATTTTTAATTGAATGCAATCCAATTTCCCTTAAGATCATAGTCTTTTTTATTGTTATTATATTAGCAAGTGCTCTTTTATACAACCCTTTATATTTTTTTTTAATAATTCAATCACTTGTGCATGACTATTATTAAGAATAAAATTAATTAAAAAAATAAAGTTGTTAAACCTAATTAGGTCATATGTTTGGCGGGTTAATATGAGTCGATCCAAGACATCATCGTCTCAATATTTAAAAATCAATGTTAGAACCATTGCCTTTATTTTTTTTAAGTCAAATCAGGTTTTTTTGGGGTTGATCGGATCGCTCTTTAACTCATTTAGTAAATCAGGTCATATAAAATCAACTCTAACTTTGTTTAGTTTAAGAATTAGGTCAAGCAAGAGCCTAATCCAACAGGTGTTTAGTTTCAATTGAGATTTATTAAAACATTAAAGGGTTTTTTTCCATATTAGAGATTAACTTTTGATCCGATTTGTGATAAAGCGTGGACAAGTTTACTGTGGGTTGTAATAATAATTTCTCTATGTTTTTTTTCCTTTAATATTTTTTTATACTCCGTTCATCTAATTTTTTTTTTTAATTTTATCTTTTCACGTTGTGTAAATTGAAAATTGAGCTTGATAATTTATTTTACTTTTCTTTCTAACATGTTATTATGTTGTCAAAAAATATTATGTCATTGGTGTCACACGTTCGTGCGTGGCGTGGCGGGACGTCAGGGTCGAGGAGTCGCCACCTAGTTGTTTGATTCAGGGTCACAAGGAGACCCAAGTGAATTGGTCTTATATGAAATTCTAAGATAAAAAAACTAGTTGTGGTTAGGGAAGGAATTAGTACCCCTAGCACACCTTACTTGAAGTAATCTGCATTGTATGGTGAATCATTACTCTTAAGACCAATTCGGAGAAAATATTTGTATTTGAGGTAAATAAATACAAAATTCAATGAGTAAGGACTCAATAAGAATTTTGAAAGGCTTAATTAATTTTATTAAGGACTTAATTGCAAGAAAAATTATTTTTTAGAGTCAATTTGGGTGTTAATTAGAAGAAATTGAAGTTTGGGGGCTGAAATTGGACTTTGAAAAGCTTAATTGGCTAAATCAGGGTCTTAATTGTGAAAAAATTAAAATTTTATAGCCAATTAGGGGTTTGATTGAAGAAATTCAGGTCCAAGGACCAACCTGTAAATGGTATGCAATTTCAGGGGTAAAAATTGGTGAAATCAGGGGCCGAATTGAAGAAAATTAAAAGTTCAATGGTCAATTCGGGGTCCAATTGAACAAATCAGAAATCAAAGACCAAAATGAAAATGACATTAAACTTTAGTGTTTAACCCAAATGACACGTCATTCAACCTCTATTCATCTTCTTTCTTGGCAGTTCACAATGATCGGGTTGACACCTTGTAAGAGCTTGTTGTGGAGTTTTAGATCTCGAAATGACATGCGATTTTTGCTAATGGAAGAGGAACATCCCCTCTACAACCTCATTTCCATGAAATTAGGCATTTACATCCCAATTCTTCCATATAAGTCTCCAACATCTTGTCCCTAATTAATCATTACTTAATTTTTAGATTATGGGCTGATCGAGTTGACACCTTTAAACGAGAAAATGTGGAGCTACAGACCTCCAAATTGAGCAAGGTTCGATCCAAAAAAAAAAGTGCACCTCTTTTACCAACTTCAAGAGGTCTTCAATGACGATGACGTCGGAAATGCTTTGATGAGGCCTCGAAAATGGTCAACTTAATCAGCCTTTACTGAGATACCCATTGGTGCAAAACCACCTAACCTTTTCATGTGTTAACACTTCAAAGCTCCTAAAGGGTTATTATCAAGGGCTATAAATCATTCCCCCAAGATCAGAAGGTGGAGAATGCATGCCTTTATCTCTAAGCAAAGGAAACCCACTTAGGCCAAAACCACCATTGCAAAAACTATTAAAGGATAGAGTATCCAGTTGTGAATTTTTTTGTAGAACTCTCATTTTGATCAAAGGGCTCAGCTTTGATTAATTTTTTATGAAATCCATCAAAAACCCTAGAAAAACCCTATAAATAACCTTGGAAATTTGAGATGAAAGGAGGAGAAAAAAGGAGACAAATACTAAGAAAATATCCTAGTTGTGAAATTTTATGAGCCTAGCATAAGAGTTTCTTCATCTTTGAAAATACAGCAAGTTTGTGGAAACAAAACCTTACAAAGGAAAGAAAAGAAGGGCAATAGATGTTCTAGAGGTTTGAATATATATTTCTTAACCTAAAAGTGGAGTCCATGTGACTTGCATGATTTGATTTTTATTGTCATTTGGTTTGTGTTTATGTTTACAGATATGAAAATGTGTTTGGAATAGTTGAAAAGCCTTCTAGTTAAGTTAGTTTTTGATAAAATAATGTTTGTTTTTTCAGTTTTGTTAGTTCAATTAATGTATTGATAAGATATGTTGTTAATTTTGGGTTTATAAGGCTTTTGTCATGACAAAAATATATTTTATAAATCATTTTTGAATCCAAATTGCATGGATAAGCTTGTTGATTTTATTTGCCAGTTTTGGAAAATGGGATGTCATGCATGTTTTCCATGATTTGCTGTTTTTTGTTGTTTGTTTTGATTCAAATGTATATGACTATGACAATGTGGTTTGTATGAACCAAAAAGATTCAGCTTCGAGGCTTGGTATGCATTCCTTGACTTAGTAGTAGGCTGATGCATTTCTAGGCAAAATCTGGATTGGTATTCTTTATGTTCTTCCCAACAACATTGTCTTAGCTACGAGTTTTTAACCTGTTTTATTTCATTTCTTTGCATCTTCATATTCTCATGACATCATTAAATAATGATCTAGGGTTTTCAAGCATCAATAACTATTTTCAGTGAGTTTTAATGTTAAGGTTTTGGTTTTTGGTACCAAAATATTTTTGGTCAAACTGGGATTATTGAGTGATAATTGTTGAGTTCTGTTGCTTGATTATTGGTCCTTGCATGGTCTCCTACCTTTCTGTTCCTTTTATTTCATTAAATCTTGTCTGGTTTATTGTTCGTATTATTGGAATCCCTTTAAATGTTCATCTGTGTTCTTTGTGTTTTTTGTTTTTTCTAGGTTTTGATCCATTTTCACCAAAGTTTTTGAGTTTTTTGTGTTTTTGATAAGTTTAATATATTTTTGTTTTGGTTTTTGTTTTTTGCTTGTTTTTTTTGTCAAACTCATGTCTTTGGTTTGGTTCATGGTCGAACCAATGGTTTCTGGTCAACCTGGTCGAGTTAAAATTGAGTCAATGGTTAAGGCTTTGTTTGGCTAGCAATATTTTTGCTAAAGTTTGTTTTGGTTTAAGGGTAAGTTTGACAAACACCCCTTAGGTTTGTTTTGGAGAGTTTTATTACAAAACAAAAAAGGTTTTTATCAAACAAAGCTTAGAAAAAAAAAAAACAAAAACAATAAAAATTATAAAACAAATACTTTCTTTTTTCTTGTATATGACCAAAAAATCCTTAAAATTATTTGAGCATTTTTTATTTTAAAATTCGAAAATATTGTGGCATGTTTTTTTTTAAAAAAAAGATATTGCATTGATTTTACAATAGGTTTGTAAAATTTTAAAGGATTTTAGCCTATATTTCAATAACTCTAAAAATTTTAATTCAAGAAAATTAATGGTCAATATCTTGACATAAATGCTAGACCTATAAGTAGACTGATATTTAAATACCAGAAATTGACTGGAAAATTTTTAGAATTATTTTAGATTTAAATTGGAAGTATTTTTTACCATAATATACAAGTTGTGAAGAACCATTTCGCTTTCCAAGATAGGTGAACCTTGTCAAGGCACCTGCATGAACCCTTCCCATAAGAATTTATTTTGGCATATGAGCCCATAATATATTTGAAATGCTAGATTTATTCATGGGAGTAAATATTTATTCTGAATCATAGACAAACCATCAATTAGGAACTCATCAAAACCTTTAAATTATATCTAGACCATACAATGAAGTTTATTTCAAGTAAGGTGTGCTAGATGTATTAATACATTTTATAGCCACAACGAGTCCCTTATCCTTTGTCATTTATGATACAACTCGTACACCTGGGTCTTCTAGTGACCCTGCATAAAATAACTAGATTGTGACTCCTTGGCCCCTACGATGCCACTCACTCCGTGCGTCCATGTACGACAACCCTCAAAGTTCAAGAATTGAAAAAAAAATTTATGGAATTAATTCAAATAAAGCATAATTTATTTTTATTCCCTAGTAATTACACTTTAATTCATGCTATAACATCACAACCCATTACTATTTATGTTAATTTACCAAAATTTCCAAAATTGATATAAACCCTAAGTTTTCCTAATTTGGGGATTTTTCAATTTCCAACACAATAAGAGAATAAAAAACACCATTAGAACATAAAAAATACTTTATTAAAGTATTTAAATACAACTTTCCAAGCCTTTTGAGCCCATTTCCAAAGTTCCACTCCTTCCATTTCAATTCAGCCAACTTTCTCTTTCTAGTTCTTCCACCAAAACTCTCACTAAAAAGCACTAACTAAGGTTTAATCTTAAGTAAACCTTACTAACCAACCATCTAGTAATTTAAACTTGTAAGAAAAAGAAAAGAGGAGAGGATTTTTTTAGAATTTCTAAGGTATTTATCTCTATTATTGGCGCCAACCAACTTAAGTAGAAGAGGAAGGAACTTTTTCTCTTATTTATGATTTTCCACTCTTTATAATATCTATAGGTTATTTCGGTTAGTTCTATGATCCTCAATATTTTTCATGTATAACTATTTTCTTTATTCCCTCCAAAGTTATACTCTAATATTTTATGAAATTTCACCCGTATAAAAAATATTTTTCTTTAATTTATTCTTTCCTTGTCAAGATTTTAAGCAAATTATCATAGGGTTTTACATAATTATCCAGCCATGAGTATTGTTCGCATATCGATTTATTACTTTATTTTGTAAGGACTTTAAACTAATTTACTGAGGACTTTAACCCCCAATCATAAAAATCTTCCTCTGAATTTATCATTTTTTAGTCTTGGATTTACACTACTTTAAACTAATTACTAAAGACTTTCACCCTCAATCTTACACTTTTAGGCCAGGAGTTTACAAAAAGAGATTGTCACCGCTCTTAATGCATTTAAAAAAACTATACCAGCACCTAGTAAAACTAGGCCAAATTGCACTTATCTTTAATGATCATGTGTAGCCACCTAACCCTTATCAGTACAAACCTGATATGAGATATGATTACCAGGGTTATAGACCATGACATTGAAACATGTGTTGCATTTAAGAGACATGTTGGTTTATTGATTAAACATGGTTGGATATCCTTCGATTAATATACAAGCACTCCTAATTTAACTAAAAACCCTCTTCCATACCAACACCAATATTGAGGGTATGAATGTAGTAATTGTTGAAGACATGGCATACGATGAGAAAAAAGTAGCTTTAATGGTTTCGAAATCACTTGAACATGCAAATCAGTTGAGTATGGATGATGGTTTACTAAGAATGGGTCTCCTAGGTTAATCCATCATTGTCATAGTAAGCGATCAGTTATCCATAAAATTCTTGATGAAAGGAGTTGTTATAGTGAATGTTGCACTGTCAACCCATTTTTGTTATTGGAATTTATGGATAAAGTCATTAAAACCTTATTTGCTCGAGTTTATTTTTAATGTATTTTGGGATTAAATCTTTTTTTTTAATGAAGTGTGCCTTTTATATGTCTTGTTCTTGTTTTGAAACCATGAGATGCGTATTTGAAAGTAACATGAAAAATTCATTCAAAATTGGTCGAATTCCAAAATATATCATACAAATACTAAGGGTAGTCTGTCTTTTTATGAATCTTGAAATTTCATTTCCAATCCCAATAAACCTTAAAAGGTAGAGTCTAATTTATCTCTTCTTTTCAACCCTAAAATATGTTCTCCTCCCTCATTATTAAACCTACAAGGATAAAATCCTACTAGTCTCCAAGTTTTGAAGCAATGGCATAAATGATGATAAATAGTATGCACATGGTTCATGATCCCCACCATTTTTTCTTTAAGGTTTTCATGATTAACAATAAGGCTAAGATTTATCTACATGAATATATTTTAATTTGAGATGAAGAAAGACCATCTTTGATATATCCATCACAAGTAAAAGATTATATTTTGTCGTCCCTATTTGAACCTTGTATATTTTCTTGGATAATAACTCAGACTAAGATCACCCCTCACACCAAGTATGTTTTGGAAGTTTCTGAATGATCAATGAAATTCTTCAAATAAAAAGAAATAAGAAGATGACACGACCAAAAGATTGATGTCTTCTCCCAAGTGCAGGAGTGTCGAAGTAATAAATAACCCGGCAAGACCGGGGTCGAACCACAGGGAGGTTAATTGTATAAATTATAGATAACAACAACAACAA
>Ga0307517_10002364_pt1 | contig 30392 bp, 37 predicted proteins | sample 23_EM_MG_FD_194515 | JGI IMG/M metagenome (GOLD analysis project Ga0307517, IMG submission 194515) | Populus trichocarpa ectomycorrhiza microbial communities from riparian zone in the Pacific Northwest, United States - 23_EM | ecosystem: Host-associated > Plants > Roots > Unclassified | place... | reverse complement strand
TGTGCTGGTCATTTTATTAGCCGGTGTCGCTATGGGTCAGCAACTGCCTATCAATAAAGGCCCGTATCAGCCAACGGATGAATCCCTGAAACAATATAAATATCCCGACTGGTTCCGTGATGCCAAATTTGGCATATGGGCGCATTGGGGACCGCAAGCCGTGCCCCGTCATGGCGACTGGTATGCAAGGGCGCTTTACGAAGAAGGCTCTGATGATTACAAGGACCATCTTGCCCGATACGGCCACCCAAGCAAGTCTGGTTATAAAGACCTTATTCCACTATGGAAAGCTCAACGATGGGATCCAGAAAAGTTGATGGCGTTGTATAAAAAAACAGGCGCAAAATATTTCGTAAGCATGGGCAGCCATCATGACAACTTTTTCCTGTGGAACTCAAAAATTCACCGCTGGAACGCTGTTAACATGGGGCCGCATAAAGATGTTGTAGGCACGTGGCAAAAGGCGGCTAAAAAAGAAGGCTTGTATTTTGGCGTATCCGAACACCTTGGGGCAAGTTATACCTGGTTCCAGGCGGCACACAGGGCAGATACAACCGGACCATTTAAAGGAGTTCCCTATGATGGCGCCGATCCGCAGTATGCGGAACTGTACCACACCAAAGCCGCACCGGGTGATAAAGAATGGTTAACCACCAATCCTGCCTGGAAGCTGGAATGGTATAACGATGTAAAAGAATTGGTAGACACCTATCATCCTGATCTGCTTTATTCTGATAGTCAGCTTCCCTTTAGCGACACCGGTCGCAGTATGCTGGCCAACTTTTATAACGGCAATTTAGCCTATCACAATGGCGCTTTCACGGCTGTTTATAACTGTAAAGAGCCTTCAAATGGCAAGTGGGCCCAGGACCTGGAACGCGGCGTGCAGGATAGTATCAGCCCGTTCCCATGGCAAACAGATACCTCTATTGGCGATTGGTTTTACCGTACGGGCCAGCAATACAAATCATCGACCGATATATTGCAGATGCTGGTGGATATTGTGAGTAAGAATGGCAACCTGCTGATCAATATTGTACAAACCCCCGAAGGTGACCTGGAACCCGATATCCTCAAAACCCTGGATGAGATAGGCAAGTGGACGGCGGCAAATGGCGAGGGTATTTATGGCACCCGTCCATGGAAAGTTTTCGGCGAGAAACCGGAAAATACAACTATTGTAAAAGCTGGTAATTTTAACGAAGAGAAATTAAAATACACTGCAAAAGATATCCGTTTTACAACAAAGGGCAATCATATTTATGTTTTTTGCCTGGATATACCGCAGGATGATATTACTATAAAATCACTTGGAAAAAACTCTGCGTTGAACAATAAAAAGATTGTTTCTATTAAAATGATGGGGAGCGATGCTCCTGTTACCTGGAAACAAGACGGTGATATGCTGGTGATTAAAAAACCTGCCAACCTTCCTGGCTGGAAGGTATTGGGTTTTAATGTCGCTTTGCAATAACAGGTATAGAATCAGCGGTGGCGGAAATTTGTCTGTAGCGGGTTATGTTCATGTTCACGCGCGTGAACGCCTATGAACACTATTAATTCATTGATTGTCAATAAGTTACTTTTTAGAGAGTACTGACAAACTAGTGTCAGTGCTAAAAAACCCGCCAACTGGAGGCATATTACTGTGTCGCTTTTTTTACTTAGCTTTAATTCGAAGACAGTGAATAGCTTACACAACTAAGCTTTCGCCGACTATTACTTGCCCTAAATACAGTAACCATTTATGAAACATGCGCTATTATTCATTTGCACAGCATTACTATCCCTTTCATCATTCGCACAGGATAAAACGGATCAACATTTGTTAGACGGAACATCTATGGACTATTACTATCAAAGCGGAGCCGGTGTTCATGTTGAATTTATTAATGGACAATTTAATTGGAAATGGATAGTCGGTCCGGATAAAGGCGCTACGGGAAAAGAAAAATATTTATCAAGAAAAATAGGTGACAAGACCTACATGATAAATTTTAAGGTGACAAGCCGTTCAGATTTTGTGACCATTGTTTTTAATTTCAATCAAAACGTCATGTATACTTCTGCCTTATTGGATCCTAAAACGGATAAGGAACAAATCTTATTTGAAGGTGGCATTATTGAACATTTGATACTGAAAGAAAACTGATACCGCAAGGTTAAGCGCTCCGGTTTGACTTTGGGGTGGTCGATTCAGGCGTTACCCACTTTCTCAAAAGCATATTTATCCTTCACAAAAAAACGCAGGTAACGTCCCTTTACCCTCGATGCTTTCAATTCCTTATAAACAGTTTCAGGAACATCCAAGTACACATAAGTTTGCCCGGAAACATAGGCGATTTTTAATGTCTTTGCTTCCGGGTCATAGTCCATCGTGCTGATCACCGTTGAAGGCATGGTTAGCCCGATTTTTTTTGTTCTTTGGCAAAATGCTTTCGCGCCTGTTTAAGGCCGGTAGCTATGGCTTCACCCTCATTGCCGGTGGTTTCCAATACCTTATTGGCAATTTCGGTCGCTTTATCCCGTATTTTTCTGGGCTGATTCTTATAGGATGGCGGATAATCGCCGTTGTGCCAGGGCATAGTTACGCTCCTTTCTTTCTGATAATTAATACTTTAACAATTAGTGTCCCCGTAGGTTTTAGTGCAAATAATACAGAGAAACAATATAAACTTGTTGTTAATTTTCAACTTAACATATAATCATAATTTAACGTAAATTTTAAGAACGACTAATAAGTGATCGGTACTATTGTATAGTAATAAATGACATTTTTAAATGCGTTTATCCTATACAAAAACCTCAACCCCTCGTTTATTCCTGATCATCTCCCTGACCCTTCTACTCAACCCCGGTGCAAGTGCCCAGGCAGTTTCGTTTGCAAATGTTTTCGCTTATAATACTGTGCATAACAGGTCTTCAATGAATGAATCTGAAAATGCACCTGGTTATGCAGAGCCGATCGCAGACAAACACGATATAAAGCTGGCAGGTATACGCGAATTATCTTCGTTAGACTTTTACCATGCATCAGAAAACCTTCCCTTAAAGTCATTCGCATATCATACGAACAAAAATTTAGGCAAATCATATTCGCCCCGCAGTATCATGCTGGCACGGGCATGCTGTTTTGAGTTAAAGCATAGTGCACGCCTCACCTTTAAGGTATTCAAATTGGTAATTGTGCCGTTGTGGTAATTAAAATGATTTTCCGGCAGGTAGCCCCAAATTTGTAAAATAGTGCAAACTCAACTTAGTCTAACTAAATCCAACCCAGTCAACTTAATCCAACTCACAACCTATTCATTATCTTTAGCTAAATATTTCCCTCAAACCTATGCCCGCCCAAACCATTGACGACGTTATTGCATACCTGAACAGTATAATTGCCGATTGCAAGGCTAAGCAAAGCAGACTTGGTTATTTTGCCTCGCTGTACCTGAAAGTAACGACGACTGTGAAGGATGGTATTGAGACGGGGCGTTTTCCCGATGGGCGGCAGATGGAAAAACTGGATATTGCATTTGCCAACCGCTACCTCGATGCGTATGATCTATGGAGAAATAACGAAAAACCGACCGGCTCATGGACCGTGGCCTTTGAACAGGCCGAAAAGTCGTCAGTATTAGTGCTGCAACATTTACTGTTGGGCATTAACGCACATATCAACCTCGACCTGGGTATTGCAGCTTCTGAAATATCTGCCAACAATCCCATAAATACATTAAAACCTAATTTTGAATCGATAAACGAGGTGATCGGCAGTCTGACCAACCAGGTGTTGAGCGAATTGGGACAGGTATCACCTTTGCTGTCCCTGCTCGGGCTTCATGCCTCAAACGAAAACTTTGCACTGATCCAGTTCAGTATAGATAACGCCCGGGATGGTGCATGGTCCTTTGCCGAGGACTTGTCGCAAGCCAAGGTGATGACAGGAATAAACTAATAGCACAACGTGACGAAACTATCAAAAAGCTTGGCGAAGCGCTGGTACGCACCAAAGGCCTGGTGAGCTTTACGGTTTGGTTGATACACCTGTTCGAGTGGAAGAATGTTCGATCTGTTATCAAAGTGCTGAATGAGTACAGAAAAAAGGAAATCGTGATAAAATAAAAACGCTTCGCTTGCTACAGCGAAGGCATAGTTTCACTTATTTGCCGCTGATAAATGCGCTGCTTCTATAAAGCAGTGTCCATGCCCAGCCGGCAAGAGTTACGGCATAAAACGGATAAGCGAAAAATGGCAATGGTTTTGTTAAAGCGGTAGCAGGATGGCCTGTAAAAATCAGGAAAGCAGTAACAGCGAATAACAAGGCCGAGATAATGCCTGTACAACGTACAAAAAGGGGGAATAACCTTTGAGAACTGACAACAGCAATGGATAAAGCCCACAAGCACGTTCCCGTTCCAAATGCAGGAATACTTTCGTTTAAATTTCCGGCGCAACTGAAAAATACAACACTTTCAGCTATTGCAAATATGAAAAAACCAGCGGCAACTATATCATAGCCTCTTTTAGAGGAGTATGGAGCAAGCAAGGCGGCAGCCAAAATAAGGCCGCAGCTATCAATGGCCCAAAGAATATTACGAACGATGTCGGAAGGCACTACCGATCCGATCATACCTAATATACAACCAATTAAAAGTCCAATGGCAGCAATAATAAGAATAGGTTCTTTTTTCATAATCGGATTTAATTTAGGTGTTAATTAAACAATATGTTTAAATATATGATTTGCATTTTATTATTCAAAAATACCGTGAAAACACGGGTTGTTTGATCTGATCATTGTGGCTAACTTTCTCATTAAAATCAATCAGAATATGATTAACCACGATGTACCTGAAACGAGTTATAAAGCGGATTCGGAAATCTGCGACCGATATATCAGTTTCTCATCTGAATTACTAAGATTATCCCTGATAGCTATTGGCGGTTATGGAACTCTGGTTACCATATTTTTAAAAGGAAATGCCCCCGCTCTTGCGGCGTTTCGATCTAGTTGGGGTTTATTTATCTCCGTGTTGCTTTTTAGCGCCTGTGCAGGTTCCACCTTAATTCATCGGTTTTTTGCATCAGACAGCATGGCATGGTATTTAAGTTATTTGCGGGCGATAATTAATAGTAACCCAGATAAAGAAAAAAGGGAACTCAAAGGATTTTATAAAACCCTTAACATATCCAGGTGGGCATTGATAGCTGCAGAAGGCTTTTTTGGAGCAGCCGTCGTTGCATTTATTTGGGGGTTTTATCAATTATTATTTTTGCAGGCCTGAATGGGGGGTATAACGTACACTAGCATGCGGACCACAAGTCGGGGACACTTGCGGCAGCATTGGGGATTGTGCCTTTGTGGCAATCAAAATGATTCAATGGTTCCTGCTTTATAGTACTTCAGCGATAATAATTTTCATAGATTTGTATAATGAGCAGTTTGACTTCTATTACTGATCACTATTGATTTGGTTGGCTACGTCTTTTTATACCGGAGATAATGAAGGGTTATAAATACTTCTTTAAAAAGGCCATCAATCAACATTTTCCTGGTACCTCTACTGCATTAATAGCCGAAGTTGAAGAACGGTTTGCCGTAATATCTGAAGACACCAAGTTTGCCGCCACATCCAGCAACCCAATAGACAGAAGGCTCGATTTCACAGCTTATTTTTTAGCGCTCATCAAAGTTCTTGAAAATAAAGGCTTGTCCTACGAAGAAATAAGGGCCATTTGCCTGGAGATCACTATTGATTTTGTTTCGCCCAAAAACATGATGCAGAAATGGCTAAAGCGGCTCCCTCCAAAACTGGTTGGATGGAAAATAACCAGGGGATTGATAAATATATTCAATAAGAAAGTTAGCATAAAGGGAAACCCGGATGGATTCAGGGCAGTGATCCTGACAGATAAAAACGAGACTTATGGCCTGGGATATGGAGTAGATATTTTGGAATGCGGCATTTGTAAACTATTTCAAAAACACGACGCGGGCAAATACACCTCTATTTTGTGCCAGGTAGACAAAGTAACCTCCTCCCTGTCCGGGCTCGAACTAATAAGAAATGGCACCATTGCCAATGGTGCGGATAAGTGCGATTTCAGGTTTAAGAAAAAATAACATTCCGGAAGCTTTCAACTTCCCCTCACCATAGGAATTATAAAAAGAATACTATTTTTATGCACCGAAAGCTTAAGTTTAAAAATTATAAACCAACAATATGAAAAACGCATCTATTTTGAGCAGTAAGTACATTCGCTTGTTTTTGCAGGTACAAATCATTTTGTCCCTATTTACTTTTTCGGCAAATAAAGCATCCGCCCAGGCCAAATTACTGAAAGACCCTGACGTGATAGGCCGGTTCGATCTTACCATCGACAAAGAGGGCAAAAGCCTTCCGTCCTGGTTAGAAGTGCAAAAATCGGGTACCCATACACTGATCGGGCGCTTTGTGTATGCTTTCGGCAGCGCGCGGCCAATCTCAGAAGTAAAGGTGAACGGCACCAAATACAGCTTTTCCATCCCTCCGCAATGGGAGCCCGGAAACAGGAATATGGATTTTGAATTTGAAGTGAACGGCGATGCCATCAAAGGCACCATGGTATATACCGATGGGGTAACCTATAATTTCGCCGGTGTAAGGGCGCCTTTAATGGCCCGTTCAAAAACCCCGACCTGGGGCACCCCGATCAAATTGTTTAACGGAAAAGACACCAAAGGCTGGCATACAGACGGCAAAAACCAGTGGGTGGTTGAGGATGGCATTTTAAGAAGCAAACACTCCGGCTCAAACCTGATCAGCGACAAAACCTTTACCGATTTTAAATTGCATGTAGAGTTCCGATACCAGCAAGGCAGCAACAGCGGCGTTTACCTGCGCGGTCGCTACGAAACACAGATCATCGATACCAAAAGCGGCGAGCCGGAACCTATCAATAATCAGTTCAGTTCCATATACGGCTTCCTGGCCCCCAATATCATGATGGCGAAGGATCCCGGACAATGGCAGTCATACGATATTACCCTGGTTGGCAGATTGGTAACCGTGGTAGCCAATGGCCGCACTGTTATCAGCAATCAAATCATTCCGGGTATTACCGGCGGAGCTATCAACAGCAAGGAAGAAGATCCGGGACCAATATTGTTCCAGGGTGATCATGGCCCTATCGATTACCGGAATATCATTATTACACCGGCCAAATAAGTTAACAGAATATAATTTGAAACAAAGCCTTAAATCGAAAGATTTAAGGCTTTTTGTTTTAAAACTATTTACCCTAAAAGCTGTTTTTCAAATACTTATCCGCAATACCATGAACGATCAATTATTTGCCGCTGAATTTGCAAAAGAACTCGAAGCGGAGTCACCCTCAACTTTAAAATGTCTTGAGCGTATTCCGCCTGAACTATTTGGCTGGAAACCACACGAAAAATCAATGGAGCTTGGTTACCTGGCTTTGCTGGTTGCTGAAATACCTTTGTGGATAACCCATATCATTAAAAAATCAGAGATCGATTTTGCTACTTTTCAGCATATGAAGGCTCAAACTACACAGGATTTGGTGAACCATTTTAGACAAAACGTTGCAGATGCTAAAGATGCATTGCGCGGATTAAAGGAAGGTGATCTTGCGGAGACGTTTTACCTTAAATCAAACGGGCAAATTTTATTCAGTTCGCCCAAAAAAGAGCAAGTGGAATCTACTATTAATCATATGGTTCACCATCGCGGGCAGTTAACGGTTTATATGCGTTTGAATGATATTGCCGTGCCGTCTATCTACGGACCCTCGGCAGATGACAAAAGCTTTACTGCCGGATAGTAGGGGTAGTAAATGAATATTGTCAGAGATCGCTAAATCCAGTTGATGATTTTAAATTATGCCGATAATTTTCACCTGTCGGAATGGAAACGGTTCCTATCTTTAACCTATTCTTATCAATAACAGTGATATAGGTTTTATTAACTAGAAAAGATCTGTGCACCCGGATAAAAGTCTCTGCGGGCAATAATTCGTCCAGGTATTTCATGGTCATATGAGTTAGAAAATTTCCGTTTGCGGTGCATAGGTGTATGTAATCTTTTACTGATTGCGCATATAAAAGTTCGCTATGATAAATTTTTATAAGCTTGCCGGACACTTTGAAATAAGTATAAGCTTTTTGTTGGCTTGTTTTAGGCTGATATAATTTCAGCAGTTTGTTAAGGCTTTTTTGGAAACGTTCGTAAGTGACGGGCTTAAGCAGGTAATCCACAGCTTCCAGTTCAAAACCGCTTAAGGCATGATCAGCATAAGCCGTGGTGAAGATCACCGGGGGAGGGTTTTTCAGCGAGCGCATAAAATCGAGCCCGTTAATGCCCGGCATTTTAATATCCAGGAATATCAAGTCAATTTTTTCGCTGTGCAATACCTGGAAGGCACTGAGCGCATTACTGCATTGCTCCACCAACTCCAGCTGTGGCGAAAGGCTGATGTAATTTTCCAGTACTTCAAGTGCCAACGGCTCATCATCAACTATTATGCATCTGATCATGCTGTTTGCAGGGTTAAAATTATTTGATATTTATCAGCTTCGTCATGCACAATCAACTGGTGTTTTCCGGCATACAAAATAGCCAACCTTTTTTGCAGGTTTTGCATACCGATACCTTTCGTATCTTGTATTCCTTCCCGGGGTGGTTTGCTATTCGTTACCTCTACGGTCAATTCATTTTCAACAAGGCAAATCACTACATGTACATACCCGTTTCCGGTCTCTTGTTCCAGTCCATGTTTAAACGCATTCTCCACAAAAGGGAGCAGCAGTAACGGCTCAATGCTGACGTTCCTGTCAATCCCCTGTACATCAAACTGGATATTATTATGTTTATGACGTATCTTTTCTGTCCCGATATAATTATTCAGGAATTCGATCTCCCGGTCTAAAAAGACAACCTTCTGATCTGTTTCGTACAAAATATAACGCATCATTTCAGCTAATTTAGCTACCATGGGTGCAGTATCAGCCGACTGCTTTAAAGCCAGCGCGTAAATATTATTAAGGGTATTAAAAAAGAAATGCGGATGCAACTGCGCCTTCAAATAAGTAAGCTCCGATAGCAGTTGCTGTTCTTTCAGGGTTTTTAGCTGCTCATCCTGTTGCAGGGAGCGAATTAAAAAAGCAAACCCGGTTACAGGGATAACCACCATACTGACCAGGTAATTGAATGTAAAATAGATATGCGGCCGGTTGAATTCCTTTAGTGCCTCCGCACGCAATTCTTTTGAGACGAAGGGCATTTGACTGATAGAGCCATACATCACATATTTATCATATAAATGGCTGATGAGCATGAAGGCAATACTGCTGAGTATAATAGCTCCAATCCTTTTATGATAAACATATTTTTTAAGGAACAACCAATAATAGCAGCCATAAAATGCAAAATTAAATGTACCTATCACCAGCCGGTATTCCAATGCGCCGGTAAACTTCAGAATATTATGCTGCTCATAGTAACTGTATTCCAAATCACTGATCACAGAACTCACATAGGCTATGAAGACAAAAAAGCAAACCTCGATAATGAAGTATTTCCTTTCTGTTTTGTTTTTAAAATGCAGCATAATATCAAAGTAAAGATTATTTAGCAAGGCATTCCAGTCCGGCATTGTATTTTTCGACGAAGTGCCCCAGTTTTTAGACGGAGGCTCAAAAACTTCTGCTGGTCTAATTTATTGGGAGGCTGGTCTAAATAAAAAAATAATGATTCGGTGAGATTTTATCTTCGGTTGTTAAACCGATAGAAAAATGAAAAAAACAATAATTATAGCAGCAATTATCGCCGTGTTCAACTGCATTTATGTTCATGCGCAAGTATTCAAAATTAATGGAACAGTCACCGGCCTTGAAGATGGCACATGGCTTTATTTAAGGATAGGCAAACCTGAAAAAAAGATTGACTCGGCAAAGCTGTTAAATGGCAATTTCACCATGTCGGGCAGGGTAGATGGGAAAGCCGATGAACTTATTTTGTATACGAATCGCTATACTAACTATGTCATATTCTGGGTGGAGAATAAGGAAATCAATATGATCCTGAAAGCGGGAGAATTTAAGAAAGGACTGATCAAAGGCTCGGCAACAGAGGATGAGAATAAACGCATGCTTGTTGCAAAAGAGCAGCTGATGAAACAACAGGACAGCTTGACTAATGCCTTGAAAGCGGATACGAAATATATTGATGAAAAATCGCGCCAGTTTGACCGTAGTTATGTAAGAGCTCACCCCGGCTCCATTATCTCCGCTAATCTGCTCAGCATATACGCCTCCACCTGGGGAAGGGACACAACCTCGGCGTTATATATGCACATGAGCCCTGAAATAAAAAAGACCCGTGCGGGACAGGAGGTCAGTGATTACATAGCGCTGAATAAAAATGTTAAGGTGGGCGACCATTTCGCAGATTTTGAGCAACCGGATTCTGCTGGTAAGAAGATAAAGCTATCAAGCCTTAAAGGCAAATACATCCTGATCGATTTCTGGGCATCATGGTGCGGGCCTTGCCGTGCGGAAAATCCTGTATTGGTCAAAACTTATCAGGTCTATAAAAACAAAGGGTTTGTCATTCTGGGCGTATCATTGGATGATAACAAAAGCAGCTGGCTTAACGCACTTAAACAAGATAAGCTTGGGTGGGAGAACGTAAGCGATCTGCGGGGTGACAAAAACAGGGCGGCCCTTATTTATGGTATCATGGGCATACCGGATAATTTCCTGATTAATGATAAAGGAATAATAATTGCCAGAAATCTGCGCGGAGAAAAATTGGAAGAAAAATTAAAGGAGTTGATGCCGTAATGGAAACAGGAATGGGCACCCGGGTTAACATTGATACCTGAATTAAACGCAAAAAATAAATCAACTATTCACAACAATTTCTTGCGTTAACAGTTATCATATCATAGTCCTTTTAAGCCTTTCTAAAAAGCACCTGCTATTTGGTTTATTAACCGAAGCATGACCGGCTGATAAGCGTTATAACTTACCAACGCTTTATTCATCGGGCCAATCAGGCCAACAGTGAATAATATCTCATTGTTACTACTTATTTACGGCCATCGAATTCAGTAATGAGATCAGAATGACCCTATTAATTTATTTAAACCGTTTTGTATGATGCTCATACTGATTTTCTTTATTGCCCACTGGTTCCTGTCTTTATTCTTCCAGACATTCTTCCAGCACCGTTACGCCTCCCACCGCATGTTTACCACCAATAAATTCTGGGAGCGCGTATTTTATATAATGGCCTATTTGTTTGAAGGCGCATCCTTTTTAAACCCCCGTGCTTATGCGATCATGCACCGGGAGCACCATGCTTATAGCGATACAGAAAAAGACCCGCACTCCCCCCATTTTTTTACTGACGTTTACCAAATGACCAGGGCGACCTTTAAAACATTTGCCGATCATTTGCATCGGATTAAAGATTCTGAAGCCAGGTTTGCCGGAAATTATCCGGAATGGCCATTAATTGACCGAATGGGCTCATCGAACCTTTCAAGACTGTTGTTTGGCGCAGCGTATACCGGCTTTTATATTGCTTTTGCCACCCATTGGTGGCTGTTCCTTTTGCTCCCTATACATTACCTGATGGGCCCCATACACGGAGCTATTGTGAACTGGTGCGGGCATAAATATGGTTATACGAATTTTGACAACAAGGATAAATCGAAAAATACTACGCCTTTTGACTTTCTGATGCTGGGCGAGCTGTTTCAAAACAACCATCACAAGTTTCCCAACAGCGCCAATTTCGGAAGAAAGTGGTTTGAGATCGATCCGGTTTTCCCAATAATGAAACTGATGCACTGGATGCGGATCATCAAGCTGCGCAAAGTCTATTAATTAAGTAATCCATTAATAATCTATAAGATCATGAGTAAAGATAAAGGTGGTAAAAACATCAAAAAGGCGCCGGGAACCGGCGGTAAAAAGGTCACATCTGATTACCAGGCGGGTAAACAAACCCATTCACGGGACGAATTAGGGGGTTCAAATAATAAAAAATAATCGTTAATCCTTATAATTGCCCTGAACTAACCAGGTAAGTTATAAATGGATATCCTTTTAAATACGATCAAAAGCTTCATACCTCTTTCTTCCAATGACGAGGAAATTGTGCGCAGGCTATTCCATAAAAAGATTTTTAAAAAGGGCGATCATTTACTACAAGCGGGCAGCATTTGCAGGTACATTATATTTATTGAGACCGGGCTTGTACGGTATTACATCAACAGCGACGGCGAAGAACATACCAATTATTTTAACAAGGAAGGTGAGTTTGTTTGCGATTATATGAGTTTCCTGCCACAAGTTCCTTCCTACGTAAACATACAGGCACTTGAAGACACCACCATTTTTGTTATCAGTTTTAATGACATTCAGCAATTTTATAAAGAAGTGGAACATGGCGAAAGGTTCGGCCGACTGGGCATTGAACAGGTCTTTGTGAATGTCATCAACCAAATAAAATCTTTATATACCGATCCGCCTGAGGTAAGGTATGGCCAATTCTTATCAAACTTCCCGGATATAGGGCAGCGCATTCCGCAATATTATATAGCCTCGTATGTGGGTATCAAACCACAATCATTAAGCCGCATCAGGAAACGTATTGCCGGTAAGCATTAATTAACCCAGGTGAATGAACCGGGAATTTTCATTACCCAATTTTGTGCTGTTAAACAAATAACAGCAAATGAAAACAATGAATGAAAATACCAAATGGGGTGCCCGGTCGGCATCTTTTTGGATGACGCTACTGATAGCAGCAGGGATAATTTTTGTGGGAATAAGATTTATCATCAGCCCAAATGTGGGGGCAACAGGTTTTGGCATAGCCTTCTCCGATGCCAGGGACATCGCCTTTGGAAGAATAAAAGGGATCAGGGATATATTCTCCGGCCTGGTGCTTTTACCCCTTTTATTTTTAGGAATGCGAAGGGCCACCGCCTGGGTATTTACTGCAGCCATTATCATACCCGCTACCGATTGCCTGATCGTGCTGGCTACAAACGGCCCTTCCGACATTCAGCACCCGCTGATCCACGGCTTAACGGCTGTGTACATGGTGATAACCAGCTTTCTTCTTTTCAGAAACAACAATTAAAATCTTATTAAAATGAATACGATGATCCTTTTGCAAATACTCCTGGTTGTGCACCTCACAGGACTGGCGCTGATGGCCGGAACCACAGTCGTTGATACAGTTACATTCCGGTTTTTTTCTAAAAGTTTTGAAAAAGAACGGGAGCGGTCACTAAACCTGCTCACACTTATGGGAAAACTCGAGGCGCTTTTAGGCATCGGGGCGGCGCTGCTTATCCTTTCCGGAACGGGTCTATTAATTATCACCCACGGTGCTTTTATCCATCAAATTTGGTTCAAAATTAAACTGGGATTGATACTTACGCTGATATTGAACGGGTTTATAGTCGGCGGGCGGCAAAAATCAAAGTTGAATTCAAGTATTAATGGAAGCCGGCCGGCGTTTGATGTCCAAACAAAGCAGGCGATCAGGAATATCAAAATATTTTACCTGGCGCAGATGGGCCTGTTTTTAACAATTATTTTTTTGAGTGTGTTCAAGTATAATTAAACTGGTTTTACCGGCTCAAGGCCATGCTTTTTCATGATGCCGAGAACCTTTTGTATATCCGGCGGACTGCCTGCATTCAACACGTCAGCTATTTCGCGAAAGTAGGGCGGACCAATAGAAGCAGGGGAAAGTGTGCATAATGCGCGGACAGGTTTATCACCCAGGTTATTAAAGCCATGCACTACGCCCCGCTTTATAAAACAGGTGTCACCGGGACCAAGTTCGCGGGTTTCGGTGCCTACCAGTTGAATGAGTGTCCCTTCCAGTATATACAGCGTTTCATCAACATGTACATGAAAATGCGGCGCAGGTACTTTTACATTTGGTGGAACAATCATTTCAAACTGTACCATTGTTCCGTCAGTGTCATCGCCATCAACTAAAAAATTGAGCTCAAGGGCGCCTATGCGGATCTTTTCTTTAAAGTGCGGAAACATATGTGATAATTGAGTTATAGGGTAAATAATAAACCAATATAGCGGAATTTAAGTTAGTTCGATCCACACTGGACCATGATCGCTTGATTTTTCCCATCCACGCACATGACGGTCGACACCGGCTGCCTTAAGGCGGCTATCAATTTGGGGACTTAGTAAAAAATGGTCTATTCTGAGCCCGGCATTGCGCCCGTAAGCATCACGGAAATAATCCCAAAAGGTATAGATCGTCTCATTTGGATGCAGTTTCCGTAAGGCGTCGGTCCAGCCCTGGTCAACCAGTTTTTTGAAAGCGGCAAGTGTTTCGGGACGGAACAAAGCATCATTTACCCAGCGCTCCGCCTTGTAAGCATCGATCTCGGTGGGAATCACATTGTAGTCCCCCGTCAGCACTACAGGCTGACCGGATGCAATTAAACCAGCAGCATGGGCAGTGAACCGCTCCATCCAGTTGAGCTTATAATCAAATTTTGGCCCGGGTGCAGGGTTGCCATTTGGAAGATAAAGTCCGCCAATAATTATACCATCAACCACTGCCTCAATATAACGGCTGTGCAGGTCCTCCGGGTCGCCGGGAAGTACCCGTCTCAGTTCTTTGATCTCGCGGTCGCGGGCCAGCATGGCCACGCCATTCCAGCTTTTTTGCCCGTGCCATATTACATTGTAACCGGCATCTCTTATGGGCTGTTCCGGGAAATTTTCCTGCGGGGCTTTCAGTTCCTGCAGACAAACTACATCAGGTTTTGTTTCGTTAAGCCAGCGGAGCAATACAGGCAATCTGCTGTTGATCCCGTTCACATTATAGGTTGCGATTCTCATAATAGATTGATCTGGTATAGATCAAAACTAATGAAAAAACCTGTTCAATATTTGTGGTAGCTTATTATTTTTCCGTTTTAACCATCACATAAAACCACACGTTGCACCGCGAAGTAAAACCCAGGCTCTCATAAACTTTAATCGCCCGTTCATTTTCGAACCTGACATGTAAATAGGGGATCTCGCCGGCAGCCTTAATGCGATTGATATGGTGTAATAACAATTGCCTGGCATGGCCCTTACCTGTATGACCGGGGTGCGTGCAAACAGCGCTTACCTCGGCATAGTTAAAAGCATGCAGGCGCTGGCCTGCCATGGCTACCAGTTTATCGCCTTCAAAAATGCCCTTATAATGGCCAAAATCGATTGTTTTCTCTGCAAACGGTCCCGGGTTGGTTAATTTGGTCAGCGCCAGCATTTCAGGTACATGATCGGATGTAAGTGTAAGCATTTCCAATGCGGGTTTATTTTGTTGTAAATCCGTATTACACACCATCTGCACGCCTTTAATACAATTCAGCACTTTCCAGGGGCCGGGTATTTCCATTTCCACAGGAGTCACGAATAATACAGGGCCGTTATGAGGAAGCAGTTCGTAAAGCAATTGAAAACTCTCAACTGAATTTTCTTTGAGTGCCGCGAAGGGTGAAACTTCTTTGTCAAAGTATCTCACCCGGTCATCGCCATTGGAAAGATGTTTGTTGCCAGATATTAAAGCATTCCAGGCCGGGTTATCCAATACATGTTCCATCAGGACAAACCTATAAAAAAGGTTGCACTTATCTCGGGCGATCATCTATGATGACGGCTATTGAGATAAGATTTACAACCGAAATTATTGATAATTCACGTAAGCTTCCTCAAAACTCCCATCATCATACAGGTCAATTAACCCATAACCGGGCGCTGTCTCACGTTTATTGCCTTCCCACCAGGCACCGCTTACTGCTCCATTACAGATATAGGTCACATTATTATAAACCACCTTATCGCGTAGATGGATATGCCCGCTCAGGCATAACTTTACATTTGGGTGCCTGTAAAACAGGTTGATGATCTTAGCAGTATCGGTATGCATATCGCCGCCCAGCATTTTCCATTTATTTACTATATTATCCTCTATCATCAGCGTAGCCGTAAGGATTGGGATATGCGACATAACTAATACAGGCATTGCCGGATCGGTACTTTTCAGTTCATTTACAAGCCAGGAAAACTGCTCATCGCCCAGTTTTCCAATATACCATGTGCCATCAATATCCAGGTGGACACTATCCAGTATGATAAATTTCCAGCCGCTGTTTTCAAAACTATAATAGGGCCTGGAAAGCTTTAGCTGATTCATGGAATATTGCTTACCATACAAAGCCTGACCTTTGTCGTTCTCGTTCCACCATATATCATGATTGCCAAGGCAGTAATGTACGGGGAGGCTGCATTCATCTTTCATAATGCGGCTCGTCAATCCCCATTGCTTGCTGATGGTGGCCATGTTTTCTTTATTCATGTCAAAAACAATATCACCTCCGTTAAGTACTATGTCCACTTTAGGATTTTGCTGCTGTACGTGATGCAGGCATTTTACAAATTTTGATGGCGCACCAAGGTCGTCCTTCAGGTGTATATCCGTTAGATGGGCAATCCTTAAAACTTTACGTTTTTCGATACTTTGGGTATCCCATTTTAAAGCGGGTACTAATAGTAAGCCCCCGATATTCCTGATAGCCGTTCTTCTTTCCATTATGTTTGCTTTATGGCAAAGCAAAAATATTGGAAGTTACCGTTGAGGGGTAATTAAATTGATAATTTAATATAGGCTGAACATTGACGGCCCCGTTCAGAGTTCGGCCTAATTATTCTTCAACCCTATCTGGTGATTGGCATAATCAGTTAAATATTCATTATTCATGAAAAAGTCGATGCCAAATATGGTACGGTAGTCTCCGGTGTTATTTGGGTTTTCAACCTGTGTCAAATTTGAAGTACTGGTGGTAGTGTAGGTATAGGTAAAGCCCATATTGGTTGTTATGGTCACCTGGGTGCTGGCCGGAAGCTGGCCCGTACTGTTAACCGCCAAAGTGTTTTCAATAGTGGAGATCAATGGCGTACCTGAATCGAATAATACGTTTGTGCTAACACTTTGCCCATTGTAAGTAACAGTAGATGGTATATTGGGCGAATAACCGCCAACACCGCTATAAGTGAGCGGGTGCATAATAAAACCGTTGGAAGTAACATCGGCAGATGTTAATCCAATAGTCAACAAGCCTGAAACATAAGTACCAGTGCTGCTAAACTGGCTTTTGGGAAGCACTGCTAGTTTAAACCCATTGATAAGGCTTGCATTTGAAAAATAGACTAATGGACTCACTATAGCTGAATTGACATAACTTGAACCCGGCCCGACACCAAATATATCCAGCGAATGGTCGACCGTTATAGTTGTACCGCTGGTAACATCAACAACCTTATAGTACAAAAATATGGGAACCCGTGTAGCACTTGTGCTTCCATTTGAGTTCCCGATAGTTATCGGGGCATAAGCCAGGTAGCCGTATTCGCGGGTTAACCCGGTCTTGTTGCCATAGCTTATGGTATATTGCCCGGCTTTTATAGTGATACCGTTTACTACTGTTGAATCGCCCGTAAACTGTATTCCAGTGCTGGTTATCATCGATGCGGGGATAATTCCATGTGCATCTATGGTCATCCCGGATGATCCGGTGTCAAACACGCTGAAATAATTAACAGTCTGTGACCCGATTTTGGTTACCGGGATAAATGCCCTTTTACCGCTGTCAACACCATATTCATATAAACCCAGTGTTATTGGCGTATTTGATACAGCCGGTTTTACTTTATCTTTTGAGCAGGAGCCAAGCAGCACTATTAACCCGATTCCGGAGACGGCCTGGAGTATATTTTTTTTCATGTTAGCTTAAATGGGATATTAAATTTCGCTTTAGTAGGATAATAACGCAAAAAAGTCAATTGTTTTATCAATTGATAAAATTTTACCTAAATAATCTCTTTTGCTTAATATACGTATATTAATCCCGGGAGGTTGGCAGCTTGTACGGAATAAATCAGCCGGTGCTTTAACGGTATTTGCACCCTTGCTAAAGTATAAAGTGAATTTAATACTTCATTTTGTATTTTTGGCCGTGCCAAGTCCGAATAAAAAAACCCCTGTAAGTAAAAAAGCACCTGTTAAGAAGAAGAGCCCTGCGAAAAAGAAAAAAAGCAAAGGCTGGCCCATACAACTAAAAATTGCAATTGCCGGGATATTGCTAATTCTTTTATCGCCCTTTTATTACGGCTATGTTCTAAGAACCTTCATATCAACATGGCGATGGGTGCGGGATATTGGCGAAAACTCGCATTACCGCACTTATAAAAGCTTTAATATCCGCATCCCTGATAAATACCTGATACACGGGATTGACGTATCTTATGCACAGGGAAAAATAGACTGGCAAAAGGTAAGAACGATGGAGGATGACAGCGTACGTGTCAGTTTTGCTTTTATTAAGGCCACCGAGGGCGTATTATTGGTCGATCCCTATTTTCAGCGCAATTGGCGTGAGGCACCCAAAGTTGGTATTATATGCGGGGCATATCATTATTTTAAACCTGCAAAAAGCGGGAAATGGCAGGCAAAATTTTTTCTGCAAACGGTAAAAGTAGAAAAAGGCGACCTTCCGGTGGTTGTTGATATAGAGGAACTGAATGGCACTAACCCCAATAAAATGCGCCAGGAGTTAAAGGAGTTTGTAAACTATATCCAGGCCAAAACCGGGGTGAAACCGATTATTTATTCGGGGATAAGTTTTTACCAGGATTATTTAGAGGGCTATTTTGACGGCTACCCTTTATGGATTGCTCACTACCACCAGGCCCAATTAAATATAAATAAAGAAACAAATTGGGTTTTCTGGCAGCACTCAGATAAGGCCACAATAAGCGGTATCAATCACGTGGTCGATTTTGACGCTTTTAGAGGGGATAGTACAGCTTTTAAAAACTTGTTAATCAAATAACCACATCCTTTGCAGGAATGTTTAATGTTGATTTGGAATGGTCTTCTTTGAAATCCAAATGCCTTAGGAATGAAAAGAAAAACATGCTCAAACTTCCGCCAAACCTTGGATTTATTTCAAACACATAAGGCTTTCCATCAATCTCTTTATAATTAAAGCAGCAAATCCCTTCAAAGCCGATAGCGTCAAGTATGTTTGCAAACAATTCAAGATGAGGGCATTTACCTAACTTATTGCATATAAACTTGTCGACTCCTTTAACATAGGTTGGCGACGAAAATATATAGATAACATTTAAGGCAGCCAGCATTTTACCCTTCTTATAGATAAGATGCGTTGCATATTCTTTTGGACCCTGGACAATTTCCTGGCAAAAGTAATCCGGGTCATTGATCTCGCTTTTATGCATCTCCTCTTTTTCAGGCGTATCTATTACATAGCAATTCAAACCCATATGTGCTACCTTTTTCTTCACTATGTAAGGTATATTAAGGTTTTTACCAACACGGGGCATATCATTTTCAAAACCTTTTGCTGCTAATGTCTGATAAAACAAATATTTATCATCGCATATATCAACTGCCTCCATGGTTGGGGTGGGTACCGGATTGTGTTTCACCAGGTCAGCGTTCTTGATCATAATCCGGAGATTATACATATTGAATGGCATTATCAACTCATTATTCTTGAAATTCTCAGGGGTGAATTCATCAAAACTAACCTGGTGATGAAGCAGGCGAAAGCTTTTTCTAACATCCATTTCACGTTCAGCCTTTGTAGAAAACAGGATTTTTAATTTGCGCCTTGACAAAATGGCGCGGAAAGTTTCATAAGCAAAATATATGAATTTGTTGGCAGCAGCCTCCAGCTTCATAATTTTAAAAATTATCTTATTCTGGGAATTAGTAGACATATTAGTTTATAATATAAATGGATACAGCTAATTATGTATCGCGAATTAAAGTTTAAACGTTGACTTTAGCATCCGGGTTACTTAATCAGGAATATTGATATAAGATTCGTGCCAGGTAGCTAATTTTGATAATCCCAATTTTTAAGCAAATCTAAATAAAGGGAATACACTCGATAGATAAGGTGCGGGCCGCATTCAGATCCTGAAATTACAATTTCGAATAAACACGGGAATGTTCCTGGCAATTGGAGGCGCCTGACCATTTGAAAATTTAGTAATAACATATGTCAAAAAATCAGGAACGTGATACTGGGTACCAGCTGATTTAATACCTAAAAAAGAACAAACAGGTTCTGTATAGCGGGAATGCTTCTGATCTTTTTCGATTTGCAAATGTTGATGCTTATCCTTGCAGCAATTTTTATGGCTCTTTTCTGCTTTTGCCATACCACAAGCTTCACACTTCTTTTTGCTGTCGGGCCATAGCGTTACCTTAACAAACTGGCCCATGCAATATTGAAAATGCAATGTTGCTCCGGATGAAACGCTGATATATAAAATGGCTAAAAAGACTGCAAAAAGCTTTTTCATTCTGCCTTAAATTGGAAATCAATATAGGGAATTATGTAGAATAATTGGTTTAAAATATTGATTTTTTAACGCTTATCCCGCGTTAAAAAATCTTATCCATATTAATTATAAAGTCACAGTAGAAATCAATGTTAATATAGAACATATTATCATCATGATTGTTCATTAACAAGTAGATAGAAGATTCTGCTCAATTTAGCACAAAGCCAATTTCAACTTATATAAAAAACTAAAGAAAATGCCTTTTAATAACCTGTGCCATGAATAAGGATAGTAAACACTATAAGTTCATTAACAACGAAACAGGTAACGTCATTTATTATCTTTCTATTCCTCCGGATAAACCCGATTCAAAAGCTATACTGGAAAGCAGGAAACACAAGCTAGCTGTAGAAAATGGCATTTATATCGGCAGTATTTACTATATCGAGGATCAGGACGATGAATCTGTTAAATAGATGCCCGGGGTATAATTATCATGGCTAATATTCCATCAACATTTCAAAACTATGCTTTACAATTCCCCGCCTTGGTATGGAAGTTTTTTATTGCTGAAAACATTAAAGCTTAGTATGCCGTTAATACCCTTAATAGATTTAATTATTAGCTTAATGACTAATAGTCAAATAACCTATTTTACAAAATGCGAATCCCTATAGAACGACACCCCATAAGAGTAAATCCAGATCCGAAACGTGTAATAGCCCGATTTTTTTTTAATGGTGGTGCAAGAGCCGAGGAAGCAATTGCCAGGGTGATGGCATTAAGCGATGATGATGTCTTTTCGATAATATCTCCATTATTACAAGAGTTTTCAAAACGGCATAGGAATATCACCAAAATCCTGTATCGCAATTGCAGCAAGGTAAAAGCGATTATTGAAAGCCAGGGGATTGATTTTGCCAATATTAATCATTGGCGAAGATTACTTATAGGGTCGTACTTCACCCATGAGTATTCCATCGAATCGGCGGCATTTTTTAACCCGTCAATTATTGAAGATCCTGACCAGACTGGTCTCGAATCCGGGCAAAGACGAGTACTCATTAGTTTCAGGGCTGTGGGCGAAGGACATATCTCCTCAATTTCATTCAGAAGAGCCGTGATCAACAGGGACAACACCATAGACGTATTGCCGGTGGGCAATTATGTAGATGAGGCGGAGGTTATGCGTGATACCATTTTTGAAAAAAAATTATTTTTTGAAAAAATAGTCACTGCACGTATCAACAAAGATGTAGTAAAAGAACTTAAAGCAAAAATTGAAGAAAAGTTTGATTACGATACATTGAACCAGGTTGTACATGAATTGCAAAATTCGCATCCCGATGATCAGAGGAAAATAGAGTACGAGAAAATATTATGGCTATCAGACTCATACAGTAATATCAGCTTTTCATTAGATACCGATATATCCGACAGGGTTATATTCCCCATGTCAGAGCTGGAACGCAAAGGAATAGAGGATGCGCGTTTTGTAAAGTTTACCGAGGATGATGGATCGGTACATTATTATGCCACGTACACGGCGTTTGACGGTGCCTTGATTATGCCTAAGCTGCTCGAAACCAAAGACTTTTATAATTTCAGGATACGCCCGTTACATGGTGCCGGGGCAAAAAACAAAAACCTGGCGCTATTCCCCAGGAAGATCAATGGTAATTATGTAATGCTCTCGAGAATAGATGGCATCAATAATTATATTATGTATTCCAACAACATTAATCTTTGGGAGTCGCCACAACTTTTACAGCAACCTTTGCACCCATGGGAATTTGTGCAAATAGGCAATTGCGGTTCGCCAATAGAAACAGAACACGGCTGGCTAGTGATTACCCATGGCGTGGGGCCGATGCGGAGATATGTGCTGGGGGCAAGTTTGTTTAAAATAGATGACCCGTCCATAGAAATAGGAAGATTAAAGGAACCTCTGCTTTCACCCAATGCGGATGAACGTGAAGGGTACGTACCTAACGTAGTGTATTCGTGCGGTGGTATTGTGAACGATGGCAAGCTAATATTGCCCTACGGACTTTCGGATTATTCGTCATCTTTTGCAACTATCGACCTGAATGCACTTTTGGATAAAGTGTTGACGGATGCCAGATCTTAACCCAATATGGATTGATATAACCTGATGTATTCCTTCGTCATTTTCTCTTGTGAGAATTGATCTGAGCTCCATTGCCTGCAAACCTGTCGGCTTATTTTATGTATCTCCTGCAGGCTTTCAACTGCTTCATTTACGTTATTAACCAGGAATCCTGTCTTGCCATTTAAAATTAGCTCCGGCATTGATCCCCTGTTAAATGCAATTACCGGTGTTCCGCATAGCATAGCCTCGGCCACGCTTAAGCCAAACGGCTCGTCGAAATTTATGGGGTGCGCTAATGCCAGGGCATTTCCCATCAATTCGTTTCTTTTTTCAGGGCCTGCTTCACCAATATAGACAACCTGTTCGCTCAGCAACGGCTTAATTTTGATATCGAAATACTCCTGATCTTGTATAATGCCGGCTATGAGTAGTTTTTTCTTACTTTTTAAGGCCATTTCTATGGCCTCGGCCGTACCCTTATCATGATGGATCCGACCGAAATAAAGCAGGTAGTCCTTGGGCCGATCGTTAAAATCAAAATCTTTTACTTTAATGCCATTATAAACCGTCGCTATGTAATCCAATAAGGGCGACCTGTCAGAATTACTAATGGATACATAACTCGTGTCCTGGTTATATTTTTGGTAAACAGGTATGATCTTACCCGACGAAAACCCGTGAATAGTAGTGATCACAGGCGTTTTGATCAAAGCGGAATAGGTAAGCGGCAAAAAATCGAAATTGTTATGGATGATGTCAAACTCCGAAGCATTTTCCATAAGGTGACTGATGTGAAGACACTCCAGCACCTTGGCATCCTGCGTTTTGTCCTCCTCGTATCCTTTTTCAATTACGGCTTCCAGCTTTGCCCCGGTTACAGAATCCCCGGTAGCGAAAAGTGTTACGTCTATCCCTTCAGCAACCAAGCCTTCAACAATATTGGACGATACCTGCTCCCACGGACCGTAGCGCCTTGGGGGTGTCCTCCAGGCAACCGGAGATAATACGGCTACCTTCATTTAAAAACAACGCTTTCCATTTCAGCCTGTCTATAAACATCGTTTGAGCCTGCTTTAAAGGTTTGTAAAACCGCCAGGTGCGATACCAGGTACGCTAATGTACTTTCTGCGCCCTGGTTAAGGTTAATTCCATTGGGGTGCAATCCATCATAACAACCTTTAGTTTCCGGATCATACAAAGGTACACGAAGCGAATTTTCCCCGAGGAACCACGAATAAACAGAAAATAATTTCTTGACATATTGCGGATCACGGGTCATCTGGTGCGCTTGTGCATACATTAATACCATCGCCATAGTATCAATAGCCTGCTGGTCGTAAGATGGTATATTTCCATCCCTGAAGTACCAGCCGTCATTGCCAACCGGGTTATAATATTTAGCACTCATAGTAACCTTCTCCAGGAACGCCATGGATTCAAAAGCTATATTGATCACTTTTTCATCACGCGTTATCTCAGCCGAATGCAGCAGCGATAGCGGTAAAATAGCATTGTCATATGTCAGGTAGCTTTCAAACCATTTCCAGTTTTGGCACGATGTGTTTTCATAGCTGCTAACGAGTATATCAGTCAGGTAATTTAAGGTGCTTAGCGCATTGTTATCTGTAGGGTAAGTCTTCAGATAATAAGTTATACCGATGATGGTATTGCTTATCCCACGCAAATGTTCCAGATTTTTAAAATTAGGCTGAGCTTTATGGAAAAGATCTTCCCCGAATTTGCCAAAAGCATTGTTTGGCGCATTTTTTATTAGATAACCTAATACCCATATAGTGCGCCCAAACGCATCCTCGGAGCCAATCTTATCTAAATATTCGTTTTTATAACTCAGGAAGTTTCTAAAATAACCGCCTTCATTTTGCATATACAACAGAAAGCTCATATAAGCGGGCATCAATTTCTGCGCTTCTTTATAACCAAGCTGATTGGCCATCAGCACCATGAGCAGTGCACGGGCATTATCATCTATGCAATACCCTTCTTTCCAGTTTGGAATACCATATTTTGCATGCTGGACAATACCGGTATGGTCGGTCAGGTGCTTAACATATTCCAGGCTAAATTCGGGCATAATTTCCGGATCGATGAGCCTTCTTAATATCTCTTCGCCCAGGTCAGGGTTTTCAATAACATCTTCAATTAACCTAATATAATTTTTTCCAACTACCGGCCATCTTAAATTGAGGCCATAATTATAGGCACTATTCTTTATTTCCTGTAGCTTTTGCGGATCATCCAGCAATTCATTTATAACCATAGCCAGGCCATTTTCGTCCTTAAAATCAAAGAGTCTTCCGCGATTATCATCCAGCAACTCTTTAGCATGCCAGTATGGTGTGGCCACCACAGCCGCTCCGGCGCCTATAGCATAAGAAAGCGTGCCGCTGGTTATTTGCGCCTCGTTTAAGTAGGGCGATATATAAATATCTGACGCTGCCAGATAATTGATCAGATCTTCCTCAGGCACAAAACGATTTACAAAAGCTAGATTACCCCCTACATTAAGTCTTTCGGCTAATTCTATCAGTGACTCCCTGTATTCCTCACCTGAGTTTTTTATAATTCCGGGATGGGTGGTCCCCAGGATAACATAAAGCACATCAGGGTGGCTCTCAACTACTTTCGGCAATGCCCTTATCACAGTTTCCAGACCCTTGTTCCTGCTGATCAGGCCGAAGGTCAGCAATATTTTACGGTTACGGAATAAAATGTCTTCCTTAACCGGGTTGTGATAAGGTGCTTCCAGATCGGGGGCGCCATGTTCCAGGTAACATATCTTTTCTGGTGGAATGTTGTAGATTTTGTTAAGCAGGCCGATCGCAATTTTACCCATCACAACAATCTTGTCGGACCGCTTGGCTATGGTTTGAAGAATAACTTTTTGCTCGAATGTGGGTCTTTCCAATACCGTATGGAAAATAGATATCAATGGTTTTTCCAATTGATTGAGCAGGGTTAGTACATATACACCATTGTCCCCGCCAAATATCCCGAACTCATGCTGCAAGATGCAGGCATCCGCATCGCTTACATTAATGAATTTAGCAGCCCGGATATAGTCCTCCGGATTTTGCTGCCTGATCACAAACTCTACTTCCTGCGGATATTTGTACTCATCTATACCATCTGCATTAATCGCAACAACCGTACTCTGCACTTTATCAAAGCCCTTATCAAGCGAACTTAAATTGATCGCATTGATCAGGCTCTTGTTAAATGATGCCAACCCGCATACCCTTGGTGGATAAGTAGATATATATGTTAATTTCATTTTTAAGTATTAATATATGTATTAACACTTTTAAGAAAATTAAGTTTGTACGGTGGGGGCTTATATTAATCAGGGCCTTATAAAATGTGATAATATTAAACCTTTCAGGATCAATTTGTTATTCTAAAGAGGTAATTATAGATTTCAGCTCATCGCATAAAATTTTTATCTCGTCTTCAGTATTGTAATAATGCACAGATGCCCTTAAGATTATGCTAAGATGATTTTTATTCATATAAAAAACCGCAGATATAGCTTTGGCAATAGATACATTGATATTTTTTGCTTTCAGCTGATTTCTTACCGACAGGCTATCAACCCCCGGTACCGAGAAGGTTACGATACCGCATTGCTGGTCACCGGAATCATGAACAGTTATGCCGTCAATAGTTTTTAACTCCCTGCGCAACTCACCGGCTAAATATTGTACACGCTGCCATATCCTGCCGACCCCTATATTCAAAGCATATTCAATTGCTTTGCCTAACCCAAGAGTAAGTGCGCGGTTCTTTTCGTAAAGTTCGAAACGACGGGCATCGTCTCTTGTTTTAAAATCTGTTTCACTAACTATAGGAGCACTAAAGCCATCCATAAAGAATGATCTCAACTGGCCCTGTATCTCTTTTCGTATGTACAAAAAGCCTGTTCCGCGTGGAGCACGTAAATACTTGCGCCCGGTTACTGCCAGCATATCGCAACCAATCTCTTTCACATCAATCGGCACTTGTCCGGCACTTTGACAGGCGTCCACCAGGTATAGTATCTGATGTTTGCGTGCTATTTTGCCTATTTCAACAATCGGGGTCATTCCGCCGGCAGTAGAGGCGATGTGGGTAATGGCGATGAGTCTAGTTTTCAGCGAAATAGCTTGCTCAAGGGCAGATAAAGAAAAATTACCTTGTTCATCGTTCTGTATCACTTTTATTTCGATGCCATAATTTTTCCGGGCATTCAAAAATCCTATCAGGTTGGTTACATATTCCATTTCCGAAGTGATCACTTCGTCGCCGGTTTTAAAATCAATCCCGTTAAAGGCTATACCCCAGCCTACACTCGCATTCTCTACTGTGGCAACTTCATCTGTCCCTGCATTAATTAACCTGGCAATAAGTGGATAGACATTTTCCAATTGTGGATGATACTTAGCTTCAACTTCATATCCGCCCTGCAAAGCTTCTTCCTGCAAATAATTCATGACTGTTTCAACCACCACATCCGGCGGCAAAGAAGCGCCGGCATTGTTAAAGTGTATTTTTTCTGTGGTCCCCCTGGTTTCTCCCCTCAACTGCTGAACTTCCTGTTCACTTAATATGTTAGTCTCCATAGCAAGTAATTATGATAACAAAGTAAATGTTTATCAAATTAATAAAACAGATTCAGATTTATTAAATCAGACTATAACAGATTGCATGAAAATAATAAATAGCCCCCAAAATGCAGCCTTTTAAACTTATCGGCTTAGGTGTGCTTTATAACAAGATTATATAATGGGGCCGTGAAATTTCAGGATAATTGGTCAAAACGATTGAAGTGGTCAAATTAATGTACAACGCCATTGAAAGGATGGCACAATGGCGTTGTATCAATCTGAAACATTAATTCTGACTATCTAATAACTGGTTGATCTTTCTTACCAGCATGTTAATGTCAAAAGGCTTGGTGATGAACGCATCAAAGCCGAAATTGCCGAGAGATGAAGCCAACTCCGGATATGCTGAAATTAAAATGACGGGTATATGACAGGTATCTTTATTGCTTTTTATCTGTTGGCAAATTTTTCCGCCATTGGTGCCCGAGAGTAAATAATCTGTTAGCACCAGGTCAGGGTTATGATCTTCAACCGACTTTAGAATATCATCTGTCCGGCTTAACCCTTTCACTGTAAAATCGTTATACTCAAGCACGGTCTCTAATACCTGCAGTATATCTTCGTCATCTTCTATTATTAAAATCTGCTTTGCCATAGGATAGTGTGATAAGTTAACTTTTTGAAAACCCGGTTAAGTTAAAATTGTTTTAACCTCCGCTTCAAAATCATACTACTCCTACTTATACGTTAATTATTAGTTAATGGATACAAGTTGCATTGTTCCGGCTAGTTTTCCGTTCCTGGTATACGTTTCTGATTTTACAGGTCGCGCAAGTTTTGGCGAAAACCATTCTACAACGTGCATGTGTATGGGGAAGCCTATACCCATCATTTTTACCTTCACCATTGCATCATAGCTCAGACGGAAACAATCAAAACTACCGGCAGGGCCGGTTACATTTTCGGCTTGTTCCACTTTGCGGTTAGTTATATCCATCTGGAAATCTCCCATCTGGCGCCCGTCATTGGTTATATTCATAGTCAGTGTACCATCGTCCAGCGTTTGTCCGGCCTTGAGGTTAAGCGGGTAAACCAGGTATTTAGCGTCGCCTTGTACCTGCATATTACTCAATTGCTTGCTGGACGACGGCGGGATAAATGATTTCATGTCGATACTGATCGCATTACCGTTACATTTGATCTCCGAATCGGAACTGCCCATTGGCTTCCCGTTTTTGTCCTGCATTTCGGTGTGATAGCTTACCGTCGATGCATCTTTTTTGGTCGAGGTGTAGGTGATCTTACCCATCCCCTTGCCTTTGGAATCCAGGTTATCATAAACCAATTTTTTACCATTTACGGCTGTAATAAATTGTGAACAGTTTTGCGCTTTGGCCAATGGCGAAAGCATGGTCACAGCGATTGCTGCAGCTAAAATCTTTTTCATAGCGATTAAATTGAGGTTTGAAGATGAATAACGTAGGGTCGAGACAAGATAAAAAATTACCAGGTAATCAACAAGTTAGTTTATCTGATAAAATTTTAAGCAAAGAAGTATAGGGAGTTACCCATTAACATGCTGTTGCTTTTGTTCTTCTTAAAATCCTGGTATGATCTGATAATGTATCTTGACAGATCATAATCATTCCAGCTTTTAACTTGCTCAGGGGAGGGCCAGTAAGCGGCTTTAAAATCTTCAAGTTCATCGTCTTTTATCGGAATTGAGCTTTTTATGCTCATGTCATTAAAGCGTGACGCTATTTCATAATAAGCCATTTCGTTTTTGGCATAGCGGTTAAACTTACGGGCGTTTATTACCTCGCTTTTAAAGTTTTCATAAATAAAAGTCATTGGTTTTAATACCAGGTAGTAATAATGAGGAGTACCGGTATAAAAAACGCTTTTTTTACGGTAACCCCGTTTGACAGAATTCAGGTCTGCTTGTACCGAACTCTCTTTAATCACAACCTCTGACAAGGAAATAACCGGATCGAGAAATAAAACCTTGTCCGATAGGTCGGTAACTACAAATGTGGTTTTATTATAGCCGGCACAGCTCATTTCAAGCGTATCACCCGGATAGGCCGGGATACTAAAATCCCCGTAAATATTTGATTTTGAAATAAAGGAAGTGTGCTTGTTCAGGATTTGAACACTGCCCAACCTGATGCTTGTGGCGGTTTTATAACACATACCTTTCTGCACTTGCAGGGATTGTCCCTTAGCAAAACCGGAGCAGATCAATGAAAGCAAACAAAACAGGAGTATTCTATTACTGAGCATCTCCTAATAAAATTAGAAAAGCAGTTTGAACAATTATAATGGTTTAACTTTATTTAATAGTAAACGTTAAAGAAAGTCTTACTTAAATGATTTAAACAATCGGATTAATCCAGCACATTACACTGGTAACCATTCTCTGTTACCAGCTTTGCAATTTTTTCCTGTGGAATATCTTTCCCTTCAACCCTCAGGATTTTATCGCAATCCTCCAGGTCAAAGTTGATACTGAACATGGGGAATTGCTTTGACAAGACATCCAAAAGCCGCCTTGCCTGCCTTTTGTGCCTTACATTTGTTTTATACACTTCTACCATATTCAGTATCATTTCCATTTCGGTTTATGCTTTTATCTTTTTGTGATAGTATATGTAAGAGCCAAACAATATGGCGATGAAAATAAAATTTGGTGCCCAGCTAGCTGGTGGGTCGCCGATGGCGATAAATGAATAGGTGGCGCCTGCAAGGTCAAAAAAGAAACCTGCATAAGCCCATTCCTTTAACCGCGGATATCCTGGAAACAGCAGGGCCACAACACCCAGTATTTTGGCTACGGCCAAAAATTTAAATATATAAAGCGGGTAACCCATGTGTTTGGCAATCTCGTCCCCCTGCGGGTTCGGGATAAAGCTGCTAATAGCGGAGAATAACATTAGGGCCACGATTAACCCTGTAAATACCCAGTACAAAATTTTTGTTGTTTTCATAATTGTTTGATTTAGAGTGACATTTTAGATAATTCGAGTTCCAGTTTATCAAGTGTTTGGTTGGCTCCCTCAAGCGCCCTGTATTCCCTTACTACCATATCCCGCTCTTCGGCTGATGAGAATATACTGTGCATAGTGAGTTTGGTTTTGTTCCCCATTTCCTCAAAAGTTACAGTAACCTTAAAGCTAGGTTCCTCTTCTTCACTTGAACCGTGGTAATACTCCAGTCGTTCCGGTGTAATTACCTCGGTGAATAATATAAAGTT
>Ga0307517_10002363_pt1 | contig 30410 bp, 28 predicted proteins | sample 23_EM_MG_FD_194515 | JGI IMG/M metagenome (GOLD analysis project Ga0307517, IMG submission 194515) | Populus trichocarpa ectomycorrhiza microbial communities from riparian zone in the Pacific Northwest, United States - 23_EM | ecosystem: Host-associated > Plants > Roots > Unclassified | place... | reverse complement strand
GACACCCCTCTCATCTACCACCTTGACGTCGCTGCCATGTATCCGAACATCATGTTGTCCAACCGGTTACAACCTGATTCCGTTGTTGACGAAGGCATATGCGCTGTTTGCGACTACAACCGACCCGGGAAGACTTGTGATCGACGAATGACGTGGGCTTGGAGAGGTGAATTCTTTCCTGCTAGGAGGGACGAGTTTAACATGATAAAACACGCCCTGAACCACGAGACTTTCCCGCCGAAGAAACCCGGTGGACCGCAAAGAAAGTTTACCGACCTGGCGGACAGCGAACAGACGGTCCTCCTTCATAAACGTCTCGGCGATTACTCACGAAAGGTCTACAAGAAGATGAAGGATACCAAAGTGGAGAACCGAGAGGCGATCATCTGCCAGCGCGAGAACCCCTTCTACGTTGATACCGTGCGCAGGTTCCGAGACCGCCGTTACGAGTACAAAGGCTTGCATAAGACGTGGAAGAAGAACCTGGATGTTGCCGTGGTTGAGGGAAAGTCCCTAGCGGAGGTCGACGAAGCAAGGAAGATGATCGTGCTCTACGATTCCCTCCAGTTGGCCCACAAATGTATTCTCAACTCCTTCTACGGCTATGTTATGAGGAAGGGGGCTCGTTGGCACTCTATGGAGATGGCTGGCATCACCTGTCTGACCGGTGCGACGATCATTCAAATGGCGAGGCAGCTTGTTGAGCAGATCGGTCGTCCCCTGGAGCTGGATACAGACGGTATTTGGTGTATGCTTCCGTCCGTATTCCCCGAGAACTTCAAGTTCAAACTGAACAACGGGAAGACCATCGCATTCTCCTACCCATGCACTATGCTAAACCACCTCGTCTACGACAAATTCACGAACCATCAATACCACGACTACGATCCCGACACGGGCGACTACAAGGTTCACAGCGAGAACTCGATCTTCTTCGAGTTGGACGGTCCCTACAAGGCAATGATCTTACCATCGTCCAAGGAGGAGGATAAGCTGCTGAAGAAGCGTTATGCCGTGTTCAACGATGATGGTAGTCTTGCGGAGTTGAAGGGTTTCGAGGTGAAACGACGAGGAGAGCTTCAACTCATCAAAATCTTCCAATCCCAACTCTTCGAGAAATACCTCCTGGGTACGACAACCGAGGAGTGTTACGCTGCCGTCTCCGAGGTGGCCGATCGTTGGCTGGACGTCTTGTTCAGCAAGGGGGAGAGCCTGCCTCTCGATGAACTCGTGGACCTCATTGCCGAAAACAGAAGCATGTCTAAAACCCTTGCTGAGTACGGTGGCCAGAAGTCGACTTCCATCAGCACTGCGAAGCGCCTTGCGGAGTTCTTGGGTGACCAGATGGTGAAGGATAAGGGCCTTGCTTGCAAATTCATCATCTCCGCTAGACCCATGGGCGCCCCCGTAACGGAACGCGCTATACCCGTCGCCATATTCTCCGCAGAAGAAAGCGTGAAGAGGATGTACCTTCGCAAGTGGCTCAAGGACAACAGTATGATCAACTTCGACCTCCGTCATATCCTCGACTGGAATTACTACATCGAGCGCCTCGGTTCAGTCATCCAGAAGCTCATTACCATCCCCGCGGCCATGCAGCGGGTGCCCAACCCCGTTCCTCGTGTTCGACACCCAGACTGGCTACATCGACGAGTTGCTGCGTTGGACGACAAGTTCCGCCAACATAAGGTTACGGACTTCTTCAAGCCTAGCGCACCAAAGCAAAAACCCCAGACAGATATGATGGACATCGAGGATTTCGGTAACCCATCTCAGGGACCCCTTCCTCGCACAGCGGTGGTCAAACGGAAGAAACCAGTGGAAACAAGACCAGAATCTCCCGAACCACAACAAGAACCCGCGCTGCGTGGTGGAAACCTCGTTTGGAAGAAGGACTACCGCAAGTGGTTGGAATCCGCACGGCTGCTACAGTTCAGCAAGCTCTTTGCTGGAACTTCCGACCCAGCCGAGGGTGCCTCCAGGATGTTCGGCAGTCGCAATCTCAGAACGATGCATCGGTGGGATATCGTCCAAATTCGCCAAGGTGATCGCCCGGGACGATTCGATTTGTGGCTCTCGGTGAAGGGGGAACTCCATTTAGTTCCCCTTCGCATTCCACGGGAATTTTATGTCCACCTCCGGACTCCCCGAGAGAATCAGTTCGAAACTGGCGAGTACTCCGCTCAGAAGGTCTCCCGCACCCTACCCCACGACCGGCCTTGCGTCAATTTGTACAAACTCTCGGTGCGCGAGGAGCTGTATAATGAAAGCCAGGAACACTTTGTTAACCTGACAAACGAACCAAACGTCGATGGAGTCTTCGAGTTACAGGTACGAACGCTTAACTGCTGAGTCCGATTGATAGACTGACAAATGTCAAGGTTCCTCTCGAGGTTCGGGCTGTCATGAAGCTGGGGAAAACATGTAACGTCGAGGAGCTTGGTGTCACGCTTCATAGTGCCCGGACAACTGGGGTGGACCTCGCCCAACTCGACTCGACCACGGATCAATCCGGCACCTACCTAGATGGAGGAAAGGTCGGAAAGTACATCTTCCTCTACCACGCGTGTTCTTCCAGCGCACCTGTGCACGTGTTCGCTCTCTTCACCCCTGATGGACCGGTCAAACTTCACATAGTCGACCCTGCTACTCGTCGTCAACCCATCCCTCGACTCTCCGAGACCTATGAACAACTTCTCGAGAAGCAGACCGAATCAATCGCGGGATGCGCCTCCATAGAATATTTGTCCACGCGGGAATTCACGACCAACTACCACAGCAACGAAACTACCGCACTCAAAGCTGTGTCGCGAGAAATTGGGCTACAGGGAGACCAATCGTATACTATGGTAATTTCATCCATGAAAGAGAGATTTCACTTCGAACGCAACATCCCCGCACTGGCGAAGTTCCCCATCCTTACCTTACCGCAGACGAAAGGACCACACTCCCTCGACGTCTTTCCATGGCAGAGCGCTGTAGCGCAGAAGATGATTCTTCGTTACCTGGGTCTTGGACAGTGGCTGGACCGGATGGTTTCCCTGGCGGACTACTTCGACGTACCTGTTGGAAATATCGACGGAGACCAACCATTATTCCTGGCAGATGTGACGTTTGCCCGTCGCCTGGTCAAGCAAGACATCGTTCTCTGGTGGTCTCCTGGATCACATCCTGACCTCGGTGGCGTCGAAGAAGACCTGCAACCTGTGGACGACATGCAGAGTTCGGAGTTTGTGTCCCCTGGATGCTATTCTAACGTCTGCCTGGAGATCAGTGTTAGGAACCTTGCCGTAAACTCTGTCCTCCATTCAGTGGTTGTCAACGAACTTGAGGGGAGTGGGGGAGCGACTGCCTTTGATTCCTCACATACCCTAGACGAGTTTGCGAATGGCGACCAGCGACCTATGACGCTCGGCGAAATAACTATGTCCCCGCACGCCTTCAGCATCCTCCGCGGTATCGTCAAAACATGGCTTCTAGATAAGGTTCGAGGCAATTTCGACAGCCCTGCTACCATAACGCTAGATCACTTCTGGCGGTGGGTCAGTTCAAATGTGTCTCATATGTATGATCCTGGAGTGCACCGATTCGTCCAAGGGTTGATGCGGAAGACCTTCATTCAGATGCTGGCGGAGTTCAGGCGACTGGGAGCAAATGTAATCTACGCGGATTTCACAAGACTGCTCCTCGTAACCTCGAAACCACCCGGAACGGCGCACGCCTATGCAACATACATCCTGTCGGCGGTAAATTCCCACGAGTTATTCCAACACATCTACCTCCAGACCGACCGGTTTTACGATTTTCTTCTGTTCATGGATGAAGCCAACCTTGGAGGCATCGTTTGCGAGGATCCCCTTGCCATCGACCCTCCGGACGAAATTGTCATGGAGATGCGGTGGAACATTGAAACCTTCCTACCTCACCCCATCCGGCAGGATTTCTCCAATCTTGTTCGATACTTCATCGTCGAGATGTACCGAATACGCCAGAAGATCAACGCGACCCAGCGGGTTCCCAAACGAGTTCTCAATGGTGGTCCGCCAGACGCGACACAACGCGACGCGAAGAAAACCCAAGAACTCGATTTGACGAGAGAGTTTTTTGCGAAGCGCCTAACGCGGAAGCTTCTCAAGGCCGTCGGGAGCGTTCACGAGCGCCACAGAATGGCCTTGATGGACGAAGAGGAGCTTGCCGAATGGGACTTCCCCCTCCTCCCAGGATCTCACCTCCACCTCTCCAACCCCTCGCTCGAGTATGCAAAGTTTCTGTGCGCGGTCATAGCTCTCGCAAAAGAGTACCACGTCGAAGCCGGATTGATCAAGCGCAATATGCTCGAACTCGTCGGGGTGCGAGAGTTTGCTGCCGAGGCCGTGTTTCGAAATCCTTGCGAGCCCCTCAAACTCTCAAGCGTCCCTTGTCGCCATTGCGACGGGATTCGAGATTTTGACTTTTGTCGAGACCCGGAGCTATTCCCCAGTAACGCTGAGATCAACACGAAGTGGAGGTGCGGGAGGTGTGGTGGTGAATATGATAGGACCGGGATAGAGTTGACACTGATACAACTCGCCCATGAATTGGAGAAACGGGCAGCCCTTCAGGATCTGCGCTGCTCGAAATGCAAACAGCTCCAATCGGATAATATTTCCAGGCACTGTCACTGTTCTGGGAGCTACCAGCTCACGATAAGCAAGTCCGACACGAGGCGGAGGCTAAAGACTATTGTCAACGTCGCCATTGCACATAACCTAGGGAGACTGAGGGTGAGTTCGTTTTCTTGACCTCGTTAAAACCCACTAACAAATCGAGTAGGAAATTTCTCAGAGTCTGTTGGATTCGTGGTGAGGGGGACAGCGGTATTTGGTATATATATACACCTTTCCAATTCTTGTATCTCATTTTCGGAAATATCGGATTTTGTAACATGATGATGATCCAGTCTGCGGCCCACACGTGCACAACTTGGTTTGGTTGTGACGAGTATGAGCCTGACAGGGCGCATTGAGGTTGAAATGTTGCCGGGTTTCTCTGTGTCTACCATCTCTCACCATGGCTACCGTGAATACCTCGCGTTCTACTTTCACCGAAGATAAGGACCTGGATCTCGCTTTCCCAACGGAATTCATTCCAACTGAAGTGAGGGCAGCATTACCAGAGGACCTCCACGTTCGTCGATACCAGTATCTTCTTGTACCGCGGTCTGACCGTCCCTTCTCGATCCGCAGATCAGGCCGCTTTCCTCCACAGACTACCACAGAGGTCATATCCTTGTCCTCTCGGTCCTTACGCATGCCCCAGATCCGGGTTATCCAGCGTGGTTGAACCACTTCAACGCCCTCAAGTTCACCACCTCTGCACCCGTCCCGCCTTCAGGTGGCTTACTCCACCCTACCCCCACTCGAGCAAATACCGGCCAAGGGCTCAAATCCACCCAAGTATACTTCCCCATCGTCATCATTTCCAAGAAGAATGACCAAGTGGTTGGCGTCGGAACTGTGTTCATGGAGAAGAAGTTCATGAGGGGTCTTGCAACCGCCGGACATATCGAGGATATTGCAGTGGACAAGAGTCAGCAGGGCAAGAAACTAGGATTGAGGATCATCCAAGCCTTGACGGGGATCAGCGAGGCGCTTGGAGCGTACAAGACCATCCTGAACTGCAGTGACAACAACATACGTAAGCTCGTAGGCCAGAAACCGAAGTTCTTCCCGTTGAGCACTTTTGTACAGCATTCTACGAGAAGTGTGGGTTCGCCAAGAAGGAGAATGAGATGGTCTGGCTCTTTCTTTCGGCGTTCGTCGTGGTCGCTAACATTATCATCCCCGCGCAGGCCAAGTATGCACCCGGAGAACGTTCGCAGACCCCGGTGCCTCCCCGACTTTGAGTGTTCACGCCGTGATGGGTGGACGCAACAAGGACTATAGATAGATATCCACACTACTGTACCACAGTCCCTATGGGGTTACAATTTCTTGGAAAGCAGGAGCAGTGGTCACGTGAGATAAACATTTGTTTGGTTTTAAAGGCCTTGCCAAACAATTCCCTTAAGGGCAAGCACCCGCTGGTTATGATCACCATGTTCGGCACTACCCTCCGGTGTATCCTCTTCGCAGGTCTCTGTCTGAGCGACCCCTCCAGCTTCGCAGGGGACCAGGTTGCCTTGGAGGCCGAGGGATCTCCCGTTTTGAGGCGATTCAATGTCACTTCCCCCACCCAACTCGAGAAGGCGTTGGGCAAGGCACTGGTGCGTGCCCCGTGTGGTCAGGTCTCGGATATGTTCAAGATAAACTTCATCTTAGAGTCATGGCCTCGATATCTGGCAAGCTACCCCGACCCACGTCGATATCTACTTCCCCTCCAACTCGACTCGATCGCCTATCAAGTTGCCATTCGAAGACTTCCCGATGCTCGACTTTCAACCCACCCAAGCACTCAACTCAACGACCTGGAACATGTCCTTCTCAACCTCGACCTTCCACTCTTCGTATCACACCCTTCCGGAGATCCAGGACTTCGTTTTCGACTTGGCCGACCAACATCCAGACTTGATGGAGGTCCTCAGTATCGGTCGCACCGGTGAACAACGGGAAATGATCGCACTGAAGATTTCAAGCTCTCCAAAAACTGGGCCGAGTGGGGAAAACGGGGAGTCCTTGCGGCACAAGGGCGCTATGGTCATCATGGGTGCACAACACGCCAGAGAGGTATGGATTCCGTGAGGATATCCGGGCTGCGCGCAATTGTTGATCCTATCTCTTCCGCTCAGTGGATTGCAGTCTCCACATCTCTGTATCTCGCCCACGGGCTTGTCGCAGACCCCTCAGAACACTACTCGCTGAGCAGCCTCCTCCACAAATACGTACGACCTAGCCTGCTCCATGGTCGTGTGACTAAACTAACCCAAACTCGTAGGACTTTTATATCATTCCGGTAGCGAACCCTGACGGATATCAATACACGTGGTCCTCAGACCGCTTCTGGTACTCCCCCCTCCCTCGTGACAATGATCAATCATGTTCACGACACTAACGATGGTATTGCAGGTACAAGACCCGACAACACCTCTCGCCAGGTGATAAATGTGTTGGTGTTGACATGAATAGAAATTGGGTGAGGTCACTCCATTAACCATGATGAAGACGTGACGCAACCGCTTATCTCAGGACCACAGGGATACAAATGGAAACCGACCGATAATGACAACGAAAAGGTTTGCGGTCAGTGGTATGCGGGAAGTCGACCATTCCAGACCCCCGAGACGAACAACATTGCCAACTTTGTCTGGACTCTCCCCCACCTCGAAGTGTTCTTGGATATTCGAAGCTACGGCCAAATGGGTTCGTGGTTCATACGCAATTGCATCCGTCCAATCGACTGAATTGCATCGTTCCGCTAGTCTCGTCCCCTTACTCGTTCTCGTGCCATCGTAAACCAAAGGATGCGGAAGACCAGCTAGAAGCTGCCTCTGGCGCCGCGTCTGCCATAACTAGGGTTCACGCGGTCCCATACAGTGTTGGCAGACTGTGTTCACAGCTCTACACGTACGACTACCAAATATCACGGGTCGTGAAGTCTTTCGTCATATTAATTCGCTTCGCTCCTCTAGTGCCCCTGGAAACGCTATGGACTGGATGTATCAAAGGAGGGGCATCAAATACTCTTATGCGCTCCATCTTCGCGACACTGGGACCGTAAGCCTGGATGCTTGATGCTGTACACCACCCAACCCGTTTCTGACGCATATTCGATTTCAGTACGGATTTTCCCTGCCACCGGAGTGGATCCGGCCGGTCGGAGAAGAGACCTCGAAAATGGTCGAATATATAGCAAACTTCATCGTCACTCGGCCCGCTTGATCTGAGCACAAAAAAACAGGTGTTGACATGATAAGGAGGACGTGCTTGGAAAATCCGGAGAAGGACTATCTTTCCCTTTGCTTCATCTTTCAAATTTCTCGGCTCGTTGTATGATATACATGACCTGGAACGTCTGGCGAATCTGATCTATTTGTTGCTTGCGTATCTTACCGCGGAAGAAGAACAGTGAGCAATAGATCTGTTGTGTGGTGAATAACCGACATCGATATGCAACGATTATGAAGAGAAGAGCTGCCGGGACACAAGTGTACGTGCTACATAATATGGAACGGGAGAGGCGGACGGAGAACTGGAAAACGGAAACAGGAGGAAAGGTGAGAGGACATGAGAGGTGAGAGCGAAGAAAATACAGATGAGGATACGGGTTGAGTGAAGGGCGGAGAAAATGGATGACGGTTTACGAGTAAAATTAACGGCCTCTGGTTCACCCAATTCCATGGATGTCCAAAGCCAAATAGATAGGTGATATGGTCATGGATCCCAAGGTAAACCAAGAATGGGTGGGGCATAAGGTGGCTGAATGATATTGGTGATGAGGATGTCGGCCGGGAGAAAGGATGAAAAGGGGTGACTGAATCTACGAACGCGAAAAGGTCGAGACTGGACTAACACCGGAGCCGGGAAATGGAGAAGCACAAGATCATAGCATGACATACCAAGGAAGCAAGGAGAGCGAAAGAGCAAAGGCGAGTCCGTTCACGCTCCTTTGCTCTTTCTCTTATCCTCCAGCTCTAGCTTCCCAATCACCTCCTCAGACCCGATGCTCATTCCACTTCTGACGCTTCCCATGCTGCTACGACGGTATCGCAGCCTTACGCCCGATAGGGGATCAAAACTTTCGGGTGGAACGGGACCTCTTGTCGTCAGCATCCTCTCGCGGGATACACTCCTATCCCTGCTGTCAAACCCGCCACCAATGGCTTCACCCCTTCGAGGGGACGGCGCAGTACCAGATAAGCCCGCTAACCTCGCAGTGAACGCATCGTTCATCTCTTTCAACCTTTGATCCACGTCCATGATGTTCGTCAACATCGGCTCCCCTGCCCCGTTGATGCCAACACCTGCCGGCTCGCCATTGATCCTAGCTGCGGGGTTTCCGTCTTGAATCTCTCCGGGAAGTTGTGATCGGGAATCATTTCGTTCGGGATTGGCGCCGAGGGGGTGACTTCGGCGGTCTGATAGCGCCCTTCGCAGAGGTTTGCGCGCATCGATGTCCTGGACGAACGCAGATATGTCATCGTCGTCGGTGTTGTTGCTCATGTACGAGGCACTCTGGAAGGCGGTACGTAAATGCCCTGGCACGAGAGGGGAGAAGCGAATTCTGTGACTTACTGACGGGCGCTCCATCTCCTTACGCTCTGGGCCGCTATTCGGGCTTCCGTCACTTCCGGCACCAACGTTGACAGCGTATCGGTGTCCAAAGCTGCTCGAGTAACGCCTCCCACTTGGAGGAAGGTTTGGTATCCCACCTCCAACTCCGTTGTCCAAACTCCTCCGCTCCTCGGGCTTGGTGAGGCTTGACGGCAGGAACGGCGGTGAATGCCTGGCTACTGCCGACACAGGAGAAGATAGAGTTCTCACAGAGGGAAGAGTAACCGGTTGAATTGATGGGGACCTCTGGGTACCTATCTGGAGCTGTGGCAGAGGTCGGGACGGAAGAGACGGGCCGGAAAGCGGAGAATTATGACGAAGGGATGATGGCTGAGATGGTAACGACGGTGATGTAGCATTTGATAACGTGGATGATTTGAAGATGTTGGGACGTCGTACGGATAACGATGAGGGCGAACCAGGCGAGGAACCCAAACTCTCCCGTCGTAGCCTTGAGGCAAGTTGAGGGTCCTCCCTTACAGAGCTGATTGATCGCCGTGAGGATGAGGTTTCAGAAACACCCGATGCTGCGCCGGAATCGAGGCCAGAAAGTGTTCGTAGCCGCAGCGAAGGGGATTGGACGAGAGCACCTTTGCCGGGGCTGACGCTCAGGGCACCTGGACCTGCGGTACTCGGGAAATGGGTTCGAGCGTTATTCGTGAGTGGGAGGACAAAGCGATCTGCAACAGTGGACGGAGGAGACCTGGGTAGGGCCGTCCGAAGGGGGAGGCTACCAGGTGGGGAAGTCGAGAGCGAATCTCGTTGCTGGTTCTTGATTAAAGTGGGTGTGAACTCGGGACCTTCATCTAACGATAAGAACCGTGAAGAGAGTAATGATTCTAGATCATCTAATCGGAAGTGGGGTTGGGTGAGGTAGGTTGCTCTGAGGGAGAGTGTACCCATGGGATGGGGGATGGAAGGAAACTCGTGTGTGTCTGTTGCTAACGGCGGGGAGGTGGCACCCAACGGCGTGTCTTAGATAAGATTCATAATCAGCACGAAGTAGATCAAATGATGACACGCTGCTATCGGGCTAAAGCTCTGCGACTTACTGAAGGCTAAAATCCGGCCGTCCGGGCCTTCGCTTCGAAGGCGTAGCTGGATGGTAAAGGCGCCAGCGCTCCCACCGACTCTCCTCCTGAGTGGACGGTGCGACTTCCACGTGGGTAGAATGCGAAGCAAGGCGTAGACGCTCCGAAAGAGGGCGATGCCGAGTTTGTATATGGTGGACGGTGCTACGTCGACAGAATGTTGAGAGCCGCCAGGGGTGAAGTTAATGACCCAGGTCTCGAGTAGAATGAACCTGGGCGGAGGGTCTACTCGCACACGAGACGAGTCGGGAGCGACATGCACGAGGACTTGGTTATTGTTCAGCTCTGGAACGGACAATAGGACCTGGAGTTCAAATGGTGGCGTCGACTGAGCGGTGGAGACTGAGCGGTAGAGTCGAATGTTGTCCTTGAAGAGACTGGATTCCGGAACCTCGAGGTTGAACTGGCGCAACAAAGACACGACCGGGCACACATGAATACGGAGTGCCCGGAGAAGGTTAGGAAGGGGAGAGTGCTCACCCATTTGTCAATCCTTGCCTGCCCGTTGGACTCCTGGGGCAACCTAGCGTTGCTCACTGCGAGGACGAGTTTGGTGTAGAAGTGGTAAACGATCTGGTCAGCTCTCTGGGTGTCATTGGACATTGCTATCTTGTCGGTCGTTGTCGTGGGCGAATACCTGCGCTCGTCTTACACGGATAAGGCGGTAGTCATGGGTGAGGCATTAACAGAGGGTGAGTGGAAGGAGGGTGGTTGGGGGAGAGTTCCGAAGTGACTTGGAACAGACGCGGTCGAGAATCCTAGTAGACCGTCCTAGGGTCCCCTGATTCGAGATAATCAGATGATTGGATATGGAGAGATGACTGTTGGGGTTGAAACGAATTATCCCCCGTTACTACATGTATTCGACCGGGCTCACGACCACCAATGACGCCAGGGAAATCCTAGTAGCCGAGTGGATCAGCTGCGTGCTGCTGCGTCCGGGCCCTTGATCACTACAACCATCATGTTCAAGACTGCAGCGACAAAACTAGCTCACAACTCGACCATCCCTGCCCTAGCAGGAAACTCAGAGTTAAGACCCCTCCAAGAGGTCATTGCGGCTGAGAAACTCGTCTTGCAGTCGTGCGTCCATGGCTCCACACAAACCATCCTAATTCCAATTTCTCGTTTTCAGTCTTCAGAGACTCAGCACGGACTTTGGCAAATCTTCTGAAGCTCTCCGGACATGGGCCGGCGGTGAAGGCGAAGACCTCGGGGTACGTCCAACTTTCATCTTATCAGTCACATGTAGCCATCAACCAGGGGATCCTAGGATACGTTCTCCGCATGTGCTACCCTCTTAAACCATTGGGTTTCATCACTCGCATCTTTCGCTTCTCATATCGCGTTCATTCGGGAATGCCTGAAAGCTGTACGGTCCAGGGAGGAGGCGCTCGACGAGATGCACCGCCGCAGAAAATCTCTCATGTCCAAAGCCGATTCTGCTGACAGGAAGCTCAACAAGTTGAGCCCGGAGAGCAAGAACCTTCGACAGCAAACGGACCTCCTAATGGGTCTTCGTGAACAAATTCGCACACTCGACGTTGAGATTATGAACGAGGAGGCCAGCCTCGGCGACTGGAAACGCACCAAGGCGAGGGAATGGATGGGAGTATTGTTTGGCGGTCTCCTCGAGTGTAGCGAAAAGGGCGCAGTTGTCGCCACGTTCGGCCGTACTATTATCGGATACGTGTCCACCGAAAAGACCCAACCAGGTCTCCCTCGGGCCCATTACTCTGGTCACGCCGAGGTAGAGCCCCTCGTTATAGAGGCCGAACGAGAGCTCCACAAAATCTCGTTCATCGGTGAAGTCGGTGATGGAACTCATCAATCGCCCAGCGAGTACCGCATCGGCGATATCCCTGGACTCCCACCTTCGTCCTCTAGCTTGCTGGCTCGACCACCGCCAAAACACCCACCTCAACCTTATGCATCTTCCACACTTCCTAACAACCCGCCAGTCAATTCACACGAGCTCAGTGACTTCGGCGAGTATAACCCTTATTCTCAATCCCAGACCTACACACCTGGACAGCGAACCCGCCTTTCTTCGTTCGATCAATCCACACCAGTCAGTCCCATTACCAAGTCAGACCCATTTGCACCGTTCCCTCCTCAGGGAGGGTCTGGCTTTACCCCCGGTCATCAACCCCGCCCCTCTCAAAGTTCTATCCGCTCGGGATCTGGCTTTACCCCTGGCTACCCTCCCCCTATTACCGCTCCTGCGCTCCACTCGCATCCATCAAACAACACCTCTGGGTCCGGTCTTACCCTACCCTCCACCGACGACGCCTTTTCAACTTCCATCGCCAGGGCGCTTGGGAACGACTGGGACTTTGAGGGTAGGAACAAAGAACCGCCTCGTCTGAGCGTAGATGGACCTCCTCCCTCATATGCAATCGATAATTCTTCAACCTCGGGTCCACCCAACCCACTAGTTCCACCACACGTCGAAAGGAAACCTGTGCCTACTTATATACCGGAAGCCAATGATGAGGATGACGAGGGACTTGGCCTATCTTACCTGAGCCCAACCAATGACGACGGTCCCAGTCGTCGCTCCGACGAAAAGTATCTTAGTGATGGTGCTAGTAGTTTTAGGGAAGATAGGAAAGTTAGGTGGGGAAGCGTCCGGGACGTAGACGTGGAACTCGATAGGCGACACGTCGAGGAGGTTCGTAAGAGCAACGAAAGTGCGTATTGGAGCTTGATGGTTCTTCGTGTTTCAAATTAATTCATGGTTTCGTAGTGAGAAGGTCGATATCTCCAGGTCAGAACCCAGAGACTCCCTCACCCACGTACCAGGATAGAACTCCATCCCCTCCCATGCCTCAGCCCTATCCGCATGTACACGAACCTACACCAGGTCACCCTACCGATAGTCCCACCTCGGCCGAAGGATCGCAACCCCTCCCCAACGTGGGCGCTGAAAGCGAGGGTCCCGGTCGGTTGGACGAAAGGAGCCTAAACGCTCTCGCTGCCCGAGAAATTAGCAAGCAGATGGAGGTGTTGCCATCCCCTCTCTCCCCTCCCCTCCCACTTTTCGCGGGAAGGAAAAGCGTCTCACCACGGCCATCGTTTACACCTGACATGCCTCCTAACAACGGGACCAGGCTTGGCCGGATCCCGTCCCCGCCTCCATCACAATTCACCAGCTCGACGCTGACTCGCGAGTTAGCATCGTCCCCTCATCTTCCACAGTTTCAGTCGCAACCTCCTCCACCTCCAGTCGGCGCTTTGCCCCAGTTACGAAGCCTGGATTCAACCGCGTCTGATCTGACACAACCAGACGATGTCTACCGCACACCCCCGGAGTACCATCGAAACCTTTCCACGCCTCCCTCCCCTTCTATGACACCGGTATCACCACCTCCAGCTCCACAGATTACATCCACTTCGAGCTCATCGCCCTCGACACCTACCACAAAGAAAATCTCGGCGGCTGCATTTAGACGAGTGGGGATGAGGGGACTGTCAAGCAACACTAACCTGAAGGATGACACCCTTCGGCAAGACTCATTGAGCGTGGGTTTTCGACCGAGCCCTGGTAGGAGCCCGAGTCGGGAAAGAGGCGAGGACGAGAACGGAGATGGAAGCCTAGATACCGCTATCACCCCCTTGAATGTGAGGAAGAAGTCCCTGCCTGCGGTTCCCGGAATCTCTACAAACATACTCAGCGGTCTTCGTGGCCCTGGAGCGCCTCGGTCAATAAGTTCACCATTCCCCAACCTGAGGACCAGTGAGGAACAACCGCCGGGGTCTGGGAGGGTACCCCCGTCATCTAACTCACCTGACTCTCGCCCTCGGGAATCGACGTTGGGAGAAGATGACTTTGATCTGTCGGCGTATTCGAACGAGGATGAAAGGAGGCAGAACGTGATGCATCATGGCGCGACGAACGGCCATGGTCACGTTGGGGGAGGGCAGGGAACCGGCCCTGCACATAACGTTGGGTATGGCTCCGGAAATTTTTCGACAAGTTTGGAGGAGTGAGAGGGTCTGGTAACAAAGGGACCCGCCTGAAAGGATATGGAATCATTTGACGGTTTGTTCTCACTTTTTTTCCTATTAGTATTGTATTACGAACACTCCCACCTGAACGCCGTTGTAAGTATAGTCCCCCCAAGATTTCGTCTACTTCTTTCTACCTTATGCAATGTACCGCTGCGCAATTGACCGATTCTCTCGCAACTTTGATCAAGCGGCTTCAGCTGCTGGGTGACATCCGTGTATGTTTGTCACCCCGGGGAACTACAATTCAACATATTCATACAGAGTTCCAAGACCATATTCTGTTTCAATAGCCCAAGCAAGCACCCGGCATTCCATACTCTTACACGCTAAATCCCAAAGCCCTCCACCCATGTCGCGACTCCGGCCATTCCTGCACGAACCTCTTCACGCGCGACGCTGCCGGCGCAATGAACGAACTAGGCAGATACGTCGCCTTACGCCGGACGTCGAAACTCTTTGCGCGTGCGATCGGGAGCATCGTTATAAGATCCCTCGCATCCGTGCTTGACTTGGTCCTGAACCGCAACTCCAGAGAATCGCGATGCTGCTCCCACGCCTGTAGCTTCAACAAAAACACCAGCGCGAACGGGGCGCACGGTTTCCCTGGTTCAGTGTGATCGATGTCCGAGATCGGGACGGGAGGAATGTTCATGATCCCGGGGAGTAGGAGGTCGACTTTGCATCTGCGGGCGTAGAGGTTGCGATACCATAAAACTTTGTAGGTCGCGCCAGGGGTTTTAGCGGCGACGAGATAGAATGAACCAGAATTGGCTGCGACGAGCTGCCGCTTTAGTTCCTCCTGGCCGTATGGAGACCCGAGGCACAGGATATCGAGATCCTCACAACGACCTCAGTAAACAAGGACCACTACGGGTAGCACCCTCGGTGGAAGTGTGGCGGACATACCTCTGGGGTTCTGCTGTTTCCATAAACTTTACAAGCCACCCCACCTACGAAGCACGCAGTGATGCCGATGCGATTGAGTGCGGCGATGGTGACGCTGGCGGCATCAGACACATCGGAATATGGGAGGAGGGTCCTAGTGGTTTGGTGGTAAGGAAATCGGTGTTGTTGGTACGGGATCATTAGGTCGCGAAGTGGATCAAGGGGGACCGGGGATACAGGTGAGCGGGTGACGGAAGATATACAACAAGGGGATATTCAGATCCATTCTAGGCCAACAGCCACACCTTGATCTGTCCAGCGAGTCCTATAGGTCGAGTCAGCGCGAGCTCTTTTGAATGGACGTACCAACTTTCACCCATTGAACTGGCCCATAGTCTGTCCTTCGTGATGTGATTGACGTAAAACAGGGGCGTGTAGTCAAACAAATGCATACTCCGAGCTACCGGTATAAAATGGAGAAGGGGACCAATACCGAGAGTATTACCTCTTTCGGTTGTGGCCAGTGCGCTCGTGTGGCGGAGGAAGCATTGGCAATGGAGATCCGTAGGAGCAACCTCGAGGGTCTGGGTTCTGGAGACCTTTCTGTCAGAAAGTTTGTAAATGTCAGTACACGCGCTCGATAGACCTTACCTGGAAGTCGGAAACGATGGGGAAAGCGACCTGCCTACTAGCCTGCGTCAGTCCGAGGTTCTTTGCTACCCAAGCTTCCATGCCCGTCATGCTGAAACTTTGGGGGGGGGATGAATTTGACCTCGATATCTTAAGAAATTAGGCACGAGTCAAAGTCCTTTGGAGAGCAATTGAAGGTCCAAGGGCCCTCGTGAATTCGATACGAACATCGAAAACACATCTTCCATCATTTCCAAACACAAAGGCATGGCCATGGGGTGGCCAAAAAATTTCCAACTCTGTCCCGCCCCAATTCGCAAATAAGGAAGTGAGATTCAGTCGTTTTCAATTTTTTTTAAACTTGGGTTCTTCGTGTACGCCGGTTTCCGGGAAAGCTCTTATGTTTGGCGGCCACGCGAACGTTGAAAAGGGGACGTACCTTGTTACCCTCATGGCAGACCCAAGCTTCTGTGATGGAACTGAAACAGACAGTGGAAAGAGGAGACTCCTGCTGCGATAGCCACGAACAAGGGGTTACACATGCAAAGTGAAATCAGTTACTCATACGCACAAGATACTCCAGCTTAGGGGCGAGCAATAGACCGCAGCAATCTGCGTACCGCATGCGTCCAGAACCCTTACCTCACCGTTGCCATTGTGGCGCGAGGCCTGCAAGCTAACGTGATTAACATCCTCAACCACCCCGTCTGCGAGAAAGACACCAAATGCGGATTGTTGCGTTGGGCTTCTTCAATTCCATTCCCCGCCATTTACGGCAGGGGAGGGCCATACGGGGGGGATAGAAGGTAAGACGCGGGATTACTTACTCCTAGCACCGGGGGCGATTTCCATATCCACGAGGAGGGAGAAGAGGGCGTACGTTTAGCCTGACAGACACATGCAGACATAGAGACAGCTCACTCCCTAACAAGTGAGGACGTCCGTAAAATTTCCATTCAACTGAGTAGAGTAGAAGATGTCGTACCACTCTCAACGGACACCACGTTTCAGTGGCTCTGGAATGATGCATCATGGATGCACGATGGTGGATGGATTCATGATCGAAGAATTGAAAGCAACGCACGTTAAGTCCGCAACATGATCGGAAAAACAGTACAGTCGGAGTGTATTAACTTTCTCGTGAGTTACAATAGTGTACAAACGGGAACTGGGCGGGGAGCGTACATGTACAACTAAGGACAATGTATCGGATTCATCCATCCTGCGGGAATCGAGGAGTGGGGTTAAGCAGAGTGAGTGGCGAATGGGTTGGATTTAGATAGGGGGCGATGGCGGGGGGTGGTAATTACAAGGACGGGTGCGCAACCCTACGCGAGTATTCTACAACGTAGTTAAGCTCTTATCCAAGCGAGATTTGCAAAAGGCGGTCAACGGGGAGTAGGGTCTGATGAAGAAGTTCTGGTCGAATGGGTGAAAAGAAACCGCGGGATCACGTCAAGAGGAAACAGGGGTGATGTTTCCACCTCAGAAACACGGTTCCCCTCTCGTCCTCTTGATAAGTTTTCCCCACTGTCTGGGGAAGGTGCCTGAGTTCCTGGTAGACGGGGTGGTTGGACTCTTGGAAGTTTTTGGTCCAAAGGTCAACCCATTGGCCAGGCCCTCATCCCCATGCTCATCCGGGCACTCGTAAATGACGTCAAACGCCACAACAGCAGAAGAAGACTTCCAGCGAGGGCTGACGTCGACGTTGACCTGCGCGGGCTTCTTTTCCGTGATGACCTCCACGTAGCCTTGGTCCTCGTCCTCGTTTTCGTCATCTGGGAAAACGGCTCCGACGGGTACGCATTCTCCCAGGCGTTTCCGGATCCGTTCCATCTTCAAACGCCGGGTAGCTGCTTCCGAGGTGACTTTGAAGGAAGGTTCTGCGGTGTCTATGGAGAGCGAAGGAACGGGTCCCTTGCGTGGGACGGGGAGGGTGTATGAGCGAGATAGCGACGGAGTGATCGGGAAAACTGGTAGGCTTTTAGAGCCTAACAAGTGATCGGTGGAATCTCCGTCTGAAACATCGCAAACTGGAGAGGACTGAGAGAAGTCGATGTCTCCGAAGGCCGGGGGAGACCCAGGAACGGGGTCCAATTTTGTGCTGGTCCAGACGGATTGGGAAAATCCGTCGCCTGTAGAGGCGAGACGGAGCATTGGAGGACGCCTTCTTGAGAAAGGGGAATCTGAGGCATCCTGGGGTATATAATTCTCGGAATACGAGGAGGAGCGGGATTTATGGTGGATCTTGGAGGCGGTGGTGGACACGGAGGAAATGGATGAGGCCGGGGAGGGAGGGCGTGGGATTTCACAAGAGCGGCGAGAAAGAAAAGAGGTCCTCGAATCCAGCCCTAACTTGTTTGAGAGGTCGAGGTAAACGGCTGGGGAAAAGTCAGTTCGCTCGAGATTGTGGTACGCAGATGCTATGCGGCGCACCTGGGATGGGGATGGGGTTGTCATGGTCGATGAGATGGGGGGCGCTGCCCAGGAGTTTTGTGAGTTTTCGGGTGCTCCTCAAGAGCTGCTGGCGTTGATTGGGGGTGAGGTTATTCGAGGTGGGAGGGGGCTGGGGGAATGTGACGACTGGGTGGGCCATGGCGGAGGGGGGAGAGGTGGGGTTGCCCGGCGCATGGGCCAGCTCTTATGGGTGATAACACGGCCAGAAGCCCAATCAGCATCGTGGCAGGCAACACAAAAGTAGTGGACAACCTCGGGACCGATTAGAGGTCGGGAGCCAGTGCCGGTGATCGCAAAACACAATAGACCGCCCTCGCGTTCCATCAGAACCCCCGGGTGGCTAGCCAAAGCTCCCCGCCCCTCCCGCCACGTGAGCACGGCGCCTGTCCGGCGACTATTGTCTGCCAAGCCGATCGCCTTTTGTTAGTCGCCGTACACTGGCCTCGACTGAGACAGATGCCACCCCACGGCAACGCGAACAGTGGCCACTTGCCCTCGGAGGAAACGGAGATTGCGATTCCACCCGGTTCTGCAGGCCGATTCTCAATCCAGTCCAGGCAAAACCCGCGGCGAACGCCCATTGCCCGTATCGCAACAAAGGGGTGGCTCTCGGATCGTTCGAATATATCGACTCCACCGCCGACCATTCAGTCCACCGCTGAAATCCCCGACCTTGCCTTCTTCTCTCAGAAGCCCCCGAAACAATTTTACGAGATAACATGTGATGCTTCGATCTGGACGTAGCAACCGTGGGAATCTCCTTTTTTGGTGGCCCCCACCTCTTCCCGCTCCATCTTGCAAGGGTTTCTCCTACTTCGTTTGCCTTGTCTTGGGTTTATGGAAATTTCTGCTCTCGACTTCTCGTCCTCGCTGCTCTCGCTGCTCTGGTACCACCCAGCGTCCGTGCACGGTGTCCTCGTCTTGGATCGTATAAATATCTGGATGTCTGCGCTATTCTCTCTCCCCAGCTTCAGCCCCCGAGTCTCAAGCTTCCCTGGTCTACTAGCCTCTTAATCTCTGCTCTCTCGCCATGGTGTCATTCTCTGCTCTCACAGTCCTTTCGATCGCTGCTCTTTTCGCTGGTGCCGACGCTGGTGCTCTTCGTCAGTTCTCCACCCAATCTTGTTTTGTGCTCGACCAACTAACTCGCAATATACAGCCAAGAGGCAGACCGAGTCTTCGGTCATCCCGACTCCGACTCCGACTCCGACCCCGGGGAGTCAGAACCCCTTTGAATCCATTATCAAGTCCATCGTTGCTGGCTTTAACATCAGCGTTAATGCTACTGGTCCCTTCAACGTCAACGCCACCATCGGCTTGGGCGACCAAGGAACCAACCAGTATTCTCCTCTCTTCCAGCAGCTCATTCCTGCAGTCTTCGATGGTGTTACTGGCCTCACCAACAACGTGAGCCTCACCGGTGTCACCGGACAGCCTCCCTTCTCCATTGGTCTCGGTTTCTCCCCAGTCAACAGCACCGCCGCTAGTGTATTCAACTTCTCCACCATCTTCCCTCACATCTCCTATCCTTTCTCCAGTATCATTTCCGGCTTCTTCAACGGCAGTAATATCACCACTTTCCCGATCTCCCCTGGTTTTCCTTTCGGTACCAATGGTTCCTTCCCATTCCCTGGCCGGAACACCACCTTCCTCGGTTTCAATGGTACAATCCCATCGTTCCCAAGGTTGAACGCCACTGGTCTCTCCTTCCCTGGCCATTCCAACGGAACCGTGACCATCCTCCCCATTCCGGGCTTCAACCCCACCGTTTTGCCATTCCCTATCCCCACCAGCGTCCTCTCCTCCATCGAGGGTGAGCTCCCTTCCATCGTTGTCAGCGTCTCCCAAGACCTCCGTTTGGCCCCTTCCGTTTCTCTTCCCATCATCATCCTTCCCACCGATACCTCTGTTGTGCCGCCTCCGACCGACGTTCCGACCCCCACTCTTGTTGACCCGACCCTATCCCCTGCTGACCCGACCCTTTCCGTCTGAGTCGGCTTTTAATTTCACCACGTAGACCAGTGCTTGATCGACCTCAGAAGCAAATCATCGTTCCTTTCCGTGCTTCGATCCAAAAAAGTTTCCTCTCCTTTTGATGATCCGTTCCCTCACCCGTCCATTCCTTTCGCTTTTACCTCTCGTTTTTTGAGTCCTGAGCTTTGATGTTGATAGATGGCTTGTTGTCGGACTCTACATTACCTCCGAAAAGTTGCTGCTTAATATTATCAAAATCACGCCGCTCCCTGATACTCTTGATAAGACCTGCTGTGACAGTCGGAGATCGGCGGCTTCTATCTAATCGCACCCCCCACTTCAATATCGGCACCATTCAAGATCTTCAATCGCCCATGCGGTCATTCCCTCGTGGAACACACGAGTGGGGGTAAAGGCGCTCGGGGGTTCGTAATCTTATCTACCCCATTTACATACATTTCAAGGTGACAGGCAAAGGTGCCAAGGCACAGGAAGCACTAGCGTGTACATATATCATTGCTGGCTAGTCCGACATGTATGCATTCATCAGAAAGGGTCTTTTGTTGCAACCGAACGTACACGACGCACTACTATGGTAATCGCCCACCCCCCCCCAACGCATATGTGTATAGCTACTAGTACTAGGCTAACCTTGTCCCCGGGCGCCGTTTCCATATATCCCTAATGCTATCCGCCGTTAGTAGTATATACAATATAGGGAGAGACCGTCCCGTTGAATGAAGGCACCGCCTTTGCCCTCTCATGACCGCCGCGCGAGCCTGGAACACGGCCGGTCGTCAAGGGGGGGGGGGTGCGAATACATGAATCAGTGCTAAGTGGCACCTGTCACGATATACTTACGGCGTGCCTGTACATAGCAGTATCGGTCCATCACCTTACTGCTGTAGCATCGCAACATTCAATCATATGTCGCAACCGCCGTCCGTATGATGTCAACCCCGGGAGCTGTACGCGGAGGCATTTTGATTTTTTAGGGAGCGGCGTAAGGCTGTCGGGTCTGACTTGACCTAGATGGGCTAGCGGGTACGGGAGATTAATGTTACTTATGTGAAGGGGTCTCGGTGTCCGCAGTCTCAGAAACCTCGACCCTCAAACGTATATGATCTAAAAACAACCCAACAGCCTGGGACCCTGATACTCTGAGCCTCGGTGTATTGCGGTTTCATACCGATGAAGACAGATATGCTCGGGCGCGCGCTCACGAGACGAAAACCAAGAAACGCAGGCACAGAACGTAGGCAATCTGATGGACAAGAGGGTGATGGGTGGCGGGTGTTGGTGTTTCACCGCACAGTGCCAAACGATATGACAGTTGCAACCTGGAGAACGTAAGAGCCAAGAGTGGACGAGAGCAGAAATCGGTTCAAGTAGGAGGATAGGATATCATACTACAAGGACGGGACCGAACTCGAACAAAACACAACGAAAGAGAGTGTATAGCATAGAATAAAGAATCAAGTCATACAAGTAAGGTACGAAGCAAGTACGGGGGGAAATAGAAGGAAGAAACTCGCAAAACCTGGGCCGTTTGTTCTCGACACCGCAATCGACGGCCCAACTCTAAAACCGGATCGAGAGATAGAAGGATCGTAAGGTAGTAGGGACAAAAGAAAGCAAATGGCAAGCATGAAGGAGGGGGAAAACAAGAACCAAGAGCGTCGACAACACGGCGAAAGAATAATGACAAGAATATGGATATTGTACAGTTGATGATATGGAATTGTGGGCATGCATCCTTCATCCTCAGCACATTACGTCCTCCACACGCTCACCATACCGCACGAACACAAAACCCAAGACGAAAGAAAAGGAGGGAAAAGAAAGGGAAAAAGAATAAGTCACGAAAAATCACGTACGCAAAGACGGACCTGCTGCCGCTCTCTGCTCCGCTTCCCTCACACGCCTTCGTCTATGCTCGAAGGGCGCCAAGGGTAAAAGGCAATGGTGAAGGTGAAGATCCGGGGGGATCAGGCCTTCACTGGGCGAAATGTGCCACTTCACTTCCACCAACCGATTTGCTCGAGAGCCGAGTGGATGTTACCAGTGTTCACCATGTTGTCGATAGCTGCATCAAGTCCGGCTTTCCGAGGAGCCGGGGGTTGGGGTTGCTGGGGTGGGGGTATCAAAATTTCTTCCTGTTCCTCCACGTCATCCTTGGTCACTGTCGCTGTTGCCTTGTTTTTCCCTTTGCGGTTCTTCTCCGCTCTAAGCTGTTTGGCTGTCTTGGGTTTGGTCTGCGTTGATGAGAGAGTTGGAGTAGGTGCAGGGACAGGTTCAGGAACGGGAGAAGTGACCGGTGGTGGAGTAGGGGGTTTTTCGACAACGGGGGGTAACGAGGAAGGGGACTGAGCAGGCTTCGTGGCTTGGTTTGACGATGTGTTAGAAACGGGTGATTTCCCTGTTGCCACGCCGTGAGTGAAGAATCATCAGCAGGCAAAAAGCAGGACTGACCTTTCCTCCATGGCTGACCCCAGACTGGAGTGGGTTCCTCAGCAACAGTCGGGACCTGAGATTTCGCGGAGGTGGGCTGATGGGCAGGGACGGGGGTTTGTTTCGCATTTTTCGGGGTCGGGGCAGGAGCGGCAGGTTCAGAAGCACCATCCTCATCGGGAACATCTTGTACTGTGGCGAGTCTGGAAATTGGCGGAACCTGAGGAGTTGGGGGCTCAGTGAATTCGCCATCCCAGGAAGGCTTCCAGAACGATGGCATGGCCAATTCATGTTCCGATTCGGGCTTCGAAGGAGCTACCTGGGGTTTTGGTACTTCAACGTTCTTCGGGGGCGAAGACGTGGGCTTCCATAAGTCGGAGGGCTTGGGCTGACTCGGAGGGGGGGCAGCCTTCCGTGGGCCGGTCGAAGGAGGAAGTGGGCGTTCCCAGCCACCTTCATTGGTGGGGATGTCGAACAAACCCCGAGCAGACATGGTCTGTTGCTCCTTCAGTTGACCGTGAAGCGCACTCATATCCGCTAATAGCGAGCTGGCCTGAGCTTCCATGAACTGCTTGTGCTCCTCGATCAAAGCATGCCTCTTCTCCGCGAGGTTGGGCGTTTTGATAGAGCAGAGTTTCCGAGTGAGCTGGACGTCGGCGTCTGCAGCAATCAAATGGAACTGACGAATGGAGGCTTCCATCATGGACAACTTCATGCTGTCAAAAGCCTCGTCCTGGAGGTGGGTGAGGAAGGCATCGAGAGATATAAAGCCATTGTGAGTGACGAATCCCTGATCAGTGACAGGTGCAAGTGGTTGACGACCAATTTGCGAAGAAGATAGCATTGGGGGAGGAGCAGGGATTGGTTTCGGGGTTTCTTGCTTCCGGTGGGCCACATTCTTCTGCAAAAAGGTTGAGGCTCATACTTTGACCGGAAAAATTAAGATCTGGGCTCACGGTTTCAGGCGGAGTGATCCTCCTCGATTCGATCGGGGGTGGACTCTTCATCGGCTGCTTCTAATTCGAGTGACTCAGTGAAAGGAAATTTGCCTCCGGGGCAGGAATGGACATACCGGCTCGGGTGCAGGGTCCTTTTTGGCCTCGGTTGGACCCGCGGGTTTCTTGAGGCCGGGAGCCTGCTTAGGCTGCTCCGGAAACTGGACACCTGCGGGGCTGGACTGCTTCGGGATCGCCTAAACCGATATCAGTCGTTGGTCTCATGACTGCACGGAATTGCGGAACCACCTTCGGACCCTGACCCGCCTGTTTTTCGGTTGCCTTACGTGGTTGAGACAAATTGTTCTCGTTTTCCTTTGGCGTATCCTGGATACGGTCGTTGAGAACAACCTGGGGGCTTGGAATGCGGATCAACCCACCTTGGGAAAACTAAATGCAACCTTTTCCGATGGTTTGGGACGGGTGTTGGAGAGGTTGCTGTTCACGGGGGTGGAACCGAGGATTGGTTTGGGGGGGCTTGAGCTGGAGAATTTGCGCATCATGACCGGGGGAATCTTGACGACCTCTTCGTCCGAGGAAGTGGACTCGCTGTCATCTTCGTCCGCTTTGCCCAGGTGTGGTGTGAGGTGAATTGGCTGGGGCGCCACGGTTGGACGAGCGTACGAGGAGACGGACTGGATACGTGGTCTCGAGGTGGGAACGGGACTGGATTTGGTTGCGTTGAAGCCGTCGTTCCACTTGAAGTCCTTGACCAAGTTTTCAATGTTCTTGTTGAGAGCCTGTGGCTGGTCCGGAATAATTGGCACGGGGGCCTGTTTTTTGACCTCGGTGGGCATGCCCGGGGGATGCCAGATAGCGAATCGTTGGGTATCGACCATCGTCAGAGCCGGGGGGAGGGGGGGAGGGGTATTTGGCGGGGGAGTGACGAGAGAGGATATAGAGGGCAGAGATCAAGAGGGAGATGACGATTCCGAGATGAACCCAAATACGAGTCCGGCCTCGTGGGGATGGAAGCAGCCCAGGCCGGAAAAAACTGACCACGCCCGGAGTTCCCTTTCGGCCTTTGTCCGCCCAACTGCCGTCTGTCGCGGGCACGCCGCCGGGTTTCAGCCGTTGGGAGGGACCAATACACGGAGCTGTCGAGGGTTGTCGCCCAGGGCTAAGCGAGACCAGGCGCAAGGGCACCGGACCAACTTTGACGCTTTCGGTCGCCTCTCCAGCAGATCCTCGCCCCCTCATTTGCAGAGCAGCCTATGACGACGCGTGCACGAGGAGAACGCGTGTTTGATCCCGTCAAAAGTTCAACTCCGCCAACAGAACCGAGCCGTCGGGTTCCCATATCCGAGATGATATACAATACACATTTCGTCATACTACCTACTCGATTCCCCGACATATGATATATAGATGCGCTAAGACTATGCGTTAAATGCGAAAGATGGTCCTACAAGATGGTTGATGCATGCGTGCATGTGCGAGTGCCCGTGCCGAGGTGCTTAAGTATCATACAGAATACACAATCCTCCCAACCCCGAGCCCTGGAACGAGCGTCAGTCCTGAAACCAAAAAGCAATGCTCCGACAACTAACACATACCGCAATCAGGAGAATACGTCCAAGATGTTTGACCGTGTCAGCATCTCGTTCAGGTTCCGAGCGACCAACCCTGCCCCCTCCCGGACTTTCTCTCGCTCCTCCTCTCGGACTTTGCGCAGCAGCTTCGTCTCGAACCGGTCAGGGTGCCACTTCTTTATGTGGTCCTTTACCCGGTCCCTTGCCGCTTTCGACTTGTCCGTCGGGTGGTGGGGCGAAAGGACGTAGGCGCCGATAGCGACACTCGTCAGCTCCTCCGGCTCGGTCGGCTTCTTGAACATTGGCCAGGGAAAGCTGTCCCAGCCGAGGTCGTCGAGTGTCTTGAGCCTTGTCCATTGTCGATCGTGCTCGGCAAACAGCGCGACGATCTCCTTCTCGCTTAACGTCTTCGAGGTCCTGGCCTGACGCTCCCGTTCCTTGCGTTCCTGTTCGCGACGGAACTGTTCCTGCTGCTTCCTGGCGTGCTCTTGTTGACGTTTCTCCCACTCCTCGGGAGAGATCGACGTAGTTTGGTAGGGAGAGGTGCCAGAGGCCGGAGCGCCATTGACAGACCAACTGCCACTGGATGAGCGCCCAGCAGAGGTGGACATCGTCGGAGTGCGAACGGGGATAGGTCCCTGGGAACTACTCGTGGAAGTAGGACGAATAGATGGGTTGGGGGACGTCCATTGGCTCGAGGCAGAAGTCCACGCCGCGCTAGATTTCGTAGGCGATTCGGACAGAGAAGGTATCGTGGAAGAAGTAGACATGTAAGATGCAGAGGATTCCGTGCGGCGACGGGGATCGTCAGATGCCTTCCACCGTTGTCGGTGAGCCTCGAGCTTGCGCTGTTCCTCCATAAAACGGGCTTCGGATACCCCAGACTCGTTGCGCCTCGCCTCATCTTTGCGCTGGACCTCCTTGAGCTTGGCCTCAGCGTTGCGGATGTCATCTTGAGTCCGACGAGCCTCTTCGCGTCTGGCACGGATATCTTCCTGCCGCCATTCCTCCTCCAACCTGAGGGCCTCTCGGCGATCCGCCTCGAGCTGTTCAGCCCTCTCCTCCTCCCTCCTCTTCAGTTCGGCATCGTCATCTCGCTTCCTACGGTCACTCTCCCCCCGCTGCCGTGGCCCCCCGTCTCTCTGCTTCCGCTCGGGTTCCCTCCGCTTCTCTTCGCGTTCCTTCCTCTTAGCTTCCTCCCGCTCCTGTTCCAGCCTGACGTTCTCTTCTCTCCTCCTGTCGACCGCGTCCCTCTCCATCCGTCGTTGCTCCCTCTTCTGGCGTTCGGCATCCTCCTTGGCGAGGCGGTCAGCCTCCTCCTTCGCTAGTCGTTCTTCCTCAACCTTGGCCAAACGGTCGGTTTCTTCTTGAGCGAGGCGCTCCCCCTCCTCCTTTGCAAACCTTTCAGCTTCCTCCCGAGCACGCTCTTCATCCTCCCGCTTCCCCTTCGCCAGCCTCTCCTCATCCTCACGGCCTAGACGGTCGGTCGCTTCTTGTCGAAGGCGCTCCTCCTCATTTGCCCTCATCTCGGCCTCTCGCCTCTCCAACTCAGCTTCACGCTTCTCGAGCTCCTCCTCCTTCTGTTTGATTTCTTCTTCCTTCATGGTGGCCTGGAGAATAGCCTCGGAGTCGACAGCCTCTTGCTTAACACGACGGTCCTCTTCTTCCTGTTGCTCACGGGTATGGAGAGCAGCCTCGCGATCTTGGAGCTCCTTCTCGCGGCGTTTCAGGGTGTCCTCCTTCCGGCGGATGTCGCGTTCCCGTTTGCGAATGTCCTCTTCCTTACGTCGGGCTTCCTCCTCCTTTCTCCTGGCTTCCTCTTCCTTCCGCCTGGCGTCTTCCTCCTTCTGCTCGACGAGCTCGGACAGCTGTCTCATCTCATCTTCCTTCCTCTCGAGCTCCTCCTCCTTCTTTCGAGCCTCTTCTTCTATTTGCCTCGCTTCCTCCTCCTTCTGCTTGGCGTCCTCCTCCAGTCGTTTAGCCTCTCTCTCCTTCTTCCTGAGCTCTGCCTCCCTCTTGCGGGCTTCATCCACCTTCCTCCTCGCGTCTTCCTCGCGAATCCGAGCCGCTTCCTCCTTTCGTCGAGCTTCCTCCTCCTTCTTCTTAGCGTCCTCCGCACGTTTCTTGGCTTCTCTTTCCCTCTGCCTGGCGTCCTCCTCCTTCCGGCGTGCCTCTTCCTCCATCAGCCTCGCCTCCTCCTCTCGTTTCTCGGCGTCTTCAGCCAACCGCTTTGCTTCTTCCTCCTTCAGCCTAACTTCCTCTTCCTTCGCCAAGACCTCATCCTCCTTCCGTTGAGCTTCCTCTTCCTTGCGAAGCAGCTCCTCCTCCTTCAGTCGTAGTTCTTCGTCCTTCCGCCGAGCCTCTTCCCTCACCTCCTCTTCCTTGCGGTTCAGTTCCTCTTCTCTCCGCTTGGTATCCATCTCCTTGGCTATTAGCTCTGCTTCCTTCTTGCGGGCTTCCTCTCTCCGCTTCATGACTTCTTCCTCCATCTGCTTCGCATTACTCTCCCGTCTTGAGAATTCTGCTTCAAGCTTCTGCTTCCAATCTTCTTCGGAATCGTCCTCGGTATCGGAAATAGACTCTTCGCCATCGGGATAGTGTTTCGGGGGTGGGTGGGTTATGGGAGGACGATATCTGAGAGAGTTGATCGACGAACGTGAGCGGATGGAACCCGGTTTGGAAGGGGGTACCTTCCAAGGGCGGAACTCGTCCTGAGGGGAGGGGGCGGGATATATGGGAGCAGCTTCCTCGAGAGAAGACCTGGTATTCCAGGGGCCAGAACTAGGGCTCGAGGCTTGGAATGGGAAGCCTCCATCATCATCGGTCTGGAATGGTGGTTTGGACTTGATGGGTCGGGGGTCGGAGGTCTGAGGTGGAGGAAACCATCGAGAAGGCTGACGTGATTCGTCTGTGAATGAGCGTCTAGTGTTCACGGTCTGACGACCAGAAGATACCGTATGCGAGGGGTGACGAGCGATACCGTACGGGGAATCAGGAGTCAGAGGGGAGGTAGTGATGGCAGAGTCGTCGCGCTTGAAGTCAGGGAAGAGTTGGGAAACTGTAACACGGTCATCCATGCTAGCGGCAGAGCCTTTGCGAGCCTTCTGTCGAGATCGGAATATACCACTCCAGAGTTTCTCGCTGTCCTGATCCTTGTCGGTGCCTAGAGAAGCGTCTTCGGGAATGGTTGCAGGAAACGATGAAGTGGTGCCGATGCTAGCACTGCTATCCCGTCGGGTTTTCGTCGTTCCTACAGTCGCATGAACGAGAGGCCGAGAAGAAGCGCTCTCATTCGAAGACGGTTTCCATATCTCTGGGGTGGGACGGGGAGGGGATCCAATGCTGGCTGATCGGTCGCGGCCATTGCTTCGTCGTGACCAACTCCCGCCACTGGAATACGGTCGCGGTTCTCGGTCCTCGATGGATGTTCGCGGCGGTGGGGAATGTTCAGGTATGGGTTCTGCAATAACGTTCGATGGCCTCCGCATCCCTGAGATGGTTGCAGGATGAGATGGAGTAGGAGAAGCCTCGGATAAAGTTACGTACGGTCTCTGGCGATGGACTCCGAGGGGAGGGATGCCCGATCAGGCACCTTGGCTGACGGTAGGGGCTGGCACGGTGGGGGCTGACTACGCTCCTCGTCTCGAGTACCCTCAGGTTGGTTGGTCTTCGGTGTAGCACCCTTCTTGTACATATCCAAAAGCGCCTGCTGCTCCTTCATCAAAATCTCAGACCACTTCTCATCGACAGGCTCCCCAGCAGCCCACCGTCGCTCTTGACGTTCGCGTTCCAGCAGCTGACGATACTGTTCATTTGCGGCGCGGCGCAGCCCGGCCATAGCGCTATCGTAGTCTATATGAGCTTTGGTGTCATCAGGCGGAGAAAGCCCTTTGAGTTTCTCGTTCAGCTCCCGCTTGAGCTTCTCCACTGCAGGCTTGAGAGTGTCCTCGATGTGCTGTCTGAGGCCAGTCTTCCATTCTTCTTCGGGTTCAAAGTCGGGATGAGGAGTAGTGGGTTGGATATCGATTGTGTCGGTGAGAGTTGCCATACGCGATGCGGGAAGATGGTCAGGTCATAAACCCAGCAGATAACGGAACTAATAGCGCGAGACGGCCCCGAACCACTAACAGAGAGGAGAGAGAGAGAGAGAAGCGAGGGGTAAAGGGGACCGGGAACAAGGCATGCAGAAGCCCTAGCTTGTTGGCAGGGCTCTTGGAAGAAAACAGACGGAGTGACGAATGCTGGGGATACGGATGCGAAACCGGCCTCATGGTCTAACACGCGTGTCTGCTAAATCGGCTGCAACAGGCAAGTTCGTGGCAGAACAATGGATCTGGCCAGGCCCATGTCTCGGCCCCAGTTTATTCGTGTGCTAAAAACTAATATTACATGGAAAATCCTGATCCTTTCGTCCGCCAGGGCGCGTATGTTTTTTTTGCGGCGAGCATCGTTCACAGATAAGGGTCACAGCACGTGCACCGATTATGGTCCTCTTTAGTTGATCAGGCCTTCAAAGCTTCACGCTCTGGTCTCCTGGTCAACCTGGCGTCAGCCGTGTAGTAGTGTCTTTCTGATCTTGTCCAGCTCTGTCTCTTTGTCGTGATATTCCGTCTTCTCATCAAAAATCATGTCCTCTGCCGTTCTCCGATCACTGGGGGCAAACGGCTGATTCTAGCTGCTGTAACAGAACTCGGACGGCGGAAAATTGGGGTGCTGCGGGAGGAAGTTAGCCGCAAACCTTGACGACACGCGTACTACGCGCAGCTGTGATCTCGTGTAATTCACGTTGGAGGGTGTGGCAGAATTCGTCGAGATCTGCAGACACCGAGGTTAATAGAGTCAGACGACCGATAGGTTTTACGTACCCAAATCGTTTAGATCATAGGATTCTCGCTACGAATTCGTCAACTCCGTCTGTTCTGGATTTGTCATGCTCAGAGTGACCTTACATTTCCTGTCCAATTTCAAGGAAACCAAGTAAGGGGAACGACGTAAACGCTGTCGCTCTGTTCGACTTGGATCAAAATCCTGGCACCAACACCGCAGAATCCAACTCACGGGATGGTCCCAAAGCCTATGATAGTTAAGATTTGTAACTAGAGCACTTGTAAACTGGAGGCAGCTGGAATCACC
>Ga0307517_10002362_pt1 | contig 30421 bp, 21 predicted proteins | sample 23_EM_MG_FD_194515 | JGI IMG/M metagenome (GOLD analysis project Ga0307517, IMG submission 194515) | Populus trichocarpa ectomycorrhiza microbial communities from riparian zone in the Pacific Northwest, United States - 23_EM | ecosystem: Host-associated > Plants > Roots > Unclassified | place... | reverse complement strand
GTTGCATTGTTATTTATAATTTATACAATTAACCTCTCTGTGGTTCGACCCCGGTCTTGCCGGGTTATTTATTACTTCGACACTCCTGCACTTGGGAGAAGACATCAATCTTTTGGTCGTGTCAACACCCAAATTTGAATTGATGGTGGGAAAGTTACATGATACAAAATCAAGCATGGTTTAATCCTAGTTGAAGAATAAAACCCTTTCTACAGGATCTATGGCTTGATTGGTTTTAATGACCTTCTATTTGCCACAACTAATTTATGAAAGATCACCCCTAATCAACCATTTTCGGCCAAATTGTATTATGAAGTTCCAAACATTTTCAAGAAGTTTCAAAAGTTTGTTAGACATCTAGGGAGAGGGAAAACAAAAGAGAAAGAGAGAAGAATGGTCTCTTAACAAATCAAAGGCAAAATTGATAAATGATCCCTATGATTTAGTTTTGGAAAAAATCACCTTCAAACCTACAAATGATTTTACAACCACCTGTATTTTTAAGGCTATAAAGGGAGATCCTAAAGAGAAAAAAAAAGAAAAAAGAAAAATAAAGGAAAAAGCTTAGAGAAGATTAAACCACTAAAATCTTTTAATAGAAAGGCAACGAAATATCGATTAGCAGCGGAAGGAAATAGGTAGAAGGCAAAGCTCTTGAGTCCAAGATTGGAAGCAAAAATACTAGAAGATCTGAAGCTTATGGAAGGAGCAAGAAATTCCAAGCAAAAGAGACAGCAATGTTAGTCAAAGTATTCCTCAAACTTTGATGAGGGGGTGAAGCTTAATGAGCACACCCCTTCCCCATTTATTTTGTCTTTTAATTGCATATAATACTTGTCACATATGCTTTAAAGTCATTTGTTAGTTTAACAACTATGAATTTTGTTTTGAAATGTTTAAACATGTTTTGAATATAGCTTTTATGTGCTCAAGTATTGTTTAATTGCATTATTTTAGTGTATTAGAATATGATAATGCATAATATTGTTTTGCATGTTTAAATGTTTAGTTAATCATTTTTTAAGCATGGCAAGATGATGTAAGTAGCTTTAGGGCGTGTTCCTGTCCAATTTTTATCATAGAAAAAATACAATATTTTATCTTTAAGGTGTGTTTGCCAAACACGACATTAAAGCATTTTTTAAGCCTCATATTTTTAGTTAAGGGTGTGTTCAACAAACACGCTTCACTGATTTTCCAGCAGTGTGTATTTTTTATTTTTTATGTTTTTTTTCCAAACAAACCCTGAATAATTTCCAAAGATTTTGAAAAAATTCAGGGACCATTTTAAAATTATTTGTGGCCCCCTCACATGTTTTTTTCAATCATTTCATTTAATATTTGAGTTGTAAACTTACATTGTAAGATACTAACCCGATATTAAATATAACTATTTTTCTTCGAAACTTCAGAAAAATACAAAAAAATAAAAAAAATTCTTATTAAAAAAATACAAAAATACATTTTTATTTATATGCACACAACCAAATTTTAAAACTTTTCATGCATATTTTATTAAAAAATAAAAATTGCATTTTTATCATGCTTTGAAAGATACAAAAATCAGCCGGTAGGTATCATGACAAGTTTGTGATTACACGTTAGGATTTAGCCAAAATTTCAAAAACACAATTAATTTTTGGGCTTAGAATGGTTAGGTTTTAACATGATGAAATAAGGACTTCCTTACCGATGATAACTTTTTCTTAAACCTTAGACAAACTAACAAATATAAACATGACTTAGAAAAAAACAATTAATAAAAAATACAGCTTACTATAAGTAGGGTGCACTGCGAGTGGCACATCTTTTCCATACACAACTAGTCCCCTTACTCAACTTCTCGCAGACCATTAGGTTTTCTAGTGACCATGTTACTAGGTGGCAACTTCTGAACCCTTCAAATCATATTTTTATGATTTATCCCAACACATCCAAAACCCTTTTGATCTAGGAGGTTGAACTGCCATTCAATGCCGAGCATGCCATGACTGTACGACAACTCCACTAGGGACATCTCTGGTTGGACTAAGCTTTGTTAATTGTTTGTTTGTTGTTTCTTATTTTATTTCTACCTTATTTTTTTGGTATGCATGATTCCATTTTAACACATGTAATTCATGCATAAGAACATCAAAATTAAATTCATGCCTTCATGTATTTTAAATTCTATTAGTATAAACCCAATTCTAAGTTAGGTGAGGGATTATTTGTTTGACTCATGACTTTTAGTGAGTGTTCAGATTCATGAAACATCCAACAATGATTTGAGTATTTACTTGGTAATGATAGTCATATTGTGCCCAACCATTTATTATAAATCCTTATGTTGCATTCACGAGAGGTAGTCACTAGGCAGATCATAGACCTTTTTAATACTAGGTAGTAAGCCTAGCCATCATGCAATGACTAGAACCTACTTATAGGATTTTAACTCCATTTAAACTTACCCTTATGATGTTTGAATTTCTTATAATTCATTTTGCATTTAGGCAAGCATGATTAATAATCCTGAACTCTATAGGATTTTTCTAAGTTGAGATCATGACTTCAATAACATTTTCTGAATATGGGCAAAAATCTGAGATGATGCAACTAGCTGAGGGGCATTGCCTAAGGACGAAGGCTGGGGAATTACCGTACATGAATAAAGTACATTGTTCTATAAATAATATGGAAAAGCTTGTGTCCATCATAAGTTATGTGGATGAGACTCTATTTGAAATGATGTACGAGAGGATTGCCCATCTAATAAGGATTCTAGTACAAATTTCAGCAGTCAAAGCCTTGTTGCATTTCTAGGATCTGAATTATAGATGTTTCACCTTTGTAGACATTGATATGACCCCAACTATTAAAGAGTATTCTTAGATCTCGAGTTTCTTAAACAACCCTTAAAAGGTCTATTTTAGACAAAGAATTGAAGACACAACTGTTGAAGTCACTAAACTGCTACACTTAAGATAAAATCGGCCTATATAGAATAACCAATTGAGGTTTTAAGTGGAAACTTATTGAAGCTAGGCTGAAGACAAACAAAGATGAAGGGAAGTTAGGGGATGAAAGATACCAAGCAACTACCTTTACCATCTGTGGGTTAGTGTTATTTCTATCAGAAGCTGCTTGGATTATCAGTGTTGAAGCCACTTGTTCTCTTATTAAATATGAGCAAACAAAGAGCAACCCTACTATAACCATCTTGGTTGAGACTTTCCTATCACTAAACCATTATAGGTTACATAGAAATGGTGCAATGCGATGATACATTCCTTTGTTATTTATATGAGTGGTAAGCCATTTAGAAACTCCGAAAGAATTATTCAATAATTTTTTGTGGTTCGATATGAGGCCATTAAAGCTTATTGTGAGTAAATATTGGAGTAACTTGGATGAAATGTTTGGGTAGAGAAATATCAGGTTGTCCCTCACAATGATTTTAGATGGAAAGCCCCTTGGGTAGGAAACTCCTCTTATGTCATAAATTGCAGAGATAAAACATGGGTCTCGTTGATTGGGCTATCCAATTATATTAGTTATTCACCTTTATTAATTGCTAGGTTAAGGGAATTTAACATGTACCAAAAACCTTAGGTTTAGTTAAAAACATTGGGCTGTTCAAAGACTCTGATTTTCTAGTTGAATTAGAGATTATCAATCAAGATTGGAGACAACTTGTAATGGTTCATAAAGGTGAAGAAGAGGTCGAATTCTCAGTTAGCCTTAGTTATATAGTTTGGAGAAACAATGAGTTATCCAAGGTATTTAGTAGCTTTGAAGTACAAAGCCCAATAACAGTATATAAAGTCGGATCATTTATCACCGAAGAACCTAAAAGAAAAAGAATTACCAATGAAAAGGAGTTGCAAGATGAACTGGATAAGTTTAGAATTGAACTAAGTTGTAGCAAGAGTTAACAAAAGTTTTAAGAAAACCAACTTTTTATAGAGAACAAGATGAAGGCCGTTTTGAACCAACAATTATGAGAAATAGTTGTATTAATGCAAGACCTAAAACTTATAAAGAGCAACAAAGAGATGATTAGTGAATGGCAAAACATAGCCAAGAGGTTTGAGAAAATTACACATGGGATCCAAAACCAGCTGTGAGAAAGGGTGATCAAGTATGATGATTTGATGAACAAACATATGATGATGGTAAAAGAACTAGTTACTCTAAAAAGGGCTTCTAAGAGCAAAGCAAGTGTTGACAAATAACTGATTACATCTTTAAAAATAGAAAGAGATAATAATAGAAAGAGATAATAATAGAAAGAGGTTAGAATCTAAGAAAGAAAAGAATAAGCTGGTCAATCTTAATATTAAAGAAAATAGAAGATTAAAAGCTCAGTGTATGGCTCAAGTTGATGATGAAAGAGGAGTTAGAAAAGCAATTGAATCAAATATGAGCGGTTACCAAAATAGAACACATGCCCTAAGAGAATAAGTCACCATGGTTCAATATGAGCTAGAAATCCAAGAAGAGGAATTAAAGAAGCTAAGAGGGAAATATCTAGGGGCTGATGAAGAGCTATATGGACCAAGGAAAAAATTTAAAGAATAACAAGATTACTTCAACAAAATTGATATTTAGATGAACACAAAGATAGCCGAACTTGATATTGAGTGAGAAGAACTTCGAATGGATAGAGACCAGATCTAACAGCTGGAAAGGACAATTCATATACTAAATAAAAACTAAGAGTCACTAGCCACAAACAATGGTGCATTTTTATAAGACAACACTTTGTTCCATTACAAAATAGAGCAGATGAACAAGTTAATTGATTAGGTGGCTTTAAAGGTAAATGAACTGCGAGTGAAGGCTTCTTTGGCTGTCAAATACTAGAAACACTTAAATGATGTTTCAACCTTTATTAGAAATGTAGCCAATAAAGGGATTACTTTTGAGGATGAATAGAGATGTATATGAATTTTATATCTCCACAAGTAAAAAACTCCTCTATATATGTAAGAGCTCTTTGTCTTTGAATGAAAAGGGCTTACACCCACCTTTTTATATTATACTCTCAAACATGTATGAAATTTAATTGAGATGAGAACTTGGGAAAATATTTTTCTGATTCATCAGACTATGGATTTTTTCCTATATTCAACAAAGAAATCATGGATTAGCACTTTGAATAGGCTAATCCATTTTCGATGTACGTGTACATTTCCATTCATACATGAGTATACATGCATACATACTTTGGGTTTTTAAATGTTATGTGTACAAGTTGAAATATAAGTCCTAGTAAAATCCAAACTCGCAGAATCTACAACACTTGACTTCAACGAAGCATTATAGAAGACGAAGAATGTGCCCATTGTGATGCTCATTTTCAAGAGGAGTTGGACTCTTTGAAACTCAACATGGCTCGCATTACTAGCCTACTCGAGCAGACACTTAATAATATCTCTAGTGAAGGTTCATCTAACCGACTTGTGAATTTTGCCCAAGCTTAGACTACAATCCAACCTGAAAATGGGATAGGTGGCCATAGTCAAGAACCCATTGCAATATGGCATTCATGCAACCAACTATACTAGACAGTTAAGGTTAGGAACCCTACTACAATATGGCATTCGTACAGCCGACTATACTTGCACCAACCCTAATAGTTGTAGATGCATATGCTAATAAGTCCTATAAGACAAAGTACTTTGAGGATGTCAAGTATGATAAGATAACATTATTAGAGGCAAGAACGAGGGCCATTAAAAGTGTTGACTTATATGATCCCATCTAAGCTGCCAATAAATACCTGGTTCTAGATGTGGTGGTGCCAAAGAAATTCTATGTACTTTAATTTATAAAGTATTCTAGAACTCAATGTCCTTCCACTAATCTCAAATCTTACTTTAATAAGATGATAGAGGTTGTGCATGATGAAAAACCATCAACGCACTTCTTTCAAGACAACTTGAGTGCAACTGTATTAAGTTGGTACATGAGGCTGGACAACATGCAAATTCGAAGGGTGGAAAAATCTTGTAGTTGTTTTTATTAAGCAATAAAAATACAACATTGACATTGCTTCTAAAAGGTCTAGTTAGTCTCTTCTGAAAAGGGAGATAAGGAGACTATGCATAAATAAGTTCAATGATAGAGAGATTTAGCTACCCAAGCACATCCCCTGCTCTTAGATAGAGAGATGGTCACCCTATTTGCTAATACCCTCAAAGCACTCTAATATGAGCAAGCTATGAGTGGATCAACTCAGTAGTTTATTGATGTTGCGGCAATGGTTAAGTGTAAACAAGGTATTTGAAGTGGAAGGATTTCAGAACCCATTGAGAAAAGGAGTTTTGAAGGTAAAAAGAAATATGTTGATAATATCGAAGAAGGATATAAAGGCAAAAAGAATAATTTCTAAAATCACAATACTCAAGCTTCTTCATCCCAAATAGCCAATATTAACTTCAACTCACCTTTTTCCAAAACACGAAACATAAAATAACCAAACTGAGAATCGACTTAGAAGAAACTACCAAAGAATCTAAGAACAATTGCCCCACTACATTTACTATTGAATGAAATGTATCAGAAGCTACTAAGTATTAAAAAAGTAGCTCTAGCTCGTCTCACACAACTATAACCACCTTATCTAAATTAGTACAATTTAGAGCTCACTTGTGAATATCATGCGGGCATAGTCGGGCACAACATTCACACTTGCAATGTATTAAAAAACAAGCTCTTACAATTGATCAAAGAAGGTTGAATAACATTTAAAGAATCTCCTAATATGAATACAAATCCTCTGCTTAATCAAGTTACAGGTACTGGAACTGTAAATGCCTTAGAGACTATAGACCCGAAGACCTTGAAGGTGTCTTTGGATGAGATCTATAAAATGCTTGTAAAAGCTGGATATAGGAAGGTTAGTTGCGATATTAGGTTGATGAGTAAGAATTTCTGCAAGTATCATAAAAAAAGGGTCATGTGATTGATGAATGTAAAGATTTCCACAATGAGGTGATACAAATGCTAACTCAAAGTACTCTGAGAACCAAAGAGGCAATGAGAAAAGAGATACTCGTAGTTGAAGAACTTAGAAAGAATATAGATGTTTGCTAGGTACAATTTATTGCCAATGGGTTATCCAAACTGATTTTGTCCAAAACCAAAGTAGCAAGTAATGAGAGCTACAATGCCTTGCTATACAATGATAGGCTTTCCTCTCAAAGCACACAATCAAAATTTTTTTTTCAAGCAAACATTAGAGGCTTGACTCATAGTAGAAGGTGATTTACCTCTAAGGAGCTTGAGAAGCAAAGAAAAGCTAAGGGAAGAAAGGTAATCGATTTGTCTAACAAAGTAAAAAAGCCTTTAATTAAAAAAGAAACTAATGAATTCTTGAAATTGATAAAGCATAATGAGTATAATGTCATTGAACAACTCAAAAAAACTACTAAAATATCTTTGTTATCTTTGATCTTAAGTTTCAAACCGCATCGAAAGGCTCTATAAAAGGTGTTAAATGAGGCATATGTTCCTCAAGATATCAATCAAGAGACCATAGAGCACATTGTAGGCAGAATCCAAGCCTCAAATTATCTATATTTCATTGTAGATAAGCTGGACCCCAAGGGTATTAGACATAATAAATTATTAAACATCACGGTACAGTACAAAGACATTTTGATAGGCAAGGTTCTAATTGATAATGACTCAATATTACATATGTTACCAAGACACATGTTAGAGGAGATGCCTAATGATGTATCTCATATGAAGCCGAGTAATATGATGGTAAGGGCGTATAATGGCTCACTAAGATAGATAATCAGGACCTTGGAAGTAGAGTTGTATATGGGTTTGTAAGTGTTTTTCATAACACTAAAAGTGATGAACATCCATCCTTCCTATAACATGTTGTTAGGAAGGCCTTATATTCATATTACCGAGGCAATAACTTTATAATTGCATCAATGCTTGAAGTATATCATAAAATCATTTATATGATAAATAATGTGGTTGTACCCTTCATTTAAGTAGAGGATTGTAGGGATGGAAATATTCATGATCTCAAGATTGTGAATACAAAGTGCGTTCATGAAAATATTGTGTTGAGAAAGCCAAAAATCTTTGAAGCATCATAGATGATAGCTAAATATTTCTTGAACTATGGAATTTCATTTCAATATGACCTTGACATTATATTGTCGAAAAGGGTCAATCTGATGAAATTGATATGTGTTGATCAAAGGTTCAGGCTTGGATATTAGCCCAAAAAAGATGACTATAAATGGGTTGCTAGGATTAAAAGAGAAACAAGAATGACAATAATTGAAGGAAAAATACCGGAAGATGAGAAGTTAAGAATCCCATCAATCCGAGTAATTTTACCAAGGTCTGCTCAAGTGATAAGATTTGATGTTGAAGTGCTAAAGATAGTTGATCTCCATATAAACATCTTAGAGTGTGAGAATAAGGGACAAAATATGGAGATAAAAGTTAAAGTAAAGGATAAAATGCTTCCTCGGTTATCTATCTACACAGTTGAGGAAACTCCTATAAGAGCTTTTGTAAGGAGAGTATAAGATAATGAGGAACTCCATCTTTGAAAGGTTGAGCTTGTTCCTTTTATGTTTAAAAAGTAATTGTTCTTGCTTGATCATGTCTGTTTAAATGCTTTGTCTTTGTTTCATTTTTTTATTTTACCTTTATAATCTTGTTGTCAATCCAACTCATGATACCATAAGCTTTTCCTTTGTTAATGAGCCTTTATTTTAATAAGATCATGCATTTTCCTCTTTATTCAAAATGTGTTTTGTTTCCCTTTACTTTTCTATGTAAATACACACTTACACTAGCACACCTTTTGCTTTGAAGAATAAATGGGTGATCAGGAATGGGAAGAATAAGACTTAAAAGAGTTTACTAGGTTGACAATTTTGAGAAAAAATACAAACCTGTCGAAGAAGAATTAAAAGTGATAAATATAGGCACTGGATAAGATAGAAAAGAGTTGAAGATTGATACTCTTATCAAAGTTAAGCAAAAGGATGATATGATCTCCTTGTTGCAAGTGTTTGCAGATGTCTTTTCTTGGTCATATATAGACATGCTTGATTTGAATACTGACATTATAATACATAGAATTCCCCTAATAGAAGGTAACAAACCAGTCAAACAAAAGTTGAGACGGATACGCTCAGACATGCTACTCAAAGTAAAGGTTGAAATTCAAAGTTATGGGATACATGATTTTTAGATATAGTCCATTTCCCTCAATGTGTGGCCAATGTAGTGGCAATTCTTAAAAAAGATGGAAGGATTATGATATGCATATATTATAGAGTTCTGAATAAGGCAAGCCTAAAAGATGATTTTCCTTTGCCCCACATACAAGTCTTAGTGGAAAAAGCTACAAAAAAATACCAGTTATTCATTCATGAATGGGTTTACATATATAACCAGATTAAAATGGCTAAGAAAGGCAAGGAGAAAACTACATTTGTTATACTTTGAGGAATTTTCTACTATAAGGCGATGCCATTTGGGTTGAAAAATGTTAGGGTCACTTATCAAAGGGCAATGATAACTTTATTTCATGATAAGATGCATCGAGAAGTGGAGGTATATATGGATGATATACTTGCTAAAAAAGAAGAAGAGAAAGATCATATGCAAGTCACGAGGAAATTGTTCGAGAGGCTGTAGAAGTTTCAATTAAGATTGAATCTTGCAAAGTGTTCGTTTAAGGTGAAAATATGGAAATTGTTGGGTTTTATAGTAAACAATTAAGGAATAGAGGTCGATCTAAATAAGATAAAGTCTATCTAAGCTATGCCAATGCCTAAGACAGAAAAAAATAAAAGGCTTCCTTAGGCATTTTAATTATATAGTCCAGTTCATATCCCATCCTAAAGTCACTTATGAGCCAATTTTTGGATTGTTTAAAAAAAAACAATCCTGAGGTGTGGGATGATGACTACCAACAAGCTTTTGATAAGATCAATAAGTATTTATAGAAATCATCTCTGATAATACCCTCTATGTCGGGAAGACCTTTGATCTTGTATTTGTGACAGTTGATTAGTACTTAAAAGTGCATTTTTATCAAGGTTTTATATCATCATATTGCACTTAAAGTATCATTAAATTCCCTAACTTAAGCATGTTTTATAATAACAAGTCTGATAACAAAAGATATCTTTAATTTATGGTAAATGCTCATTTTGAATGCAGGTATATCTCACAATTTAAAGGATTGATTGATGTGTTTAACTATTAAAAGTGAAAAGACAAAGAGAGGGCTAAGCTTAAAGAAGAGATGCTGGTTCAATTCAAACTGGAACATCTTTCAGTTATTGGATCATAACTGGAGCTGTAGAACATGGTTTTAGTTCTAGTTTATATGGATGGAAAGCTAAGACATAGGCCTAAAACTTTCATGAAGAGTCCAAGATTCAAAACAACAGTTTTCAAGTTTAAATTGTAGCAACAAAAGAGAAGTAGGAATCTGTTCTGCAGCCTAGATACTATTCAGTGTTCAGCCCATATCTCGAGTTCTAAAAGTCCAAATGAGCTCATTCTTATTTAGTTGGAAAGCTGAGACAAATTCCTAGAACTTGCATGAAGACTATCCGTTCAAATTCTGATATTAGCAATCACGTTTTGTTCAGACAAGAAGATAATGGTTGTCACCAAGTCAAGAGGTGGCCACCCACTCAATAATTAGTCATCAAATCAATAGTTCTGAATTTTGGCCTATAAAAGGAGGCATTTGCCATACATTTAGACATATTGGTTTTCTGATCAAGATCATATTCTTGCTTTCTTTCTTTGTATTTTTGTAATGTTTAAGTTTTGCTTTCATTAATCTCTTGTTTATACTTTTCATCATAACTATGTTCTTATCTAGTTTATTTATGTTTCTCTTATTCACAATGTTTAGCTAAGTTTATTATGTCAAGTTGAAAAGTTTCACTAATGGTGTTAGAATAGGTATAGTATAAACTCAACATGAACTTCAATGTTTATATCCAAGAAAGTTTGTTATTAACATATCTTATTTTTTTATCTTACTAATTCTTAATACCTTGCTTGTTAAATGATTAATCTAGATTTGTGTTGTACAACCCTTGGTACAATAAATACTTGGCACTTTCATAGCCTGCTGTATACTATAACCGACACCTGTGCTATGAAATGAACTTGATTTGTTGTTAACATAAGTTAACATGATGAATTCCTGATAATATTTAAAAGTATAGTGTTACTAAAATAAGATAATTAATATGATCATGTTAAAAATTTATAATGAACTATTAAGGATAAATCATCCGATTGGAACCTCTTTTTTGTGTGGTTTCCAATTGATTAATAAAAAGAGTTTATACTATACTTATTTATAATACTATTAGTGGATTCTCTAACCTTGACAATTGCTTTTATCTTTGATTAATACTCACATCAATATCACATCTCAAAAGTTCTCTTCAACTCCTTTTCATTTGTTGTTTATAATTTTATATAGTTCACCTCCATGTGGTTTGACTAGGTCTTGCTGGGTTATTTATTACTTCGACACTCCTGCACTTGGGATAAGACATCAATTTTTTGATCGTGTCAAGTTTTTGGCACCGTTGCTGGGGAGGAAAGTTACTGTATAAATTATATATTTTATTTTATTTTATTTTTCTTTCACTTTTATTGTTTTTCTAATTTTTTTCTTTGTTTCTTCTTTTTCTTTTTCGTTTTCTTTTCTTCTGCACTTACATGAGAGTTTGGTCATGTACATTAAGTGGTAGACTTTGTAGGGTATCCTCATCTTCTTCAGAAAACATGGCTAAAGAGGATAACCAGTCACTTCATAATAAGAATAATCGAGTTGGAACACTTAGAAACTACATGAATCCAACAAGAGCAAATGCACCATTATGTATACTTTTCAAGAGAAAGGTAAGTTTCCATCTCAACCACAGCAAAATCCCAAAGGACAATACAATTCAAGTGCAAGCAGCTCTAGAAGCCAACATATGGATCAAGTCCAATCAGTCATTACTCTCCACAGTGGTAAGGTTATTGAAAAACCCATTCTTGAACTTTATAAGAAAGATGATAAGTCAATCTCTGAGGGTAAGGAAGGGGTTAAACCTGAACATTGTAAAGGAAAGACTGATTCCCCACCAATACTTCCATTTCCTCATGCCATGACCAAACAAAGGGAAGTCAATCATGATTATGAAATCTTTCAAACTTTCAAACAGGAAGAAATCGAGGATGAAAAAGGCACTGAAAATGTTGTTGCATATCATTTGTCAAAATTGACAATAGATTCGACATCTGACATCATACTAATCGATGATTACTTTCCTGATGAATCTTCACTTTCTATTGCTTCAATACCTTGGTCTGCTAATATTGATAATTTTCTTGCTTTAGGATTTTTGCTAGCTCATTGGATACCCAAGACAAAAGAAAGTTTTTTTAGTGACGTGCAGAACTTTTATTGGGATGACCCTTACTTATTTAAATATTGTCCTAATCAAATATATCAAAGATGCGTTCTTGACAATGAGGTAAGTAGTGTCATTAAATTTTATCATTCCGAGGCGTATGGGGGTTATTTCTCATCAACAAAGACGATTGCAAAAATCTTACTATGTGAATTTTATTAGCCCACCATATTCAAGGACACACATGCATTCTGCAAAACCTATGAAAATTGTCAAAAGTTAGGATTTATTTCAAAACATAAAGAGTCCTTAGATAATCTTCTATTGACTATTAGGACGTACCTTAATGGAGATGTGCATCGTGCAATTCATGATTTATGGCCTCATTTTCATACAGAACATGCTCGACATAGTCTTGGGAATCTGACTAAAAAAGACCCTGTTTGCCAGTTTTTAAGAAAACTGGATGGGAAGCTTATTCCCGACCCATAGAGGGCGTTTAAGTCGTTCTTGGACGTAAAACCAAGGGAAGATGTGAGCCACAATCACAACTACCTGTACATTCACATGCTTTTCCAACAACAACAAAAAAAAAGGGAAGAAAGAGAGAGAGATTCCAGTTGGCCTACATAAAGGTGGTATGATTGCATTTTTAATTTCTCATCTATAAATCTTCTTTACCTTCCCTTTATTTCTACTCAACCCATACAACCACCAAGAATATAAGAGTGTAACAAATTGAGGTATCCTCGGCTCTTACAATAAAAAATGTTTGTGTTTTTTGTGGATCTTGTCCTGGGAAAGACAAAGAGTTTATTAATAGAATATTATTTTTGTTTTGTTCTTTCTTATATTTGTTTAAGTGTGTTTCAGGTTTGTCAGTAGTCGTTGTTTCAGGTGATGTCTTCTATACTCTTTCTACCTTAGGACATTGAGGACAATGTCTTATTTTGATTGGGGTGAGAGGGTAGTTTATATATATATAAAAAACTAACTATTTTGCTATTATTAAAACCATTTGATAGAACTGTTTTTGTTAGGATGACAGAGTAAACATGAATTCTATTGACTCTTAAGACGCATCTTAGTAATCATTTTCCAATGGTTATTCGTAACAAGGTCTATCATTACACTTCTTGAAATATTCAGGTTTACAAACTCTCGCATTGTTATCACTTGATTATGCTCATATACTCATTTAACAAGTATTCTTAAACCTTCATTCACACACACACACACACACACACACACACACACACTTTAATATATGATTGTGGGTTGCACATTGGATTATTACATTATTTATGTTCTTTTGTTAAAGGTAACAACCAAGGGAAAGGGATAATATATAATTTGCAAAAAAAAAAAAAATTTATAATATTGATGATAATAAAAATGTAGATAAGTTTGGTTTCGTAGCCTCCCTAACCTAAGCAATTAAGCATGAAGTGGTGTTTTAACACCCAATACCCTAAAATCAACTAACTTGGGAGCTATTGGCCCAGTGCTTGTTACATGGGTTAAGGAGAAAAGCTTAAGGGAATCAAACATTTCACTATCTACGTATTAGTATTTGCAACCCGAGTAATGCCCTAAAACCAACTGGTCTGGGAGTCATTAGCCTAAAGCTCATTACATGGGTTAAAGATGTATTGTGTTTTAAGTTGTTGTGTGTGTGTGTGTAAAGAACAAAAAAAAAAGATAATAATCCCAACCCAAGGAAGTTAACCTTAGAAAAACATTAGAACAAAATTATGTTTTCATCCAAGCAAAGCCCCATAACTACGTGTTGATATATTGAGCACAAAATAAAGGTTTATTAATATCTTGTTTAAGAAGTATGAAGCAGACTTATAAATTTAATGAGAGTTTGTTCATTTGAATAGATTAATGGAAGTTCAATGATGAATGCCTAGTTTTTGAATGTTGCAAATTATTTTAACGCTTTGATTACTAGGGACTAGTAATAAACTGGATGGAGGGGGTGTGATTAGTACTTAAATGTGTATTTTTATCAAGGTTTTATATCATCATATTGCACTTAAAGTATCAGTAAATTCCCTAACTTAAGCATGTTTTATAATAACAAGTCTGATAACATAAGATATCTTTAATTCATGGTAAATGCTTATTTTAAATGCAGGCATATCTCACAATATAAAGGATTGATTGGTGTGTTTAACTATTAAAAGTGAAAAGATAAAAAGAAGGCTAAGCTTAAAGAAGAGATGCCGGTTCAATTCAAACTAGAATATTATTCGGTTATTGGATCATAACTGGAGCTGTAGAACATGGATTTAGGTTTACTTTATATGGATGGAAAGCTAAGACATAGGCCTAAAACTTTCATAAAGAGTCTAAGATTCAAAACAGCCATTTTCAAGTTCAAATTGTAGCAACAAAAGAGAAGTCGGAATTTGCTCTACAGCCTAGACATTGTTCAGTGTGCAGCCCATATCTTGAGTTCTAGAAGTCCAAATGAGCTCATTCTTGTTTTGTTGGAAAGCTTAGACAAATTCCAGAACTTGCATGAAGATTATCTGTTCAAATTCTGATATTAGCAATGACATTTTGTTCAGACAAGAAGATAATGGTTGTCACCAAGTCAAGAGGTGGCCACTCACTCAATAATTAGTCATCAAATCAATAGTTCTGAATTTTAGCCTATAAAAGGAGGCATTTGCTATACATTTAGACATCTTGGTTTTCTGATCAAGATCATATTCTTGCTTTCTTTCTTTGTATTTTTGTAATATTTAAGTTTTGCTTTCATTAATCTCTTGTTTATGCATTTCATCATAACTATGTTTTTATCTAGTTTATTTATGTTTCTCTTATTCACAATGTTTAGCTAAGTTTATTATGTCAAGTTGAAAAGGTTTCACTAATGGTGTTAGAATAGGTATAGTATAAACTCAACATGGACTTCAATGTTTATATCCAAGAAAGTTTGTTATTTACATATCTTATCTTTTTATCTTACTAATTCTTAATACCTTGCTTGTTAAATGATTAATCTAGATTTGTGTTGTACAACCCTTGGTACAACAAATACTTGGCACTTTCATAGCCTACTGTATGGTATAACCGACACCTGTGCTATGAAAGGAACTTGATTTGTTGTTAACATAAGTTAACATCACGAATTCCTGACAATATTTAAAAGTATGGTGTTACTAAAATAAGATAATTAATATGATCATGTTAAAAATTTATAATAAACTATAAAGGATAAATCATCTGATTGGAACCTCTTTTGTGTGTGGTTTCTAATTGATTAATAAAAGGAGTTTATACTATACTTATTTCTAATACTATTAGTAGATCCTTTAACCTTGACAATTGTTTTTATCTTTGATTAATACTCACATCAATATCACATCTCAAAAGTTCTCTTCAACTCCTTGTCATTTGTTGTTTATAATTTATATAGTTCACCTCTCTATGGTTCGACCCCGGTCTTGCCGAGTTATTTATTACTTCGACACTCCTGCACTTGAGATAAGACATCAATCTTTTGATCGTGTCAGTGGCTAAATATGTTTTAGTCTTATTCTCAATAGGGAGATGTAAGGATGAGGTTTTGTGTGATGTTGTTCCTACATATACTACACACCTATTATTGGGGAGACCTTAGCAATTGATAGGAAAGTTAAGTATGATGGTTTTAAAATAGGTATAAACTGGAAAATGATGGGAAAATATACATGATTGAACCATTATCACCTAGATAAACATATGAATATTAGTTGAAGCTGAAGAAATAAAAAAAAAGTCGAACAAGTGTTGTTACAAAATAACTGTGAGGATATGAGGCTGAGTGAAAATAAGGTGAGCCATGAATGTGAAACACCAAAAGGTAAAGTCTCTGCCATTAAAGACAAATTTGAAGGCTTCAACCAAAATAAAAAATAAATAAGGGAAAGATTGAGTGTGGAGAGAAAATGAGTGGATAGAAGAAAGAAAGGGTAAGAAAAGAAGAGTGTAGGAAAAATGGAGAAACACCTTATTTTGTATGCAAAACAAAGTGATCTTACATATGTTTATTTTTCTGATATGCCTATGATTTTATTCTTGTATAAGGAGGCATACTTTAACGCTAACAAACTTGATTCCTGTGTTCGTAGTGTTTATAGTTTTTTTGTTACAAGATTTTGAAGATGTATTTCTCGATTAAATTCCAAGTGGGTTGCCACCTATAAGAGGAATAAAACATCATATTGACCTGGTACTAGGTTCGACTATTCCTAATAAACTAGCCTATAGAAGTAATCCTAAGGAAACAAATGAGCTTCAAAGGCAAGTTTACATGAACATTTTTATTAGCCTAACTTGAAAAGAGATGCGCAAATAATTTATGATAGGTGTATAACATATAAACAAGCTATATCTAAAGTGATGTCTTATGGTTTATATACACCTTTACCTATTCCTAAGGAGCCTTGGGTTAATATTTCTATGAATTTTATTTTAGGTTTACCTAAGTTAAGAAAAGGAAGAGACTCAATATTTGTTATAGTAGATAGATTTTCTAAGATGACACATTTCATGTCTTACCATAAAACCAACGATGTAATGAATATAGCAAATCCATTCTTTAGGGATGTAGTTTGATTACATGGTGTTTTAAGAAGCATTATGTATAATCAAGATAGTTTTTTGAGCTAATTTTCAAAGGTTTTGAGGGGTAACTTAGGAACTAAACTTTTATTTTCTACTACTTATCATCCATAAATAATTGGTCAAACTAAAGTAACATAAATGACTTTAACTCAATTATTAAGAGCTATTATTCAAAAGAATCTTAAAATTAGGAAGTTTGTTTGTCATTTATTGAATTTGCATATAATCATAATATGCATTCTACTACTAATTATTCACCATTTAAGATTGTTTATAGTTTTATTCCTTTAACACCTTTATATTTTATTCTTTTACTATTAATAAAAGGGTTAGTCTTGATAGTAAAAAAAAAAAAACACAGATGGTGAAAGATTTACATACAAAGATACGACAATAAATAGAGAAATAAATTAGCAATTACATTCAAGGCAAAATGAGGACACAAATTGGTATGGCTTGAACAAGAGATTGGGTGTGTGTATATAAGAAAAAAAAAAGGTTTCTTGAACAAAGGAGATCAAAATTGATGTCTTAAGGAGATGGTCATTTCCAAATCATAGAGAAGATTAATGACAATGCCTACAAAGTGGATCTACCAGGTGAGTAAGATGTTAGTGCTATATTTAATGTTTTTTTTTTATCTATCTTTATTTGATGTAGGTGATGATTCTAGAAAGAATCCATTCGAGAAAGAGGAAATGATGCGATCCAAACAACACTAAGAGATTCATTAAAGGTTCTAGTTAGTCTAGTGACAAGACTTAGGGCTAAGAGGTTAAAAAAAGCTTTCAATTGGATTCTTCAAGACACATGGCCTAAGGTGGACTTTAAGAAAATATTAAATAATTAAGTACAAGCCTTGATTAATGTAATTCATGTTTAAGAATAGATTTTAAATGGGTACTCAGACATTACAAAAGGATTGAAACAAGAAGATTCAAATCTACCAATTTTGACCTTTAGCTACTTTTTAGTCATAATTGGAGATATAAAAAGAATTTCAATGTGATTTTAGTTACATTGTAAAGTAGACACCTGTATCTTTTCAGTGATATATGGACACCGTCAAATTCATTAAGACAAGAGAGAACCATGCGTTTGAAGTTGAGTTTTAATTCCGCTATTATATTAAAAAAAAACAACTTTAGTCTTATTTAAATTATATAAGATATTGTTTTATTTATATTTTAGTTATTAATTATTAGGCCTTTTAGTGATAGTAGAACCTTTATTTAAATTGGGTTCATTGGATTATTATTATTTATTAGGTTTATTCATATTCATTAGGGATATCTTATTAGACTTAGATTTATTTCAAGTACAAATACTCTTTTGTAGAGACTTTTTGAAAAAAATAGGATTATTTTTAATAAAGAAAATGACATTCTTGCTATCTTTTATGTGGTTGAGTGATTTCCATGCGAAGTTCTTGATTGAACTTACAAACTCTTCAAATGATTAATCAACTTCATTGTGATTTTATACTATTCATTCATATTTCTTTATAGGTGTAGGGTGAGTGATCATTACGTATAACTATAGTTTTCCAAGACAGGTTCTTGTTTGGTTAAGTTAAAAACCATTCAAATATGGTTTTAAAGTATCTTGAAAAGTGTTCGCATCAATAACTGAGCTTTCTAGCCTGACAACTTCATGACTTCTTAAGGGACTACCATGCTTGCCTCTTCCTCTACCTCTTCACAAATAATTTATAATCCCATTACTCCTTCACCCTAGCCTAATTATTTGATGCCCTTGTTTATACAAAAAAATAAATATTTACATATCATTCAAATAAAAACAATGTTTGTTGATGACCTAACAGAGAAAGAAAAGTCAAAATTGATTATGAATAGTGGAAGTGACTAGGGGTGATGATCAACCAGGAATCATGATTGATCAAGGAAAAGTGATCATTATGAATAATGAAAGTGACTATCTATTTAAAGTAGAAGTTATCAACAAATAAAATTAATCAATGCTATAGATTATTTAAGATTAATGTGGTTATCAGCAAGGAGATAAGATAAAGTTTAATTTATATTAGAATTTATCATGTAATCTTTCTTACCCTTCTTCGTAAACATGTTTTTTTCCTTGAGTGGTGTAACTTGAAGCATTCATCTTTTCTTAGGATTCTAAATCTTAGATTCTCATAATTAGCTTTGTTTTTTGAGGTTGCTACCTACTTTTTTTTGGATTAAGTTTCTATTGTATAGTTTTTTTTTCTTACAAGGTGGAAATGATTAATTGATAGCATATTATCAAAAAAAAAATTGAGTGACCAACATCCCTGAGTAATTCCAATCACTTTCTTCATCTCAAACTTACAATGAATTTTTTTTTTTTTTTTTGCATTGTCAAATGAAACTGTTTCTTAAATCTTGGGAAGAAGTTTTCGGCTATATTATTGGGTCTAAGCCATGACGTCCTCTGTTCATAGTCGAATCTAGTGATGGGAAACCCTGAAGAAATCCTGCATATCATATCTGGATTAAACAAGATCAGCTCATCTGGGCACACTGATTGATTCATCTTCTAATGATGTGATGCCTCTTATCATTGATTGTCCTCTGGATGACCTTGGAAAAATATATTGCCTCGCCCTCCAACACAAGGATCACAACTCTTCACATGGCCCTCCAAGAGCTTCATCATGAACTCAGAGTTTGTCTCATCCTACCTAATGGTGCTAAGTCTTACAATGATGAATTAGTTGTTGTTAGTCGTCCCTTGGGACTTACAAACTTTAATCTTTATGTTTTCAAAGGGTTAAGATGTGACTTGAAAGATTTGGCTATTATTCTGACTGCTCGACTTGAATATTGTTGAGCCATGAATTCTTTCATAAGAACTCAACAAAGGCCACACTGCTGCCCACCCCTAAGGGGGAGACTTTTACAGGTACCAACTTGAGCCAACGATAACAACAGTTGCAGACTGAAAGGGGCAGCAGCAACTTCGGCAGAAATCGTGGCGAAGGCAGCAAAAAAAGCGGCAGAGACGCCGCGTCTTCGGCAACTTTTGTACCCAAAGAAATCATAACTATGCAGATTCTCGTGACAATCAAAATACTGCTCAAGGTGCTCCTACTCACGCAAGTTGTCAACTCTGCAACTTCTAGACACACAGCATCAAAGTGTCCTCAACGGTATAATCACCCTCTATCTCTTACTTTTTAAGGTTTTAATTAAACAATTGAACAAAAACTAGCAAACCAAATAGAGGATTGTACTTGTCGGAGAGAAATGAATTGTAATAATTCCAATATCTTCTTCTTTTTTCAATCAAATGGCGCATTTAGGGGTGTGATTAATTACTTAGAAAAGGTGTGAGAACTTCACTTATACTATATGCCAAACTATGTGATCTACCAAATTTCTCTTGCCGACGCCGAAAGGAACGTGCATAGTCCAGTGATTAGCTGCCGCAAAATTTTACTTACATGACATTCGTTTATCACGGAAGGAAAATCATCCGATGATTATGATATTGCATTAAGTCCTTGTTTTCCCACAATTCATGGTTCTGCACCGTGACCAAACAAGACATATAGCTAGTAGGGTTCGAAACGCAGGCCTAGTAGTAGTTCATCGATTCTTCATTTCTATAAAATATTTGGATCAGACGCGCCTTTTGGCTTAAATCTGTCACTTCAAGGAAAGAAGACAGACAAGAGCATTTTGCGTTTTCGGTGATCATAATTCTTCATTCTCCTCACACATCTAGCCTCATGTGTTTGTTCTATAATGGTTACATGATGTGGTTCTAGTACCTGATTTACACTGGAAACTCACATGGACTACCATGTGATGCCACCAATTCGAATTTCCAGTTAATGGCAATAGATATCTAAATATATATTTTCTTCCTAAAAAGAAGTGAGATGGTGAGCCATGAATGTCATCTTGATATTGACTTTCGGCACGCAATCAATTACCATATGTATGTTCCTTCACCATTTCCCTTGCATATATAATTTACATGCCCGATTCCATTTGACATGAAAGCTGAAAGATTTTACTTAATTCTATTAATTTTTACTATGTATTGACAAGCCATGTGTGATGTGTGTATAAAGTAACCTTTCCATTTGTGTATACACCTTACAAGAAATACCATTTATCGAACAGAACCAATATATCAACCTACTTCTTTGTCGTTCGTCATCTTATAAGCAAAAAGAAAAGAAAATCCTAATCACAGGAAAGAAAAAAAAGGTTAAATGATTATGTCGAGAGATTGGAAAAAATATATATTCTAGTTATTACTCTGTTAAAAAATTATCTCAACCTCAAAGTTTAAGTTGTTAGATGAGATCTCAAAATATAATTTATATTATTCTTTAACACACTCTATCAAATAAAAACTCTTTGAGTTTGAAATTTATACGGATTCATATCACTTTATGTTTAATTTTTATCAAATAAATAGGATGGTAAGATTCAAACTCGTGACCACTTGGTTATCAAGACTCTCTGAATCATCTCTGCCTAAAGACTTAAGTTGTTAAGTGAGATCTCTCGAGATATAATATATTATTCTCTAACATACTATAATATATATATATATATATATATATATAGACACACACACTTATTTATGTTTGGATATATATATAAAGTTCAATCAAAGAATTATAATAAATAAGTGTATGCTTTATCTTGTTTGCTTCGATATATTAAATGCGACCAATTAGAGAAAAGCTTCCAAACATGTAATGGGATAACGAAAGAAGTATATATTAGTCATCATCAATCAAGAAGCATCAAGTTAAGAAGCTCATGATAATCCTAATTCAAGAACTTGCTGGTTGTTGGCAAAAATTTAAGATGGTATATGAACATGGTTACAACAGCAAACAATTGAGGGATGGGGGAGGTAAGGGAGGGCCGGGGTCGTCCAAATTTCTAGTAGCACGTGATACTGCTAGCAAAAAGCAAATTGAAATTTCATATACGTACAATATCCTTGTATGAGAGATTTTCTCCCTCTAACATAATGTACCAGGCCATGACATGACACGTGGCGTGTCGTGTATGCCAGGGAAAGAGCATGTGATATGAGGTTTCGATAATCAAGCTTGCAACACTCACGTAGTTATGTCCCAAACAAGGAAGAAAAACAATTACATATGCGAGAGATATGGGCACTGGAGATTGATTTTGCTTTGTCCCATTATTTTTATTAGATTTGCATATTTTTATTCATATATACATAGACATCAAACATTAAATTGTGCACATGATCGAACTTCCGGTTGTAGTTTCTTGACCACAAAATGCTAGAAAAATAACAAATGGCAAATGCTAATCGTAAAGAGGAGTGTACAAGGTTATCATCTGTTGCGGAACCTTGTGAACTGGTTTTTTCTCCAGCTAGGTCAATGGCCACTGAGATCATGCCATGTCAAGAAATAGTGGATTGGTAAAGTTTGAGTTAAGGCCCAGAAATATAGGAGTGAGGCATCATAAGGATAAACAGTCTTTAAGTAGTTCAATGTGGCAAATTGCGATTCGAGTATGAAATTCAGTGCCTTAAAAGTCCCTGATTGGAGAGGAGTAATGTCCTCTGATCACATGGTGTTGTGCATTTAGACACCCACATAAAGGCCCACTTTGTTTGCCAAAAAACAAACATATTTCTCTAAGCCCACTTGAAACCAAACCCCAAGTTGGGAACACATCGAAGAAGTGTATGGTCTCTCTCCTTTCTCTTTCTATCTCCTGAAAAAACATCAAGCCTAGTCCACTTCTTTCTTCGATGCACTTGTCTTCATCACATCCAACATCACTGTCTTCGTTATTGTACTCTCTCTCTCTCCCTATTCTCTCTCTTTCTTCCTTCTCCCACACCCTCTCTTCACTTGCTCTTGTGGTCCTTCTCTTTATAACCTCTCTTATCACTTTCTCCATTTCTTCACCTCCCTACCTAGCTAATTACATTCAACACATTCCTTCCATCCTTTCTTCTCTTCTTCTCATATATCTATCTTGTTACCGTTTCCCATTTGCTCTTTTGGTTCATCAGAACTCTTCCTTTTACCAACACCAGCTGGGACTCAAACTTTCAAACAGACGCGTAACAAAAATCCGTGTGTAGGCATGTCTAGCAGAAGGCCAAGGCAATCTAGCGTTCCAAGGATCACTGATGATCAGATCATCGACCTTGTCTCCAAATTACGCCAGCTTCTCCCTGAGATTAGTCAAAGGCGCTCCGATAAGGTACGTTAGCTCCTTGTCTTTCTTTCTCTCTTGGATTGTAGGGAAGGGAGGGACATGAAATCTTGTAGGGGAAAGTAGATAGAGTGGAGAAATACATTAGTAATGCTGCACATGATATGCTGGACAAGAATAGTGTATTACATTTATAATAATTGCACTCTCTAGACATTTTGAGCTATGACCCGGCCATCAAGGAAAATATTTTCTTAGATATCCATGTTCTCTTTGACCTTAACAGTTTTTGTAGCTGGACCAACCGAACGAAACACATTTTATGGTCTTAACAACTATTTTCGACAATTTAGTGCATACCCTTTAGCCACATTAAATATACGTCAATGTTCTAACTACATGTAGTACCATGTGGTTTAGACTAACATAATGACAATTTGGTAATTTGCAAGGAAGGATTATATATATATAATTTCTCCAATACTTGTAACGTAAATTAATTAGAAAGGGTTTTGCTTGTTTCACAAAAAGTAATAATTGCTTGTGACCAATTTGAATTTTGACTTTCTTGAATGCGTATATATACACAGGTATCAGCTTCCAAGGTCCTACAAGAGACTTGCAATTATATCAGGAACTTGCACAGGGAGGTTGATGACTTAAGTGAGCGATTGTCTCAGCTTTTGGCAACAATTGATGCTGATAGTCCTGAAGCAGCGATAATAAGGAGTTTAATTATGTAATATCAATTAATTAGATGATCAGGCACCGGCCCTTAAACCGATTTATATCTATTTTCAGTTTAATAATTTGTTAGTAGGCTTTGATCGCTTTATAGATCAAACAATGGTTAGCATGTATCAATTTTAAGATATGCTATAAGAGTTAGGTAATGTAAGTAATTAAGTTGGTATAATAAAAGGGACTTGCACTAGCAAAGCCTTTTTTATGCGTAATCTCTCTCTCTCTCTCTCTATATATATATATATTTTAATTATTATGAGATTTCAGTTGTATATATATAGTTATGTATGTATGTATATGTTTGTCTTCTTTGACATGACAAAGGTTGATACCAAAACATAAATTTACATCAAACATATAATGATTAAGACTTGTCCATGTTGATGCATAGACAATAGTAACATTTTACGTATTAATCGGCTGTTTTTGTCGGTAAGTAGGGATCAAGTGGCACGTAATGTAAGCATAAAACCTAAATATATGAACCATCTCTCGGAACTCGTTCGATAAAACGTTTTAATTAATTAATCAATTAATATATATACTGTAATATAATCATCCAGTTGATTTTTTTTTAAGTCAATTCACTCTCTAGTTCTGTTTCTAAATTTGATGTTTATTATATCGATTTATTTGTTCGTATTCATGCCTTACAATATAGGATATATATATAGACTGGTCGGCAGGTTCCACAATCCTTCTTTGGAATTTTGTAGGGAAAAAAAAGTTGAATAAAGTAAGTTTGAATCTTAATTTTTTGGTCAGATCCTAGCCGTCTAACTTGATGCTACTTCCTACCAATTAATCACTGTATTTGATAAAGTATCTCAATTTCCTTAAAGCTAAGTTTTCATGGTATGCAGAAATCGTAATGCTTTATGTGAGGCTCAAAATATACGTAATAATTAAATAATTCATGTTAGGATTTGAATCAAAATATATGCTCGCCTTGTTTATATGAAATTGAATTATTTTTTGAAACCAAATTCCTTGAATTTGTTTTTTAAATAAATTTTATTTATTTATGGATGTGCTTTGGGAATTTATTTACACGCAAATAACTTTGATCTCTAGTGTTAGCCTCCATGCAATTGCTTAGTGTTTAACCCGAAAGGAAATGAAATTTGAGAAACATTTGTATTATAAATAGGGATGGAAGTTCTCAAAGAATTAATTAAAAATCTTGATGATTTAAATAGATAAAACAATATAAAAATTTGGATTTTTGACATAAAATTACATGCCCATTAATTTTACGCTATCAAGCATAACTTTTAATCTAACCATTGGATTGGACTGAAATCTTACAAGAAATCTCATAACACATTTATTTATGGTAGGGTGAATTTCAGGATGATCGGTATTCGGGAAGGCTATACAAAAATATTGACAGCCAAATAGAAATTTAAAAACAGCACATTAAGGGTAAAATGGTCAATTGAACTTTAAAGCTGGAAAAGCCAACCTCTTCTTCTTCCTTAAATTGCTAGCAGAACTTGAAATAAAGAATAGAAAGAGAGAATAATTTTAGGAGCTAAACAACTTTGAGAGAAACGTATAAATTGGGTAAGATTTATGAGTTAGGAAGTGTAAAACACCAACCAATCCATCAAGCAAATATTTAATAGGAAACTAAGTGAGGGACAGTAGAAAATCAAGACTATAACTCACGGCAAAAAAAGATGAAATTTGAAGGAGCGGAAAAAACTTTGACTGGTTAGTTTTCAAAATCTATTTTATTGTCGGGTAAGAAGTTCTAAGCTTATTTAAACAATTTTGAATGAAAAGAAAAGGATTTAATGCATAATTATTAGATTTTTGAATTAGGATTCATACGAGAAATTTAGAGACATTGAGAAATTTTATGGTGGAGTATATATGAATGGCCTAGTTTATGGATGTATAAAGAAGAAATTTGGGTGTTTGTGCTTGTGGAGGAGTTTTAACCAAGGTAAAGAAAGAATGAGGAGAGGTAAACTACCTTAGATTATTATTTATTTCTTGTAATTTACTCGTGTTGAAATGTTAGAAGTGATGGATATTGAATAAGATGCATGTGTTTTAAAATGAAATGAAATGGAGTAAATGATGAAATAAATAAAGTAAAAAGAATAGAAGGATTGCTTGATTGTCTTGTTCGTAGACAAGTATATGAAAAATAAACGCTAATAATATAGATTTTGGATGAATTAAAAGAAAAGAAAGGGTTAGTGTTTTGAAGTTGGTGGAATCAGTCATAAGAAAAAAAAAGTGAAAATTATGAGATTATATAATTGTTGTGTAATTATAGGTGATTAGTAATAATTACATGACGATGATGATAACAGAATGATATAATAAAAGCATGTGTTAATTGTAATAGATTTCTTGATATGTTGTGATTTTGATATATATAGGAGGTTTAAGTTAAGTGAAATTTGTGCTTAGAAATTTATATAATTGATACATTTTGATATGATTATGTATTTAAAATGAAAAATAAGTGTTGTGAATAAGTAGGATGAGATAAGAGATGAAAATAACATATTGATTAATAGAGAGTGTTAGTATGGAAAAGTTGGTTATTTAGTAGTGACACTAATGAGAAGTGGTTATTGATAAATTGTTAAGTGATTGATATGAAAATTTTAGTGATTGGTTGTTGATTAACATTAGCAAGGGAAATTATGAATTATTTGTAAAAATATAATGCGATGGAAGTTAATAATGACTTTGGTAAAAATAAAAGATAAATAACGAATCAGTTGACAAATTGGATTTACAAATTAATCTAGTTGATCGTTTGTTAAAATGAACAATTAAAATCACTATTGTTTCAATCGATCGATGGAATCAGTGATCTAGTGGTAAGGGAAATTAACGAAATACTAGAGAAATTGATCAACGATTTTAAAAAAGGAGAAGTTTGAGATGCATAGTATGGTTATGCTAGTAATTCAATTTAATTTAGGTCGTGAGTAATAATGATTATTTGGTTGGAAGTTGTAGGAGAAGCATTAAAAAAAAATACCTGATTTTTTCAGAAGCTTGGATAGCAATAGTTAAGGTAAGGGGTTGATCCTCCCTTGCTTTTTTAATTATTTATACATACTTTTATAATCATTAGAATTACAATGGTAATTAAATTATATAGTATATTATTGTTGTTATTTTTAATGAAAGGAATATGCTTTGAAGGTAGAAATTGGTATGTAATTTGTAGTTAAATCGCATAGACGATGACGTGTTGTACATTATAAGACTGCAATGATATGGTCTATTACCGATTGAAATGGAGGAAATCATGTGTAATTCGCATGAATATATTCATGAAGTGGAAAGAATTATGAAATAACCTCGACGTGAAAGGAACAATGAATGAAAGTGTTTGGATTTGACTAATCAATTTTAAAGTTGTAAGGAATAAATCATACAATGACGAGTTAAACTAGATTATGAATGAAACGATTATCATGATGCAAGGATGATAATGTGATGAATACAATAATGAGAAGAAAATTTATCGAGGAATAATGAAAAATATAACATGTTAAAAATTAATATAAGATCAATGTTCTTAAGTTTTTTTTTATAAAATTAGTTTTGATCATATATTTATTAAACGTTAGTAAATGAGATGAAGCAAAGGTCTAATATGATTTATTTTGTTATTTTATGTATGTCATAGGTAAATTCATTCGAGGACATCTATGTTTTAGGATCATTAAGCTACCAAGTATTATATACAAAGAATATTTATATTTGAAAAAAAATTACATGAATTTTTACATATTCGGTCATTCATTGAGTGTTACATTTTTAGAGTTTAGAAAACTTTATAAAGTAAGTACTGTCATAACCCATTTTTGGGTTATTCTCCCAATTCACTTTTTCTCTTCCAAAAAATCAAAAAATATTCGAACTAGAAAAAAAAAATCCAAAAAATAATAACAATGAGAAAAAGATGTCAGAGCGCCTAGAAAATGGCTAGAAGTTGGTTGAGGAGGCTAAAAAATTCAAATATTAAAATTTGACAGTATATTTTTTACAGATGAAAAGCCTTGTTGACAAAGAAAAATTCAATCTGAGGAAAAAAGTCCAAAATCTGATGTTTATGGACTCAATTAAATTTTATTGGAGGTTTAATTGAATTTATATAATGTTTGATTACAAGAAAAATTAATTTTTAAGTTAATTTAGGCTTTAATTGGAAGAAATTAGAGTTCTGGGGTCAAAGTAGAATTTTTGAGAGTTGATTTGGTCAAATCAGGGGCTTGATTGCATAGATATTGAAATTTGATGGCCAATTAAGGACTTGATTGAAGAAATCCAAAATCAAGAACCAAATTGGAAAAGACGCGTAAATAAAGGGACTGAAATTGATCAAATCAGGGGTCAAATTGAAGAAATTGGAAGTTTATTGATCAATTAAGGGTCAAATTGCATAATTCCGAAATCAAGGATCAAAGGGGAAAATGTGCCAAAATCTGGGGTTTAAATTGAAGTTCTTCATGGGTAAAATTGAACAAAATTAAAAGTTTGAAGCCAATCAGGGGTGTAAATAGAAATAAATCACAAATTGAAGGACTAAATCGTAAGGTACTGTTCATCTTCTTCTCCAGCGAGGCTGGTTGGGTGGCCACCTTCCCAAGGCATTTGGCGCCTCGTTTCTTCACCAAATTAGATGAAACGTACATGCAAACGATCATGTGATATCTTACTACATGCTAGTGTAATCTGTTTGGGCTGATCGAGGCTGCAGAGGCGGTGGCACCGCCCCAAAGTGGCCAACCCGACCAACCATTTTCCTGCACAAAACTAACAGTTCATCATTGCTACTTTGAGCTGATAGTTGGGATGCTTTCGGGTCGAACCAAGGGCTGAGATTTTACACCAGAAGAGACAAAGTGTCCCTCTTCCACCACCTATAAATAGATTTTATCTTCATGCTCCAGGGGCGGAGAAATTTTGGTCAAAAGACAGCCAAAAAACCAGCCTCCCTAACCCGGTTTCTGCTGCCAACAGAACCTCTCTGTTTCTCTCTCCACCGCGGCCTCCTGCCACAACCACCAGTCTGTCCACCTCCATATCCACCAACCCAGATCTTCATAGGAGGCAGATCAGCCACCACGACTGTCACCATCGTCAGCCTCTGTAGATTTCTTCTCCTTTCTTCCTCTTCTTGCAGCAACCACCGTCACCACTCCACCGTCACCACCAGCCACCGTCAGCTCAGCTACCAGAGCGCCTCCATTCCAGGTAATTCTTGTCCTTTCATCTCTGTTTTCCTGTTTCATTCTCTTGCATGCAGAACGTGCACTGTGCACATTTCTGCAATGAAAGGCAAAATAATTACCCGGTTACTGTGCATGAGCATAGTAACCGGATAATTACATTTGGGTGGTTACTTTGCATGGCACAGTAACCAACCCGGGTTGGATCATGGTTACTGTACAAGGCACAGTAACCAGTTCGGGTTGGATCATCAACCCAGTCCATGCGGCTGGGCTGAGTCCAGCCCAATATAAGGTAGTTTGTGTTGTATTCGGGTCGGTCCCAGCCCAATTTTGTTCCCGGTTCGACCCGTTCAAAAATTTACAAAAAAAACACATTTTCAAAAACATGTATGATTTTCTCGCATATTTTTCTATCCATTTTAATTAATATCGATTCGTTTTTTATATACCGTAAAAACACAAATGCGGTATTAAAATACCCGGTTTTTGTCAAAACTTTAAAAAAAATGTTTTTTTTTATTTTCATGCATACGGCCAAGTCTCTCAAAGAAAAATCACATCATATTTTCATACAACGAAAATTCAAAAAATATGTATTAGCATGTATCTTAACTTTAATAACCAGTTTATTAAAATCACGAGAACTAGGCCATTATTTGAAAAAACACCCAAAAAATATTATCTTTTCTTTTAATATCCGAGATTACGAATTTATACGTAAAACATACTCCCGATATTAAAAATGTAGTTTTTTTATTTGACGTTAGCACAATTAAGTTTTTACCCGATAAGATAAGGACCTCCTTACCGAGGACTTTTCTTAAACCATAAACAGACCAAAAATTAGGGAACATGACAAGACCTTAGTTTTTATCAGACAATAAAACAATGCAGCTTACCTTAGGTAGGGCGTATTTGGGGTGCTAATACATTCCCTTTACGCAACCAGTCTTCGTACCTGATCTCTGAGACCAATTAGGGTTCCTAGTGACCAAAATACTTGGTGACTCCCATTCCATTTTTTCCACTGATAAAAAACAAGAATTCCTTGTCTTCCCACATTTACCAGATATATATATCCATACATGAGGGTGGATAATCGCTGCGACGCCGCACACGTGCGACAAGTACAATGTTTTTTTTATTTATAAAAAAGAGAGTTTAGAACTCATGATTAAAAATATATATATTATTGACATTTGAGTTATCTTTCATTGGTAGGATTATATCTTAAAAAAAAAAAAAAGAGTTA
>Ga0307517_10002361_pt1 | contig 30422 bp, 32 predicted proteins | sample 23_EM_MG_FD_194515 | JGI IMG/M metagenome (GOLD analysis project Ga0307517, IMG submission 194515) | Populus trichocarpa ectomycorrhiza microbial communities from riparian zone in the Pacific Northwest, United States - 23_EM | ecosystem: Host-associated > Plants > Roots > Unclassified | place... | reverse complement strand
ACAGGTTTGTTCTTCGGACCTTAGGATTTCTCACCACATTCAGAGCTGGATAAATCCCGGCTCTTCCCACAAAACAAGAAACAAAGTTTCTTGATCTATCATTCATTCCACTTACGCTGGACCTTGTTGCGTCAGCAGACTTATCTGCCGAAAATGCCCAAATTTTTGGGCATGTCACGGCAACTTTGGGAGGTCGCCGAAACCAAAATTTCGGCAGGTCCGTCACGCGTCACGGGCCCTGCCGAATTGATTGAAATGGTACAGTATGTCAGGAAATCAACACGTGACACCCCCTTGGGGCGGACTGTGTGGAGGGGCGGACTTTCGAAAACCGGAACGTCCTCGAGATTTTGCTTTTCAATCTCGCATTTTTTGAGAATGCCTTTTCCAGATTTCTCAGGGACTATAACAAGGGCGAAGAAGAACGGACAGCCCTCGATTTTCTGTTTCTTACGGTCGCTGTCTACGTGCACGCCATTTGTCAAGCTCGAAATGACCACGGTCCTCAAGAGATTGGGGTGGCGATCCCGTCAGTTCGGTGCTCCAACAATATAGGCCCCAGGTGGCAGCGAATGTCGGAATGAAAGAAATCTTGGCCTTTGGTTTACTGGATACGAGAGTGGCTTTCGCGTCGGGAGTTTTTCTGACGAATGGTGGACGGTCCTCCTGACTCGGAACTTAGCCGACGACCCAGGTATTGGACACTGGATCTTGTCATCGCCGAAGATGAATAACATGAACCCTCTCCCCTTGGACCTTGTAAGCGAGCGAGGCTGCTCCTATCTTATCCCGTCCATGCTTTCTTTCACGATCATTTATTAACGCTCATAAATTGGCTTCCCAGATAACGAAGAGGCAGATGCTGAGACGGCCGACCCGAATCTTTCAAACCTCTACCCCAATGAACTAGTTGGTCTTCGTATCTCTCAGAACTTACTCCATTCGGATTTGGGGTCGTCATCGTCTCAAAATTTCACTGCCAAGGCCATAAGAAAAGGAGGGAGGCATAGCTAATTATATGGTCTCTGTTGGTTGTCCGCTCCCCAGCGGGCCCAACCATTCACTGACTTCTCACGTCTGGAGGACCACTCCCGGATTTACCGCCTGATTTTGTAGCTATGTCAGCCCACACATCAGGCGCTGGGTACGTTCTATTGAAGGTTTTGTTGGATGCAGGACTAGTAGGTCCTTTTGTAACAGTACGCGGTTCCATTTGGCGAGAGAAGAACGGTCCTGACTCGAGGCTTGACCTTCTTACAGTACGCTGATGGTACGGTAAGCCGACTCACCTGCGGGAGAATGGTTTTTGAAAGTCTTTTTTTAGTTGCGGCTTGCGCTATGATTGTCTATGACTACACGCTAACGTTCGGGATGGAGGGCTAGCTGGTCTGGAAATATAAATGGAATGTGGTGAAGATCCCGTTCCTCTTTCAACGGTACATACCTTTCATAGATGTGCGCTATCTATCTGTATATCGTGAGTTGTTCAATCACTCGAAGGCGTAGTGAAACACGACAATTTAAAATCAAAATCCAATCTACCTACAGGTCAGCTCGGGTTCAATCTATCGGTCGGTTATAATCGGCTTATGCATATGACGGATGTAAGGATATCCTGAGGATTCAGGGTGCTGAGATTTTGGTCCAGAAATACGGCCACGCCTATTTCTCCAGGCTTTGCCTCAGCAACTTTCAGTCAGCCACCCACCACTCCCTCTTCTATTTTTTCTTTTATTAATTACTTGTAACTTACTTTGTTATAATACTCTCCTCAGTCTCCGTCTCATTAATTGAACCAGGGGAATCCACATTGTGGATTTCTGTTGTTGCTATCCATCATTTGGACTGACGCAGCAGAGGTGCGACCGACCAAAAGAACGGTCCCGACCCGCTGACACATCGATCAGTCACTGTGACTGACGACCCTCTCCTCGCCGAGCGGCAACGGACCCCGACGAGATGACCTGCGTCTGCGCCTCTCCACCTCTAGCATCAGAATCAGAAAATCGTTGCGACGACGACCGTAACACCTCCATCGAACGACAGGGCCCCCAAGCCACCGTGCCATGAAGAAACCCAGCATATAAAACGGCAACGCGAACATGAAGAAAAAACAGAACCTAAAGCGGGAGAATGCACCTCATCTTCGATGTAATCCAAAGGCGGAGCGGGGCCATGATAGATGAGAGGGACTCCCCAGAACCCTCAGACGAGCGTTCGGGCGTCATCGGTGAGTGATCCATGGTAATTTTCGGGGAGTAGGTGCTGACTTTTATCTAGGAGATCTTTTGTCTTTATAAATGCCTCGTCGCGTCTGCTCTCTCGTTATCTGCCAAGCTGAAATTACTCTCCATCTGCCAAACGGAAATTAAGAACACCCCCCGTGTACTATTCAGGTGACGTTTCTTTAATGTTTCTTGAAGCCTCAACTCACCTCCACCCTTGACCGGCAGGTAAATAAGTTATCGGAATTCCCTGATCGCTCGGTGCCTTGTGACAGGCCCTGATCTCTTTTAAGGTAAAACCTATGCGCCCCTGCAGTGTATACATGATCTTAACTGTCTTTTTTACCAGGGTGCAAAGCCCCCATCAAAATGCGCAACTCTCACTCCCCCAAAAAAAGACGGTCCAAAGGTAAAGAGAACGTTTTCTCGTTTGAATTAGGCTCAAAAAATCTGGTTTGCTCACGAAAATGGACTTTCAGGACTTCAGAAACACAGTCCCTAGGCCTCGATTGGAGCCTCACGGTTTCTTTTGGCCACGTTGCTACTGCCTAGCATTTTGCCGTTAGCTGTAATTATGGGTGAGCTCTACGATTCTTGCTGACTACCAACTCTCAACTAAATCATAAGTATGACTCAATCTAACCCACTCGTTCTCTTCGACGTGCCTCCTCAACCTGTGGTTTTCGCGAGCATTCCTCGGAGATATTAGCCATGCCATTTGGCCGGGTCCATTTCGGACACGTCGCCACGTCTAAGCTTCCCCTATTCCGTCTCCAAATCAGACTATTCGCCCAAAATTTCCGTTATGTTGGGAGAGACGACCTTGGGGCACTGGTTCCGGTCGATCAAGATTGCAGGCGATTGGAGGTGCTGTGTCGATTTAAGCGCCCCCCGACCTTTTCCTCAAAGTTAAAGGTCTTCCGATAAGAGAACCACCTGCCTCGTTCATACTACAATGCGTCAACTTCGAGGGGTGACAGGGCGATGTCCCTGATTATACGACGACCTTGTCAGAATGTGCTGGTTTGACGATAGAAGATCTTGATCTACCTCTCACATGTTATCTAAAATCCGCCTCAGACATCATCGAGAGCTCGTTACCGAACCTCTATGTCCTAGACTGGGATGTCCCAACGTTTGTTTGCCCTAATATCATTCATTCCATCCTCTCTTCTCCAGAAAAACACTTCGTTGATGTTCAAGGAAGATATCCACATTTCCCTTCCGTTTACCCGTGCTCGAAACTCTTAGCCTTCAGGATATATCGTGGATCCCCGGAAACGATCACCCAAAGCCATACAGTTCTTTGACGTACTTTTTTGTGGTGCCGCACTTACTCTTCGCCAAATCATATTGGCAGGATAGCTAGCCCATGGCGAAATCAAGTTTGGAGAAGGATACGCCCTCGTTCCCTTTGCTGTGTTCCATCTTGACTCAGTCTGCATCAGCAGTTCTTGACAACTTTTGGGCCCTTCCACGCGCAGTATCCACGCGTGAATTCTACCAAATGCGTGGTCTCATCTCATCTCTCAAGGGTTTCTGCTGGCTTAACCACGAAGAAACCTTGTCCCTCGACTTGAAAGAACTCTTCTTTCTTCGGAAAACCCCGCAGCTCGAAAAAATACATGTCGCAGATCCACTAGCAGCAGGTCCACTAGGATCGACCGTTAATATTACCCTCTTTCAAAGCAGTGTCGACTCTCTGACCTTATCTTGGCAATAACCACCGTCCCCGAGCAAGCTCTCGAAGTCCTTGCTTCCATTTCCACGCTTCGGTAACTTTGGCTGTCGGCCTGAAACCAGGACTCCCTAAATACTTGGGAAGTAATCACCAAGCCATGCTTGCCTATCTCGAATGACTCGAGATGATCGGGAATTATTGGGTTGACCCGAACCTACTTGCCCCAATATTTTGCGATTCTTACGCGACCAAAGCGCTTCCGGCGGGGCTCAATGTGGCCAAATATCTCTCACCCATCGAGCTTAGTTTGTACTAAGGCCGGAACCACGTTGGGTACGAACCGACCACGAGGGTTATCACTTGCCCACCTGCTAGCGCAGAGGGAACACTGTCTCGAGTCATTACGCAATCTGACGTTCATATCGCTCTGGCGTCCCATATGATCGTTCTGTTCTATTTTTTTTCTGGCAAACATCTGTTGCAGTGTGGAAAAGGTTTCAAATGGGCGTAATTAGCTCATAGCTCCCCGCCAGCGGTGCTCCAGGCTAGCGTTGTTGTCAGTGTACCGACTACTCGCCTTATCGATGTTCAGCCTTACTGACCCCCATGCACCCCTTAGAAGATCACAGGCGACATATACGCGGCATAAAAATAAACACCTGGGAACCCCCAGGTGCGCAGTTCCTGTCATTTTATCGAGGTCCGCAACTCAGATCTGAGAGAAAACCTCAACCTGAGCGCTATCGCTGGCCTTCATCTTTTTTCTGGCAATACAATTTGTTCCTATCCACATGTTACGCCGTCGCTTGGGGATATGTTTCTTCAAATAGCCTTGTTTCTCAAGGTCGCATAAAACGCGGCTCGAGATTCATTTTAGCGGTCCTATTCTTAGGGAGTGGCATGCGCACGGCTTAGTATAGTTCACACCCGATTCTCACATAAAGGCTTCTATCTCACTGGTATGATCCAACGATATCGTCGTGTTCTCGTTCAGCGCGACTGTCACTACGGCGTCCGGTGCAAGCGGCGCAATGGCTGAACCAACCCCCTACAACAACGAGAAGGATGGCCGCGATTCCAGCTCCCATGTTCCAGAAGGACATACTTCAGAAGTCGCGTTCGAGGACTATCTTCACCATGCCGCTCTCCAACGCCTCGAAGAAGAGGGACCCAAACCAGCGAATTCCACGTTAAACTGGTTCTATCGACTTTCGGAGCACAAAGGGAAAAACGTCAATGTCGATGTTAGTCAGGCCAAATCTATCGCAATGACTGACGATGAAGAGGAAAGGGCAAACGCGTCACGTGCTCTGCGGTTGGCTTCGTGGGCGTCTGTATTCTATCTCATCACCACAGATATTCTTGGGCCTTTCAATGCGCCATACGCCATCTCTCAGGTTGGTTGGGTTCCAGGTGAGCACGATCCTTTGTCCGCGAAAACTTCCGATCATCTATTCCACAGGAATCGTTCTGTACTTCGTGAGTGAGTGACTTGATGCCCGATTATTTCTCTGAGTTACTAAGGCGTTCAAAGTGGGCGTGATGGCGCTTTATACCGGTCTTATCCTCTGGAGGTTATACATCCGCCTCGACTCCGTTCGCTATCCTCTTAAGACATATGCCGACATGGCAGAACGCATTTTTGGAAGAGCTGCGCGCCATGTCGTCAATGTCCTGCAAAGTCTTCAGCTCCTCATTAATGTGGATTTTTCCCCCCCTCTGGTGTTCAGCTCAACCAATAGTTTGTTAGGTTGCAACGATTTGCCTCAGCAACGGCCAAGCACTCTCCCAAATCGCCAATTTCAAGGTTGGCCTTCGCATGCTATTTTTAATGCGGCAATTCTTACTTACCGTGCGAGTAGCTCTGCTTTTCTGTATGTATCTTGATTTGGACAATTGTGGGGCTGTTTATTGGCCAAATTCGTACGCTGAAGGTATTAAAGTCACGTTCGATCCGGCTTTCATCTAACTTGAAGAATGTAGAACTATGGATGGCTCGCCAACAGCGCCGTATGGTATGCGTTCCCTCCTCACGTTGCGGGCCCAATTTAGTTTCGGTTTTCTGATATTAGGTTGAACTTGCTCATTATCTTCACATCAATGGGTTTTGTGGCACATAGCGCGCCGAACTTTACCGCAGCGAAAACGTCGCTGGGTGTGGATCCAGGCCCAGTAGTCACGACGAAGTTTGGTACTCTTCCCCTATTCTCCCAGGTTCGTTTTTCGTCATTCTAAAGGATCTCGAGTTAATTAAGGCCTAGGTGAACGGTATAATGAACATGGTTGGGCTATTTGGGGGTTTCCATATTATCAAGCCGATGTTTATTCATTTGATGTTTAGGTGTTTGCGTATGGTGGAGCAATGATCTTCCCTGAGATGGTTCGTCCTTGGAATATCAACTCCTTATCTATCGTCGGCATCTGACTTCATCCATAGATGGCAGAGATGAGACGCCCCATGGACTTTTGGAAAGGAATGGTTAGTTATCTCAATTGTCCTTACTTCCAGCTTCTACTCACTTCCGGCCACGTAGACCATGGCACAGGCCCTCATCTTTACGGCATATTTGATGTATGGAGCCTATATATACGTCCGTTTCCAACTTTCTTGCGGTAATATCTCTCTGAATTTCCAGCACTGCAACAGGCATTCCAAGGACAATTCACCCTTCCGGTTGCTTTCCAAGGCGTATCAAAGCATTCATGGCAAACTCTTGGTACGACCGATTGATCTCCAGCTGCACATTCTGCGCAATTAAATTACACTCCGAAAGGAAATGTTCTTGCCCTCATCACTGGAATCATCGCGGCTGGGTTATACGGCAACATCGGTATTAGTAAGTACGCAATTGGGGGAAGCAATTATTCTTTGTCGATAACCACTTTCCCACAGAGGTGGTATATATCAACATCATTGAAGATTGGATGCATGGACCCAGGCTCATGACCCCGAAAGGTCGAATAATCTGGACGAGTATGTGGTTACTCTTTGTTTTCATGGGTAAATTCACCTAAGGATTTCCCCGCTTCAAGTCTTAGTTTGTTTGTACTGGAGTCTCGGTGAGTTATCCAGCAGCAAAAAGGGGAATAGACTATCCTATCCATTCCCTCGCAGCCTTTATCGTCGGGTCCGCGATCCCTCAAGTCCAAACTATTACTGGCCTCATTGCCGCCGTTGCCATCATGCAGTTCACCTACAGCTTCCCTCCTCTCCTCCGTCTCGGATACGATGTCATCACAGACGCTATGGTTGCAGATAAGGAATACGTCCCCGGCGCTGGAGCAAACTGCCGCGTCGATACATGGAGGGATTGGTCAAGGTGGAAGAGGGTATGTTTTTATCTCTGTCCCTTCAGAGAGTGTGGAAGGGGTCCAGTTACCGAGGCATTGTTGACCCGCGCTCTTTAGGGTCTTTTCGGAGGACGGGTCTTCTTCAAATTGTTCAACTTGATCATCTTCCTTGGCGGAATGGCCATGGCGTGTCTCGGCATGTGGGGTGCTGGAGAGGCCATCAAAGCGACTTTCAAACTGTCTGGGGCCGCAACCTCGTTTGGATGCAAATCTCCATTACAAGGGTAGTCATGTATCGCCGCTTTCCCCGCATTTCCATTTATGTAATTTTGTATCTTCTGTTTACACAGCGTCATCTATAAATTTACGTTTAGTCAAGAATCCACAGATTTAAAATTTCTCTAAGAATGATACTGAACCGAACTCCGTTCTACTACAATATTGCAAATGATGTTGGTAAAACATTAGAAACTAACCCCCATCAAGTCCTTCTTCGTTGCAATCTCATCCCTGAGCATTGCAATTCGACTATCAAGCCTCGAGGAGAGATCCACAGCGCTCGTCGCCAAACCCAAGGCAATATCTAATTTATAACTGGCGCTCTTCAGTGCCTCGACCCAATTGGACTTAACTTCCTCCTTCGATCGCGGCCTGGGAGCTCGGAGGCGGCCAGGCTCCGCATCCCCATTCGCTAAGTCGGTGTCAACAGTCATGCTGGCTTTGAGCGGTGATGGACCAGGCGAAGGTAATGCCGACGAAGGTCCTGCCGCACTAACCCGATCATGCTCCTCCGCCTCCTTCAAATCTAACACCGCCAGCTCAAACATCGCAACACCAGCCACCCACATGCTGGTCTTAATCGAAGAGTGGCACTCAAACGCTTCGTTCAGAAACCCTCTTGAGATTTCGTACTCTTTCGTTGTCCGATAATTGATCCCGAGGAGGAGAGCGCGAATGGCAAGTTCATCGGAATTGTCCAGGTCTAGAGGACTATTTTCGAGCTTGGGCGTGGATGGTGACGCGGATAGCGCCTCAGACAAACGACCCGAACGGGCTGAGTGCGGGAATTTTGCACTGGGAAGCGATGAAGCAGATGGCGTGGCGGAATCAGGGCTGATTCGGTTAATATGTACTGGTGGTGTGAGGGCGTTCAAGACATCAAGGTGTGCTTGGGCGATCGATGGTGCGATACGTGCGTGGTTGTTCCAGACTGTTCGTGTTCGATTAAGAAAGACTTTTTAAATCGCGGAATTGTGTATACTCACAGATTCCTATCTCTAGAGAGAACGCGAGAAAAATGTGATAAACATTGGCATTGGGAGGACGGGGGAACGAAAACACGAACCTTCGGCGGGGCTAATTTTGATAGCTTCAACATACTTCGTCTCATCCCCTCCCCTCCGAACTTGTTTCTCCTTCCAAAAAGCGACTACATAAATACTGGCCTTGCATAAATCGGTCACTGGGAAGATCAATAAGCCAACGTACGTTTCTTCTTGATGAATACTTCCGTCGGTAAATCCTTCCCACTGATTTTCTTCTTATCGATAAGATCGGGTATCATATCTAGCATCGTTTGCGTCTTCTCGTAGTTATCCAGGGAGAAATGGCACCCTAATATATTGAACGATTTGGGAAACACCGATGAAATCATGAAGCAGCTCAAAATAAGTATATGGGCGTTTACCTGCAGCGATGAAATAGTATGTTCCATGACTCCTAGGAGGAGAAAAGAGATAGCCAGTCAAAATTTAAAGCCAACCAGGGACAAAACAAAGAATCAACGAACCAAGAATTTAACTCTGTGATCTTCAAGAACGTGTCAGCGGCTTCCTGATATCTTCTCTGACTAAGGAGAGTCCATGCAAGCTCGAATATCAACTAACGGAATGCGTTAGCTTGGAATTTATCCAAGAAAAGAACGTAAACGCACAAGCATGTCCGCTTGCACGAAGGAATGTTTGCGATCTAGTTTCAACCCATCTCGTAACACGAGGATCGCGCCATCAGCGTTATACGCCATTCGCATAATTTTCGCCTGATCACAAATGAAGGCAAGGTTATCGACAATGTGTAAGAGAGACGAAAGTATCTAAATACGCGATTCAAGATCCATAATGCGCCTTGTGGATACCGAGTTTCAATCCTATTATTCATAATCTGGTCAGGAACAAATGGCTGAAAATGATGGAACAGGACCCCACTTATCAACGATAGCTCTGTATTCTGCGAGAAGTTTGTCCTCGTTTGCTTGGTATCCGGAGAGGAGGAGAACGACGCCGTGATAGGTCATCAAGACTAGCCTGGACAGAGCAAACCGTATTAAAAAATCGGACCATATTCAGTATCCAAATGTGTTGACTGACCCGGCGAATACGCCATGTACATCCTCCTTCGAAGCAGAGAGCGAAAGCGCCTTCAGGGCCAGTTGACGATCATGCTTGAACCCAAAGAAACCAACCAATCCCCTGATCAAATACGATCACGAATAGGCCACAGAATGATTAATGATTTGGAAACATACTGGACCTTTTTTGGCAAAAGGGAAAACACCAGATTGAATAAGCCAAACCCAAAGGCGGTGCCAGCAATGATGAGATCCTCAACGGGTCCATCCGAGTAGGTGACACTTTGCATCGTCTGGAGTGGAAGCGAGGGGACCGACGAGGCACCCATCCATCGGGAAAACAATCCGGTAGCTCTGACGGCTGGGGCTGGGGGAGCAGGGGCGGGTATCGTCGCCGCGCTACCGACGGATGATCCAGATGATAGTGATGTGAGGGATTGCATGGATGGATTATTGTGTAATGATGCTGGCAACGAGGGTGACGCCGGAAGTCGGTTTGGAGACAAATACCCCGTAGTAGAAGCAGGATCGAAGTTGGGAGTAGTAGGCAAGCCGTTGGGAAAGACGGTCTTGTAAAGTCTGCGCCAGTCGATCAGAGGGTATTTTAACGACAGTGACGAAACATGACTGACTTTGTAAACTTTGAATGTGCGCTTCAGAGTTATTAGTATGCGTTGAGTTGGCGTTGAGTTGCTTCCGGTCTAAATGGGCCTTACCTATTCAATGAGTACCTGGGAGGTGTTTAAAATGGAATATTTCGATAGAACACTCTGCTCACATGCACTGGAGATATCCCATGTACGATTCACTGTAGAAATTGAGGTTTTATAAAGATCGTTTTTAAAGTATTGCGCCATACCTAAGAGCATGGGTCAAGCCAAGTAACACGACCGCGTCAGCATTGAGAATCTCCCATTCCAATCCATGGTGAAATCTGGTGTGATGCAAAAGGTCATGAGGCTTCGGTGTGCGCATGTACTTTCTGGTCCCAGCTTCAGATAAGGAGAGACATCGCGACGCCTCTGTCATTAGTCCAGACTGGATAAATCATTGGGTCAATGCTCCAAGACGAAGCTTGCAACACGCACCTCCATACCAAGGGCCGCCTCCAAGAATCCACATACGCCCAAGCCCATCATATGGAAAGGGTCGTCTCTTTTCTTGAAATGTTCCCTCGCCGAAACAATGTCGTTGGAAAACAAATACTCAAAACCCTTCGTTGCGCTTTGCAAAAGTTCGGCATTTGGGTGTTCGTCCTTGGGTTTTTGGTCCGTCATCGTGAGGCTCTTGCTTGGTTTGACAATATAAAGTGAATTCTAGAGTCTATCGGTGAATATGGTGAGCCGCGAAGATGGAGAGGGATAAAATAATCGCAGCTATAAGACACGGTCGTGACGCTTACTGCCACCCTCCGGCCCGGACGGTGCTGACATGGCTATTCCATCATGCCGAATACCCGGCAATCATACCCGATACTGGTCAACCGATCGCTCGAATGGAAATCAGATTGCCTGTTGATTGCCTGAACCAACCCGTTCCATATGGAAACTCACTAGTTGATGTTGAGTTGCGGAATCCGAGCGACCCCAACCGTTAGAATAATATTAGAAGAATGGTCGCTACGGCATCGTTTTGTGAATCAACCCGTATCTACTTCCCTGAAGACCGGGGTACAATCCATCATTGGGCCGTAATATATCTGGAACTGGAAACGTCAGCCAATCCCGATGACAACCATTGCCACTCATGGAAATCAATGATGGGACTCAGTAACCTCCTACAAACGCCGTCCCTTTCCTTTTGTTCAATGTCCCCTGTTGAAGTAGTAGGCCCCGGGAAGCTCCTGGCTGTGCCTCGAAAGACCTAAAATCTGTTTTGGTGAAAAATCTGCTATGTGGTACATATCAGAGATGATGGGGATCATTGGCTACTAATGTTGGAAATAACCGGGACTCTAATTTAGGTTCCAACACTAGTAATGGTCTAAACATGACGGTGTTTAGATACCAGTACGTGAATGACATTGTAATTGAACAGCTATGTCGCACACTATCAGACAATAATTATCAGTAACCTCATGCTTGCCTCATGCGATATCCATTCATCTACGATGGTTGACACATCACGGTTGAACCAACCACTAATCATCAACCCTTCCACTGGGAACCTCTCCGAGAGCCGATTGGAATATTGGAACGAGAAATTGGAGACGAAATAATGCGAATAAAGAAGCGGTGTATGCTCTCCATCTTCCATACGAGTTAGGTTTACATCCCGGACCCACAATTCCAGCTCCAAGACGGCTGGTATGACACGACGGAACTGTCATCACTACATCCTCCTTCGACAGATGATTCTGGTGTTCCCCTCGGTGTGCCCAATGCAGCGTATCTATTTTTTGTACCTTCGAGATGTTCTGGCAAGCTCTACTGTGAATCTCACTAGCGGCCCTATTTTTCTACACGTTGATCCTGAATCTTAATAATGTAGGGATTCAGGCCCCCGGATCTCGGGGATACAACTTTTACGGTCTCTTCTTGGTAATAATGGAGAAAACTCCGAAGCCATCGTTGCAGAGGTCTTTTTCTAGACCGCCCTCGGAGGAGTACACCACACAAATCGCTATTGTTTTTAGGGATATTCTCTGCAGAGTAGGGACACAGTAGCAATGATACAACTCAAGCGTATCACACGCGCCCGTGCGAACAATACAGACTCAGACCTGGGATTCGTCTCGGAGAATATCTATCGTATAGGACAATCATATGATTTGAAAGAGTCGTTGGTACGCTCATTTTTGCTTCACTATTTTACGATGAGAAAAGCTAGCGACTCCTTATTGATAACCTGGAGCTGAATATATCGCTGAGGCTCTCTGCAATCCAGGAATCCTCAACACCTTCGTTAAATGTAGTCTGTTTTGAGGATATTCCATCCAAGTTGGTAGGATGGTTGCGCTGTTCCGTGGAGAATCTTATACGCGCTTTCCAGCGCCATGCGATTATTGACGAAAGGCCGGTGCTTTTGTTTTTCATTAAATAGAGGCCTCTCCGCTAACGCTCAAGATACCAACCATTAACTCAAAGAATGGAAATCGTTCTTCGAAGTCAGCAGACTATCCATAGCAATAAATAATATATACTTTGCGAACGTCCACGAAGTGTCGGTATACAATATGCAAGACCTCGTAATATATGGGAAGAATTCATCTCTGCAACGTCATACCTCTTTTTTCTCTGAGGCTCGATTAATGGCCAATATCTGCGATTGAGTACTTATTACCAAGTATCCCAGTTTGACGGATATGTATCCTGCCATCCAAACTGGTTATTTGGGACGAGAACGCCCGCATCTGCCCTGAACGCAAAAGGGACTTTAGGATTCAGCTCAATCGGATATCGGAGGTCAACGTCTAAACCATCCGCAACATATTGAGCCACTTCTTCATCTAAGGAAAGATCTATCTCTTTTGGCCTAGTGAAATCGATACAGATCCGCTTCAGGTTTGCGATGTCTGGTCGTGATTGCTTAGCTTTAATGAATCTCAAAACAGCCGCATCGGAGAAGTCTCCTCCTATATGGCATTCGAAAACTTCGAGAGCTGATGTCGGGCGATCAGAATGGCCAATTGGTAGGGTAAATTGGTCCAAGAAAACATCTTTGATAAAGTCAAGGGAAGGGGACCAAGCGATAGGCCAGGATACACGGGATGTGATGGTTATGGACGTCAACTTCTGACATTGAGAAAGAGCAGGATGATGGTTTGACCCGACGAAGAAAGAGTAGGAAGTAGTTAAGGATAGGATCGTTGCGGCAAGCTGTGGAAGGAAGGTAGAAAGCACAGTCTCGCTTGATTGATTGGTCGGAAAGAATTCGAGATGGAAGAGCGAGGGAACATTGAGTAATTCAAATAATGGCGCACAATTAGCACCTCCATCATGAAATACCATTTTTTGAAGGTTAGGCAAAAGTAACGACGATTCCGAAAATGGAGGGGTGAGGCCAGTGTTTTTGGCAAGCTTGATTTCGAAGTGACAGTTGATGAGACGTGGAGCGAGCTCCAGAACGGTGACGAGATCTGCAAGAGTTGCATTTGCAATGGGAGTCCCCCACCCGGATGGGGCTTGCGACGATAATTTAATGTCCGTAAGCTGCGCCCATCTAAATGAAAAATCCATAATATTCGCCTCAATTTCAGAGTAGTCGATCTTCTTGAGGCGATGCGATTTGAAGAGCCCGCTGGCCTTCCACACGTTACTAAGGTCGTCGTTCATAATGTCGTGCAGGGTTAACGACTCGAGCATCGGGACGTCGGAATCCGTCAATTCGGCGATGGGACCGAGGAAGGGGGAGCGTGTATCTAGCACCAGATCTTTCCACCGATTTGCGAATGGAAGAAGAGAGTCGATTATGATCTCGTAATGCTCCTTCGGGACAATGGAATTTCGGGAATCATATAGGGAGATGCTGAGCGAAGATAACCTTGACCTTCCCAACCAATTCGTAATGGATGCGGAATATTTCTTCAAAAACAACAGAGAGGATATTCTGAACTCTTTCGTTAAGTCCTCGAAGCGCATCGGTCCAGGGTGGCCGCTGGCGATAGGGGGAACAGGGACATGGATGGAGGACCAAAGCTGCGGAGTTGATAATGCAATCCTACGCCACTCACTACATATCCGGGTGAGAAGTAATGGACATTCATGTGGGTCCATCAATGCGTTGTGACTTGTGGGTAGGGTATGTAGGAAGATCTCTTGAAGAACCTCAATTGGAGCTCGACGCGCTGGTGAGATCAAATTGTGATATCCCTCGATTTCGGCCAAAAGAACCTGGCGTTGTTCCATAAGATTCGAGTAGATCTCTTTGATGCGATTTATCTCTACATCCAGATCTGCGAGCTTTGCAGTAGGCACGGGGAGGATCGAGTTCTTGATGTGATCCAATTCCTCGTCGCTTGGTATGAAATTTGTCCCTATCTGCAGAGGGAGATCGGGAACTTGAGTGGTCATATCGTGTTTCTGGAAACAATAGTAAGTCAATCGGACTCCTGGTTGAACATCGGGTAAGGCTTCAGTTCACCTTCGCAAATTCAGATAATCTTGTCCAACCCGTGCCGGGTGCTTTATGTGGTTGCTCAGAATCCGATGACGGCAATGTCCGTGACTCGGACCGGGTTCAAAGTTAAGTCATTGACAGGTCGAGAATTTGAATGAAGGAGTTTGGAGCAGTTCGGAAGGAGCCACTTTACCACTTAGACTCGCATGGATATATCTCGAGGCTTGAAGGAAGGGAGTGTAATTCCGGGTGAATTCAGATGGGTAGATCTTGGTAAGTCCGAACCATCTGGACCACCTCTCGCGCCGATTGCAGAGCTTAGACGCTGGTTATTGGAAACCTATACCTAAGGATAGAAAATTCAGGCCCAGGAAACGCCGTTACTAATCGCTCTAGATTACATCCTCATCACATCGATTCCTCTCCTCCCAACCCCTACTTCTCCCCTTTCCTTCCTATCGCTCCTTCCATTAGTCTCAAGGATATCCAAGTACGACCCGACCGGTTCCTCTTTCCCACCTCGGTAATCCAACCGCTTTCGACGACCGAGAGAGTACTGGTCCCCTGTTGTCGAATAACTGAACGCACCGAGCTCCAGCGATATCACTTTCTTCGCCCTTGCGGATGCTCTTTTTGTGCGGAGAGTTTGTTGTGGATTAGGTAGAATTGTCTTGGCATTGAATCTGGTTCTAGTGATCGTACATATGGAATACTTACTTGGTTTTGGTACTTTTACCTTTTCGCAGGTTTTTTTACAAACGCTCCATTGTCGCTCACCTTCCCGCTGTCTAACCTCTTCTTCAAATCACCAACCAGCCCCGATTAACTTCCTCCTGTTCTCTTACTCGGAGCCACATGTCATGAGATATCACTGCAGAGTCATCAGAAATCTCCGAGGCGGATGAGCCGCCATCTGGCGCATTCGCCGATGATGCCGTCGTCGCCCGGTAGATAGAAATCGCCCAAGGGCAAGGCTACGACAGAGATGGCGTGTCAAGATCTTGTCACTTGTTACCCTCTAGCTTCTTGTGGTGTCACGCCGTAAGTAATAAGGGAACCACTAAGAATTCCTTAGGTTCAACGGAGGCTATCGTGAAATAGGCGCCCAATACCCGGTGGTATTTTCGGCGTAGTTACACGTTAACCCAGGACTCGGTCAAGTCTTGGTATATTGCTAGCATCCGTGGGGTTTGTGAGAGAAGGCGTAGCTAAACCATGCCAGAGAGTGAGAATGATGAATTACACAATGGGAAAGCACGTACCAGCACTTTGGAGCTCCATCTCGATATTATACAAATCCAGCAACACCTCATCAGTGATATTGTTAACTCCTCCATACTAGTCATCTGCCAACTCGCTGTCTGGAAGTTGAGGATGTCTGAAAGATCTCTAATGTAACTCACCATCGACTTCAGCCGTAATCACTGCCTGAGAAGTCTGAGCCGGCTTGAGGGCCTTTCTCGGACGGCCCCGTGGCTTGTTGCGGCATGTCCTTAAACCCCTTCGGATAGCCTCGCTTCTTTTTCTCAGGCACAGGTTGATGATCTAATGTTGATAGGGTGATAGTTATGCTCTTAAAATAGGTCGGAAAGAGCTCGGAAAGAGCTAAGAGATAAAACCGAGAAGGAAAAATAGAGGGAAGCGCTTGCCGAAATTCTCAGAGACACGAAGAACGTCGACGCGAAGATGTGGCAGTGTTGGCAAATAAATGGCAGATAACAAGGGTCCCGATCATCTGCTGGCAGATAACATCCGGGGCTCGCTATCACTTTGCAGCACGTCGTGTACAATTTTGAATTGGCAAAGTTATTCTAATTGCTTATTTCTCCCTGTATACGACATTACATAGGGCAAGGACGACTGTGTGGCTTAAGGGAGGCGAAATGGCCTCAAAAAAGAACATTTCGGCGTTGATAGACAAAATGGGAGGTAAAGGACCGGCGAAGGTTCGGACCATTATCTACGCACATCATGAGTTTGACACAAGTTTGACAGCTTTGATTTCCCGCGGAGTTTGTTGCTAAATCGCAATAGTGTCACAATCTGTCCGTTGGCGAACGACAGAACGAGTGCCAAGCGTGAACACATTCCTCTGGCGGATGACACGGAACTAAATGTCGCCCAGCACATGGATCTGGAGTTGCGATCAGTTCCGCCCATCGGATGGTGGGTCATAATATTATGTTAAGCAGCTATTTGAAAAAGTGCCACTGCCACGGTGCTGACATCTGTCATCACGAGGTATCAGGCTTTTCAGCTGAGTACTGAGCTGGGTCGGCGTTCGCATCCATGCAGGAGACGTCTTGTAGATGTAGGTAGATACAACTTTTGAAATAATATAGTATGGTTGTCAAAAGGCAAGCCAGGTCCAGGGAGCGGAAACTCCTCTACTTACAATGCACACTACTTGATCAAATTGATGTTCTTTCTAGGGTGCTGTCACCGCCGCATTGGATCGGAATGAGAACACATATAAACGCATAGCAAACGCACGACACGAGTATCTACGGGTTGCCCTCCCCACTCACAATGGCGGATCCCGTTACTAGTACTTGTGCTGGCTTTAGGGCCAATCCCGCCATCTTTGGCTTAGGGGTGAGCCAATATCTTTCGAATCGCACTAGTGAGATTCACTGATCATTAGTAGTTACGGATGTCCTTCTATTTTATGGCAGTCCTCGCTGCAGTGGCACCCGTCAAGTCGACTTTTTCGAAACAGCAGATTCGTGAAATTGAACAAGGAAACCAAGAAGTCGAGCCAACACGGGAGATCTCGAGTGTCGTTACAGTCCAGGGTGTCAGTGGGTTGGGCTTGCTTATTACAGCTGTTATCCAAACCGCCATAAAAAATCTCACTCTCTACCATGCATATCTGATCATAAACTTGCTCTTTCTGCTGAGCACATCGTTTCTATACTTTCTGTTCAGTCGTACGTCTTGTGTTCAGATTTATATTCATGTCTGACAAGTGGTACTCAGCGAACCCTGTTGTCCGTCGACGATGGTTTTATCTCTCCTCCTTGATAGTACTGGCGCCCTTCACACTCTATGTGGGTTTGAGCGCAAGGACGTTCGGCTCTCAACCAGAATGCAATGACACAATCGAAATCATCTGGTTCCCCCGCCCAATGACAGCGAGCTTCACCTGGTTCCGGGGATTCGGGATTGCCATCTTCGTCATCTACATCACAGTGGCCGTTATTCATGGGGCGCAGTTGATATTCTTCAGGAAACGGACGTCGGTGGGTTCAGCATCGGGCAAGGCTTTTCGTTGGCATGGATTACTTATCCTAGTGTAAGTACGCCAAATGCGTGACCCCCAGTACCACAGCTTACCAGACGGCATTCCACCCAGTATTAATGTCGTTCTTGCAAGCATCATTGAAGCAACGGTGTGTCTTTTTTATCTGGTTATGTCAGCTACGCATGATTATAATTGCATAGATCCAAATTAACAATGTCCCTGACGTGAATTCACCGACATCTTTTGGGCAAATCCTACCACTTGTAATGCTGATTGGGCCGGTTACTGATGTGTGGAACGACAATTACCCCCTGTTCCAAGCGAAGTTTCTTAAACATCGAGCAGCTCACAAAAGTCCTGGCCATACACCCCTAGCGTCTTATTCCTCCCATTCATCTCATGCCTCTCGTCCATCGCGCTCTGGATATTCTTCTGTCGACTCGGATAGTAAGATCTAAATCTCGAATTTCGTAGATATTATGCATGGACAATTTGAAACCTGTACTGATTCGATTGAATACAAGACAAGGAATTATTTACGCGATGGACGACAGATGAATGCCCACTGCGCCTGCTCAAGGCATCCAAAGTTCAAGTTGGCATATTGTACTAATACGACCGATCGCTCAGTCATATGTCATGAGGCACCGTGAACTGAACAGTTTTGCAAGTTATTATACGTAACATGTTTCCAAACGAGCTAAAAAGTAGCCAAAATTTGATTTTCCCCCTGATTTCGGGTATATCTAGACTATTCCGTTCAATTGGGACGCTTCAGTTCAACGGCGCCCCAATTGTCTTCAATATTGGGATTTTTTCCACTCATTCAGCGCAGGCAATTAGTTTAATTGCATTGGCATCCTCATGCAATTAACGCATCCTCGTTTCTGGATGATCTTGAGTGACAGGGGCATCAGTAACCTCAAATTCCTAGTCAGGCAATTAAATGAACATTTTGGGTCACCACGGCGCACATGAAGGAAATTTCGCCCTCGTCATTGGTCACTGGTAGACGTGAACATCTATGCCAGTGAACAATTGCTGTCATAGGTCATCGTGAACGATCGGTCGTAATAGTCCAGTACTTATTGTCGACATATTCAAATGGTTCGTTTTAGAAGAGAAGAAGACTAGAAAAAGGTCACCGAAATATACAGCGACTTACAGAAGTTATGGGAGAGAGGGCGAGCTTGAACAAGATAGAAGTGCTTTGGAAGTGCTTAGAAGCTGAGGATGACACTCCTTGGACACTCCTATATGCGAATTTCATTTAAATCACGTGCTCGTTCTAGAGCTACACGTGGACATGCACCAGCGAACTTCAACCTCAACATGATCACCACTGACCAGCGGCCACTTGCTGACCGACATCGACGACAGAGCGAAATCCCCTGACTAGAAATCATTGCCTCACTCAATTTATTGTAATTATTGTCTTTTTCTGTTCTATCACCCCTCTAATGTGCACGTTCTATACACCCAGCTGTAATGTAGCAGAAACAACTTATCAACTTGAAGAATGGCAACCTCAGCAGCCATTAAGGCGAGGATCGTTTGCCTCAGCGACGCGCTCTATCTTCCCACTTTCGAGTACGTTCTCAGTTCCTGTCCAACCCATCTATTTTTCATCCCGACTCCCTCTAGTCCTCGTCGACATCTGCCATCGTGGATATCGATTGCGTTATCCAGCCTTTTACACTCAAAGAAGATTCGAGACGTAACTTTTGCATTGTCTTTAAGCCCAAATTCATCAATTCAGCACGTATACCACTGAGGCGGCATGGACGACATGAGCAACTCGAGGATAAATGCGCTACGTTGGCTTCCGTTGCGATCAAAGGAGCTAGATGTAGTGGTCTGGAAAGTGGGGAAAGTTGGTCGTCGACATTACGATCTGTAACTTGATTGCCACCGTCAAGGCGTATGAGCGTTTTTCTTCTATCTGTGTCTCAATTGTATGATGAGACTCCTTACAGATATACTACCGAAAAGCTGTGGACAGCCCACTATCGAGTCAACCTATCGAGTTCGCAAGCGCAAGCGGTGCACCTGCCTCGTGCGTCAGCTGCCCCAAGAAATCATACCCCAATCGACTCCCCCATCCTTCGCTCCTACCGCCACTCCCAGGATCTCTGAGTACAAGCCGCTCCTCCTGCTCTCCTCGATATCCAACCGCTTTTGAGGGTCGAGCGAGTACTCGGTAGCTGACGCGCATGCGCGTGCCCTTTGCCACACCTCTCTGAATTTGACAGAAACGTCGCTGGTGCTATCCTGGGCCATCCATCCATCCTCTGCACACAACCCACACACTACCGTCACTCCCGCCGCCTTACCACGTTGGGAACGACGAGCCTAAATGAGATTGGTTTCTATGATATTGTCGGAATGATTGATGACCATCGGTCCAATCACCATCTCATCATGAACCTTACTCCTCCTACTCCTACATCCCGTTCCTCGTACCCTTCCAGATACCCCCCCCTTCCGCCGCGGCGTCGCTTCATCTTCGACTGTCCAAAAGGCCTAGGGTCCACACCATCCTGTCCTTACCACCTAATGGCGCCTATTTCGTATGCGCTCCTTCCCAATTGGAACCCTTCGTTTCCACGCCCAGCTCCAATTATCCGATGCTTCCCGCTCATCCACCGACTCTTCCGAATCTACATCCTCCTTGTACGGCGACACCGAAACGACCTTCGTGCAAAAGCCACCTCAGCTCGCGCATGCAAGGCGTTCATACCCTCTCTGTCGTTTACGACCTCCAACGACTTCTTTTCCGTATCCTCTTCTCGCACCCAATTGGAACCCTCCTTCTCAGCCATGACACCCTCCCATCATTCATCACCTCTTCCGAATTGACATCGTCCTTGGACGGCGGCACCAACGCTTCACCTCTGCCTCGCCAATCTAATCCATCATGCAGTCATCAACGATTGAAGATTTCCATCTGGAGCTTCGTGCGGGACGGCTGAGGATTGAAGGGTCGGAGATGGCGTTGCGGATACGTAGCTGATCTCTGAGGTGTGTAAGGGCCGGGAAGGTGCTGCTGAGCCGATGTCAGTGTCTGCCTTGATGCCTCCCTCTGTGCGGGTGCTATCGGGGTCCCCGTATTGTCAAAAGTCGGCCGCGAGGTAGGAGAAGATGGTGCTGGATTAGATGGGGGTTCTGACAAACAACAAAGACGATTCCCCAAGACCACAATACCGCCACCATTCTCTCACACCCTACCCAAACCTCTCGTGCTCACCTGGATTTCATGCACTCTCGGACCCCCTGGCACGCCTGCGTCCACCCGCCAATTTTTTTCTGTCTGGCTTATTTAAAATTTCCTCGCGCGCGTTCGACCTTCGATTTTCCTTATCGCGGCGACCGTGCTCCAAGATTTTTCGTCATCCTCAGCCTACTTCTCATTCTTTCGAGACCTTCCCTGTCGTCGCTACTGCAATGACATCGGGCCACTCATAGTTCTCCCTACATAATTTACACTTCAGCTATTTATCTATCGTTGTCGGTCTGCCAGCGATTTATTATTATTTTCCATCAAAAACTCCCTATCGATACCTCTCGCGCGCCGTTTATTCAGAGATCCAATCGTTCTGGTCGAAATGAGTTCAATTACATCACCGGGAGGCCCGAGCTTATCGACAAATTTCTTTGATCAATGGCGACATAATGATACCTGGGTTTCAAGCGCCAGGTTTGCTGGCCAGAGGACCCCTTCCTAGCCGATTTTTATGAAATATACTATATCTTTGACACATCTACTGGAGTCCTATATTTCCTGCAGACACTTTTTTTCTTGTCATGCCCAAAATAATTATATTCGATCTAGCTATTATAGAGTGTCATCGTTTTCATGGGATTGTGGTCGTATGTGAATGTCAGGTTGTATTCAAGCAGTTCGCGTGTAACCCGCCAGGTTCTTGAGCGGATCTCAGGAGCCACCCCTATATATTGGAGCAGTACATTACAATTTCGATTTAAAAACGTCCTCCCGAGGAGAAAAAAGGAGGCGAACAATTTTGAGGGCAATCAATTTAAATCCTCGCGAGCATTTGCTATCGCTGAGGGCTCAACAATTGAAAGAAACCGGAAAAGGAGAGTCCAATAGGAGCTGATCGACTGTTAAATCCCACCTAAATAAAAATGAGCGCCGGCATTTAGGTGAACATAACTATCGCAGCGAATAGCCACATACATGGCGAAGGGCGGCCTCATCGATATCAATATCGAACTCCAGAGGGGGGCGCCGAGGTATGGTTCAAATTTGTGCATGTAGAAATTTTAAGGATTTCGCTTGTGCCCCAACCTGAGGTCAATAGGCTTTGCTCAAGTCCCAGGGAATATCCCTTCGATTAGAGGAATGAATCGTGTAGCAAGAATGGGATTGCATTCATATAGCAAATCTCAACGATAAAGCCCATTGTAGTCAACGTCTATGGCTCACTCGGAGAACATCTTTTAGATGCCGGGCTACGTCGTGGCTTCCTAGAATATAGGGCAACGAGGACATGCAATTATAAGGAGATCCTATATCAGTGACGTTGTGCAAACGTTGTGAGTAAAACGGGGATTCAAGGGTGAGTTCAAGTTTATCCACGGACTGACCTTCCCCCGTAACGTTTTACGTGTTGGAGTTGCCACGTTTTCTAAACAATATAAAGGATACACTCCATCTGAATCCCAAGTCGAAGTAACAGGCTGGTCAAGCAGTAAACATGTTATATGATGCGAGTGACCAGCGACGGCATTGGGCACGAAAACTCGGAAAGTTCTGAGTTGACGAAAAAGATGGAACGCCGTAGGAGAGAGAAAGGCAGGCATATCGTAATGGGTTACGATATGTAGTCTAATACAATCCGGGAAGACCCCGCGTTTTAAATAAAACTCTGCTTCGTGTTGGCTTCGTGGCGAACCCAAATTTCAAAAATGCCGCCGGAACAAAGCGGACGAAGAGCACATGTCACCGGCTCGGGTTTTCGGATAACACAGTATTATATTGTTTTGAACATCAGAGCGTCCTAAAATCCAGAAGAAAGCCTAGAAGTTTGACTGAAATTTGTCAGGAAATGTAGAGCTAGAGGAGCAGTGAGATACTTGGACAGCGAGGGTGTGTCCAATATCCCCCAATCCACATTCACCGGAATGTTATTATGTAAATAAAGTCGCCGCAAGGCAACGCACTGGGCTGGCCATACTATATTTGAACAAATTATCGGGATGTGGGTGACGGGCGGAATTTCCCACAATAGTGGATACCAAGAGGATACTTTTTTCGGTGTCATGATGTCAAGGGCCCTTTTCTTTCCAAAAGCTGATAATGCCCCTACCTCCTTCTCGTCCCTTTTCCTCTCTGACACGGAGGCCACCAAGAAACGCTTCCGCCCTCTCAAGATATCGGTAAGAGCTAATGATTTTTACGTCGACAGCTGATATCAATTACCACCAAGTCATCTATCATATAGAGTCACCAGATGCAGACAAAAAAAATGGATCTCACAAAGCGACTCGCCGACAAAATTTTGCTGTCCATTTTTTCGTACTTGATGGATTTGCCCTCCATCCTGCCAGGCTCAGCTGGAGAACCCGGACTCACTCTGCTGTTGGTGTGTCGTAGGTGGCACCAAGTTATACTCCACAGCCCCCCAAAATGGGCCAACGTCATTGTCTCCCCTACTGTTTCCTCGAACAACTTCAATGCTAATGTCAAATTCGACCGGTGTTGGTTAAAAGTCGACGTTCGCCGGCACAGCGGCCATTGGCTTTACATTACACTTCTCCACGACCACACAGCGCCGCTGTTGCAACAGAACGTAAATACGGCAATTCGAACCGAGTCTGCCCTCGAGATCGATATGTTGGAGAATATCATCTTCCCTGCCGCGAGGCGGGCAAAATGCCTCTCTTTACCCTTTTGCTCGAACCGCATGGCCGAATCATTTCTTACATCTCCACCTGGTCGATTTTATTTCCTCGAGAGTGTGGAAATGCGCTTCCTCGAGTGCGAGCAGCCCGAGCCCGGGAGGTTAGGGTCAGAGGCGGTCGTGACGAAGTTTTCGAAACCCATCACTGTTTTCCAAAACTCACCTTTCCTTCGCCATGTGTCCATCATCATCAACAATGGACTGAACCCACTCAAACTCCTCTTGCCGTGGTATCAATTGACGACGATTAATATAGGGTTTACGACTATCCCTCTGAGAGTTTTTATTGCCATCCTAGCGAAGTCGTCCCCCTCCCTTTGTACGGGGTTTTTCACGGTCAAGTTTAGCCCCAAGATTCGGAAGCGGTCACTTTCGTCAGCCGCGAAGCAGAGTCGACGCTCTCCCAGAATTCTCGCGCCTGCGTTAAAACATCTACATCTCCGCCTCATCAATCCAAGTTTCCACTGTGATATCTTCAAGCGCATCCGTCTTCCAGCTCTTTTGAGCTTCCGGGTCGACCTGTACGATTCCAATGTGGGTTGGATGATGAACATGTACCACCAGCTTTTATGCCATTCATCCAACACCCTTCGGCGGGTAGAATTTTGGAATTTCCTGTTACCTGGTGGATTTGAAGGGGAGGCAGCTCATTCAAGTTTGGGTGGTCCTCACATTGTTACCTCGCGGATAAAACAGGACCTCGACAGCTTGCTTTCGATTTTTTCCATGGTTCGTATGTTACGTCTCCCAGATGGATTGTACATCCCAGAAACTGCCATGAAGTTAATAGCCCAAGGTGAAATGCTGCCATTTCTGGAGACGTTGGAGGTTGTGTCGTACACTGGGGTGGATATTCTGATTATGGTTAAGGAGAGGAACGAGGTCGCGTATCGCCGTGGTGGGTTTGTGGGCTCGAGCGCAGCGCCAAGTGTGCCCCAGTATGATGCCAATTGTCCTGTACCTCCGACCTTCCTCTCTGAGGTGGTGCTTTGGACGTCGATGAGGCAAATCCGATGGGTAAATAACTGTGTGTCATTCATTCAGTCGCTGTCCAGTTCGCAGAAAACTAGGCTTAGGATTTTGTATGTAGTGTAATTTAGTGTGTAAATCCTCATGCCGATGAATTCCCCCTCGGAACCAATTCTTAGTTATGGGGGCATGGGAGTCGGTCATATTTCTTCACACTACGTAGTTGATGCCAATAAGCATTTATCAGAAGAGAATTCTCCTGAGTAATACACATCTATTTCCATCGATACGACCCAATAATTGGAGGTAGAAGAAGTATGAGGGCGATTAATCGGTTACCATGAGCATATATGGGGATTCGTACCTTGGATTGTAAAATCTCTAGCCTAACATTGATGCACCACCTGTCAATATACACCATTCTGTAGTGTGAACAAATGAATCAGGATCGAAAGGTGGCAAACAGTCTTCCTAAATCCCAAGGAACGTGCAAGAAAAATTGATATTGATAATTTTTATACAAATCCCATACACTTAGTGAGGAATGAGATTGTCCACCGATTATGTGGATCAATGAAAATTTAGTGTGTCAATCCTCAGATTCCTCACGGCGAGTAACCCAGCCTCTTTTACATCTCCCTCCCTTGCTGGGACGAGTCAAGAGTCTGCCATATTTCTTCTTCGCGATACATAGTCGATATCAATGGTTCATCAGGCAGAACGTAATTCTTCCTACTAGATTCATAAACATCTCGAGTTCCGTTGATACGAGTTACGCACGAGGACGGAGCATTCCGATAAGTAGACAACCTTTTCCTGGATCCGAACATCTGAACGATTAATTGGTTCCTGTGGGTATTCGTCAATTTTTTTCGAGCGACAACAGCTCGTACAGGACGGACGGACAGATTCGCTCTGTATTTGGCAGAAAACGGAGTTGAGATTATTGTATATGAACTAGCAGTCTATAATTTAGGATGTACATGCCAGGTAACCCTCGAAAATGATTTTGCATTCCTCTCCTGCGCGGGGAGGAGTCAGGAGTCAGCCATATTTCTTCACATTGTACAGTCGATCGATATCCATGCTTTATTTACGAGAAAGTCATTCTTCCTATTAGATTGATAAATGCCTGACATGACGAATAACTCAGAGTTACGCACAAGAACGAATTATTCCGATGAATAAACACCGTCTTCTCCGGATCCGAACATACCAACGAAAAATAGGGGCAAGGACATGGATGAAGGACTAAAGCTGCGGAGTTGATAACGCAATCCTACGCCACTCACTACATATCCGGGCGAGAAGTAATGGACACTCATGTGGGTCCATCAATGCGTTGTGACTCGTAGGTAGGGTATGTAGGAAGATCTCTTGAAGGACGTCAATTGGAACTCGACGCGCTGGTGAGATTAAATTATTGTGATTTCGACCAAAAGAGCCTGGCGTTGTTCCATAAGATTCGAGTAGATCTTGGAAGCGATTTATCTCGAGATCCAGATCTGCGAGCTTTGCAGTAGGCACGGGGAGGATCGAGTTCTTGATGTGATCCAATTCCTCGTCGCTTGGTATGAAATTTGTGCCTAACTGCAGAGGGAGATTGGGAACTTGAATGGTCATATGGTGTTTCTGGAAACAATAGTAAGTCAATCGGACTTCTGGCTGAACATCGGTTAAGGCTTCAGTTCACCTTCGCAGATTCAGATCCACCCCGTTCCAGGTACTTTACGTAGTCGCTCAGGATCCGATGACGGCAATGTCAGTGACTCAGACCGGGTTCAAAGTTAATTAATAGATCGAGAAATTGAACGGAGTTTGGAGCAGTTCGGAAGGAGCCACTTTATCACTTACACTCGCATGGATATATCTCGAGGCTTGAAGGAAGGGGGTGTAATTCTTGGTGATTTCAGATGGGTGGATCTTTGTGAGCCTAGAACCATCTGGACTACCTCTCGCGCCGATTGCAGAGCTTATACGCTAGTTATTAGGAACATATATCTAAGGATATAGAATTCAGGCTAGGAGACGCCCATACTAATCGCTCCAGAATGGTTCTCTGGCTCGCCCGCTCTTCCGATCCCCAATCCTCGGTGCATAGGACTCGCCGCCAGTAGACTAGTAGTATCAAATGTCCAATCATCCCACCTTCCCATTCTCTGTTCTTCATATGTGTGCGGTTTGCAGGGAGAAGTCGGAAGTCGATTGTCAAGAGGGCCGGTGGTTTCGTAATTGGTACCATTCACCGGAACGAGCGTTGCACCGAATTCAAACTGACCAGCGGAACCAGAGTTCATGGACATCGTTAAAGGTGGCGCGGAGAACGCAATTCTCGGGCTACCCCGGCGTCCCTCAGCTTCCGTCATTTCTTCGTCGGTCCCCGAGAGCTGGCCTCTTCCTACCCTACCTCGGAAACGATACCATCCGCCGTCGTCATCGAAGCTCGAAGCTGAAAGAACAGACGACGCGACGGACGACCATCCCTCTGTGCTATCCCCTAAGACTGGCGGTACCACGAGAAAGTCGGGCATCCCGCATCCCACTCGGTTGTGTTGCGCTCTTGTCCTCCCATTGTCGGTAATGCTACATAGCTCACACTGCAGCTTCGTGTCCTGGATAGTTTCTGAGTTCGGAACTGCAAGCTTGCATTCTTTCCGTGCATTTCGATCGAAAAAGTTAGTACCATTCGTGACAATGAAGCGGGTGCATTCCAACCTTGTGACTCGCCCCTCGTCTCTTCGAGATGCGCAACCAACCCCTGTATCAAGCGTTGTTGGTGCCCCATGTCCCTGCGGTATTCTTCCACCAAGTTCCGATAATCACGCTCGAGGTTAGCGACCCGTTCGCGAAGTTCATCAGCCCCCTCACTGCCAACCTGCCCCCGACACACTCTACATCTCTCCGGGGCATCGTGAGAGGCTGAGCGAGAGGAATCGGAGGTAGCTTCAGGAGAGGCCCGTAGTTGAAAGGCACCCCAACAGGACGTCCCTTCGACGTGATTCGAGTTCCATGCAAGATCGGCGCCAGCGATGAATTTTCGAGGGAACGTAGCTTTGCGCTTGATGGTGTCCACGGCGTTGTCTCGGTTGAGACGAGTGAATTTGGCGTGTCGGAATGTCCAACTCTGCCACCGAAGAGTCAGATATTTTCCATGATTTATGAATCCTCAACTAATCGTACCGAAGACCGAAAAGGTTGGATCGGAAAAGAAGTAAATACTCACATGTTCCCCAGCTTTATCGGCCATGCTTTTCACCTTGTGAAAATCGTATTTGTTTAGCTGCCGTACGAAGCTTGCGAAATTGGAGTGTTTGAACATTTTGGGAAGGACCGTTTTGGAAAATTCATTCGTGTCCTAAGTGTTAGGATCGGTGAGGACTGCGCCGGAAAAGCACAACTGGGATAAAGGTACCTGGATAACGAAGGAATCACCTTCAGGGCCCCAACATACGATGTGCTTCACAGAGTCGTCCTCGAGGATTCTGTGGGGAACTTCATGGTTAGCGGAAGTCAAGTTTGAAATGTCTTTTCGAGATGAAGGTAGTGGAGTGTGGCGAAGCAACGATTATGACTTACGTGTACAACTTTTTAACAAAGTCACTAGTTGGACGACCTTCTTCTGATTCACTCATTTTGAGCTCAGGTCAAGGAAATTAGATATCGGTATTTGAACGACAGCGGAGTCGGGGTATGGCAAGTCGCTGATGGCGAAGACAAAACCAGGGCGGAACCATTGACATTGAATCGAACTTATAACGGTGGTTTTCTGGAACCCTACGGATGCCAAGCTGCTCACGCTCCCCCTTTGTTAACAAGATTAATAATCGGGTAATTCATTGCTGCCGGATGAGAACGGGGCCGCGTCCAAAAAGGGAACGTGGGTCCCGGCTTGAAGCGAGGGTCACGATACCATGCTGAGTCAGTCTGTAATTACTAAATTTATTTAATGCAGCCTAATCTTTGAGCCAGAATAATTCAACTATGTACGTACAGTGCATCTATACTTACCGCGTCGACAACATGACTCAAAATTTCGACACTGTGCCTTTTATGGACAGTGGATATGGAAACAAACCCTTGACAAATTCTCCGTCCCATCAAAATTAGCTAGGAATTGAAGGGCTCAAGTTAGCATGGGACATAAAAGGCTGGAAATTGCAACCCCGTGGCCTGATCCTCAAGTCGCCTGATCCCCTGAATACTTGAGAGGTGGGCCGCTTGGGTACGCTTCCGCTAATTTTGTTCAAAGTTCAACTCCCGTATGATCTAGGCAGCGAGGCGCGTAAGTAGTCGGATATGGATAGAAGGCTAGTGTTACCATCCAAAATGTGTTGGGAGCTGAGCACCAAGAGATCATTCGGATTTCCGAGTCGCTTTCGGGAAGAAATGGATCTTGGGGCGTCGCCTGAGCATCCATGGCGGAAGGTGGGTTATTGATAGTAATGTATGCCCGAGATTCTGGGGTCGAAAATATAGGGCGCTTTCATGCGCTCGGCTTATCCGATGGTTGAGCTGCGTGTGCGTGCCCAAGTCATCGTATCCAGTCATATGAAAGATCAGCGATAGGGTTTAAATGACACTCGTGTATAAATATATTGACAAGCCCGCTCAGTAGCCGAGAGAGTCCAAGGCGAATTGGCAATTTTGTGTGCTACGCATTATATTCCGAACGGTTACCGGTCTAGAAGGGGTCATCCTTGGGTCATCCTGACAGCCATCATGATGTCGCGAGCGCCTGATGACTCGCCTTCTTCAGTTTACCCAACTCCGTTCCACGTCTGCAATCGGACAACCCTTATTAATAGAATGGCTCACATGAAATTGTTCAGCACCCGAAGGATCCCGAAGAGTCTTGGAAGTTACATCTTCTTGTCCAATGCCCATATTACTAAAAAAGATATCTCAAGACTTCATCGTCCTGCACGTTTCGTTAGATCGTTCCGAAACCTGTCAGGAAATCGGTATCTATGTGCCCTCCAAAGGAACTCATAACCAGCTGCATATCCGATTCCTAGTATTTTGGGGGGAGATAATGGGAGATCAATACATATCTGCGAATGCTAAGATTATGATCGCGGATCGTCCGCGTCAGAGACGACCGTTGTCACCTGTGAATATATTGGGAAGGCGAAAAAGACGAAACTTGTGTTTGCTTTAATTCAATTACTTATGCTGCAATGTATTACTTATCTTGACCTTCATAGAGTATATCGTATCGCGAAAATTATTGGCGTGTGGCGTTGGCCGCGCCGCTCAACAGTCATACCTTCAATGCTCATGGCGAGAAATGTAGTGATATTAGTTATGTCTTTAATCATGTTCGATGTGTGCAAAGCACGATGAGCGCTGGTCAAGCGTTGATCTCCGGCTCCTGGAGCCGTGATAAGATAAGACAACGGCCTACGCTCATCACTGGTTGACCCTTGCCATATTAGCAGCCGTACATAAGCGGCGGGATTTTTCAGAAGGCAGATATGTCGGAAAAACGATCGATCACTGATTGGTTTTGACGCCGCTAACTGAACGGATGCTAGGTCATAGGCGAACGTGGTGTAGCGCATAAGAGTTTATATTAATGTATTGGCAACTGTAAAAGCTATCAGCTGCACCATACCAACGGATGCATGGAAATCTGTTTGAATCAATCGCCTAAATGTCTAATTCGCTGATGCGCCAAGTTTGA
>Ga0307517_10002360_pt1 | contig 30428 bp, 27 predicted proteins | sample 23_EM_MG_FD_194515 | JGI IMG/M metagenome (GOLD analysis project Ga0307517, IMG submission 194515) | Populus trichocarpa ectomycorrhiza microbial communities from riparian zone in the Pacific Northwest, United States - 23_EM | ecosystem: Host-associated > Plants > Roots > Unclassified | place... | reverse complement strand
ATTAGAATAAAAATGTTTCACATCTTGATAACACTTACCTAATGCTCATGAAATTCGAACATGAAACATAAACTAAGACACCTATAGGGCCCGGCCGTCCGTCCCGGGCATAGGTTAGGACGGACTGGAATTGGGCGTCCGTCCCGTCCGAAGGTCCCAAACTTGGCGTCCGTCCCGTCCTAGGCTAAAGACGGACGGACTGGACGCTTGGGAACACTGCATGAGAGTAGTATCGAGCCATATTCGCGGTCTGCCTGGCTGGAATTGGGGTTCTCGCGCCCCGAAAACATTTCTACTGCCCGTCTACACCCCTTCTTAGCCGCCCGCGGGGGTGTCTATGTGGAGTTGGTGTCTGCCTTGTAGAGATTGACGTCCTCTCGTTCCAAAAGCATCTTCACTATCTGATGGTGCCCTCCGCCGGCCGCCCATGAGACTGGCGCCTGGCCATAGGCGGTGTCTGCGCGGTCGGGATTGACGTCTTCTCGTTCCAAAAGCATCTTTACTACCACTGCATGCCCCTTCTCAGCCGCCCAAGAGAGTGGCGTCCGTATTGGGTATCTGCCTGGTTAGGATTCACGTCCTCTCGTTCCAGGAGCATCTTTGCTATCCCCTCATGCCCGTTCATAGCTGCCCACAAGAGTGGCGTCCTGCCATATTTGGTGTCTGCCTGGTTGGGATTGACGTCCTTTCGCTCCAAAAGCATCATTTCTATCCCATTGTGCCCATTCGCGGCCCGGCAGAGTGGCGTCCAGCTATATTTGGTGTCTTCGAAGTCTATCTGCTCGGGGCTAATGTCTCCTCGTTCCAAAAGTATCTTTACTACCCTCTCATGCCCGTTCTCAGCCGCCAACGAAAGTGGCGTCCGGCCATGTTCGGTGTCTGCTTGGTTGGGATCGGCGTCCTTTCGTTCCGAAAGCATCTTCACTACCCCCTCGTGCCCTTTCCCCGCCGCCCACGAGAGTGGTGTCAGGCCATATTCATTGTCTGCCTGATTGGGATTCACGTCCCTTCGTTCTAGGAGCATCCTCACCACCTCTGTATGCCCCTTCTTAGCCGCCCACCAGAGTGGCGTCCGGCCGTGATTGGTGTCTGCTTGGTTAGGATTCACGTCCTTTAGTTCGAGAAGCACCCTTACAACCCCCTCATGCCCTTTGCCCGCCGCCCACAAGAGCGGTGTCTGGCCATATTCATTGTCTGCCTGATTGGGATTGACGTCCTCTCGTTCCAAAAGTATCCTTGCTACCCCCTCATGTCCTTTCTCAGCCGCCCGCCAGAGTGGCGTCCGGTCATAATTGGTGTCTGCCTGGTCAGGGATGAAGGCCTCTCGTTCCAAAAGCACCTTTACTACCCCCGAATTCCCTTCCTTAGCTGCCCACGAGAGTGGCGTTTGGCCATAATTGGCGTCTACCTTATTAGGATTGACATCCTCTCGTTCCAGAAGCATCCGTACTACCCCCTCATGTCCATTCATAGCAGCCAACAAGAGTGGTGTCCGGCCATCAGTGGAGTTTGCATTAATGGGATTGACGTCCTCTCGTTCTAGAAGCATCTTTACTACCCCCGAATACCCATTCTCGGCCGCCAACGAAAGTGGTGTTTGGCCAAAAAAGGTGTCTGCCTGGTCGGGATTGACGTCTTCTCCTTCTAGAAGCATCCTTACCACCCGGTCATTCCCTCTTTTAGCTGCCCATGTGAGAGCCGTGCTCCCCGTACAATCGGCCGCATTAATATTCCATTCCTTAATTTCCAATATCGCTGCAGCTATCTCCACGATCCGGAAGAAGGCTGCCCCGTGGAGTTCGGTAAATCCGGTGGGTCCTTCTTTCCCACCATACCACGGGTCACAGAGTTCATACTTGAATAGTAGTCGAGCAGATATATGCTCATCGAATCTATTGAGAAGCCTCGGTGCGAGTGTTTTGATATTTTCTGTCATACCCCTTCTTGTGTGGCTCCCCCAATAAACTGAAGCATACTCCAGAAGCGGTGTTGTTGTAGGGGCCGAGCGGAGGGTTAGCGAGGGATCCCTGACACATCTAAAATTGAGGTATGTCAAGCAAACCTCGGCAATTGCTGAGTGAGGACTATGAAAGAGGATGGGATCACGCAAGAGATACTTCTGAAGGGTGGAGTGCACCAGTTGGACTGTGAGCGAGGACGCCTCGACCGTTACAAGTCCCAGACAAGATGCTAAGAGTGTTCGTAATGCAGGAACATTTTCCGAATCCAGATCCGCAGACCCTATCTCCACTCCCAAGGCATCACAGAGCTCTTGAGCTCGCAACGGCCGTTCCGAATACACCACCCACATCAGGATCTTCAATCCTAGTACTGACTTATATCCCGTCTGCGCCTTCAGTCGTGATAGAGTTGCCGTGTAGGCCCCGCTCAGTCCATTGCCTTGTGTCATCTCTTCAAGTTTCCTCCTCCTCCGGCAAATTGTGACCTCCCCCAGAGTAGCGTCGATTTTCAGCGAAACCAGCAGGAATCTGCACACAATCGTTGGTTAGTGTACATCGATCATAGGGTGGCGGTGCCGAATGCTCTTACTCACATATCAGATACATTTTCCAGAATGGCCCTCACAATATCCGCCCGCAAGTCACTGGTCATCGCCTCTAGCTCCGTGTCCCTATCTAACCTCATCTCAGCATAATTCCGGATATCATCTACTTTGGGGGTGATGGGTATCACAACAGCCCGGAGAAATATCTTTGAACATCTTCCCAGACGTGGGGCCTCCCGGTGAGGAATATTCTCGTCTTAGGGCACTCCCGAACAATATCTCGCAGATACGAGAGAAGCTCCGGCAAGTACTTCGGTAGGCATTCATCCAAGGCGTCTACACAGATGAAAACTCGTGGCTACTTCGATTCCCCATGATTCCGAAGATTCCTCAACACAGGAAGTGAGAAGAATGTTAACTGGAAAGCTTTGACATACCTAGCCAAAGAAGGAAAAGAGAAGCCCCTCAATTGCCTATCAAAACTGTTGGCAAATCTGAAGTGAATATCACGTGACCAACTTAGCACTGGGCAGCATGTGTACCTTCTCCCATGGCGGGATAATATCAACAGTTACCGAACCCAATACAAATCTAGAACAGATTATTAGTAAAGGACTTATGAATTCTTTTCAGGCGTTTTGTGTTTCTGAAATATTATTTCTATATTGTGCCAGGGCTAGACCTGTAATCCAACCTTACAAGTATTGCCACCAATGTAAGCCAACTCATAGCATGGCACATGAATTGAATCTAGGTTCACTAACTAATGCACCGCTTTAATACCACCTGGCCATTCGCTGGTAATAAAATTATTCCACAAAGCTGGAGTTAGGGCTGCATTTCAATGATTTGGCACTTCCCCAGATGGCATAGCAGAACCGGTACCGGTCTTGGAGTATGATAGCGGGTAAAAGGAACCGGTAGGGATCGCTTGACAGAACTGAGGGAAGCTAGGCGGAGGAGATAAGCGAGTTTTTTTAAAGGACCTAGGAGGCTGCCTTAAGCACATCGGATATTCCTAACGAGTCTGGTTCTAATAGGCTATACTACATTATACGCAAAAACCAAGACATACATCAGCCTAATGAGGAATAGGAATGAAGAACAAGGGTAGCGGGATAGGGCCGAGTCTAACTAGAAATCCAATAAAAGGAAAAGGTAGAGAATGGAAAAAACACAAAGGATGATAAGGAGTAAATAGCTAGAGGAAACTAGAGAAAGGCCTTATCAAAGTCTACTTGCCTCTAAATATACGGAGGTCTTGCTTACACTAATCCCGCAGCAGATATTTATCGAAGGAGAATATATCTGGGGACAAAGAAGGAAGGATGTAGAGGAGAAAGGCGAAAATGCAGATAAGAGACGAGATGATAAAACGCCAGTTGACAGCAAATGAGATAATTGATTGAGGGATGGTAATGTGGATGCTAGGGCTCCCTTGGGGGTAGGGTGGCCTTAGGGGTCTGATGGAACGGAGCTGGGACAGCCTGGGTGGTTGGTTTGAAGAGAAGTCGCTATTTGCGGACTGGGAAACATAATACTCAGGGTCTAATGCTAGTTCCTGCTCCTGGCGCTCTGCTGATGGGAGTACAGGTCGGCCATCACCTCTGAATTCCATCCCGCTCGCGTGCCCGCTCCCATAAACAGAAAGAGGCGGAAGGGATGCCTGGTTACCGCGACCTGCTGTGTTGGAATAGGCGTTGTCCGAATCCAGTATGGCTTTCACAACTCCACCGGGCCCATTAAAGATAGCCAACGGCAGGCGGGTCTGACTCTCGATATCAGGCGGGGTGGTGCGGACATCTCTACGTTCCAAAATCAACTTTACAACCCGTGCATGCCCATTCCGAGAGGCCCACGAGAGGGGTGTCAGGTGATAAATGGTGTCTGCCTGGTTGGGATTGACACCCTCCCGTTCCAAAAGCATTTTTACTACCTCCTCATGCCCTTTCCCAGCCGCCCAGGAGAGTGGAGTCCGGCCATAACGGATGTCTGCCTGGTCGGGATTCACGTTTCCTCTCTCCAAAAGCATCTTTAATACCTCCTTATGCCCGTTTGTAGCTGCCCACAAGAGTGGAGTCCCGCCATATCTGCTATCTGCATGGTCGGGATTGACGTCCTTTCGTTTCAAAAACATCTTTACTACCTCCTTATGACCCTTCTTAGCTGCCCACGTGAGCGGCGTTTGGTTGTATTCGGAGTCTGCTTGATCGGGATTGACGTCCTTTCGTTCCAAAAGCATTTTGACTACCCTCACACACCCGTTCTGAGCTGCCCACGAGAGTGGTGTCCGGCCGTAAATGGTATCTGCCTGGTTGGGGTTGACACCCTCTCGTTCCAAAAGCATCTTCACTACCTCCTCATCCCCTTTCTTAGCCGCCCATGAGAGCGGCGCCCGGCCATAACAGGTGTCTGGCTGGTCGGGATTGATGTCCCTTCGCCCCAAGAGCATCTTGACTAGCCCCTCATGCCCCTTCTCCACCGCCCACGAGAGTGGCGTCAGGCCATATGCTGTGACTTGCTGGTTGGGATCGACACCCGTTAGTTCCAGAAGCACCTTTACTACACTGTAGTGCCCGTTCTCAGCTGCCCATGAAAGTGGCGTCCGGCCATATTTAGTATCTGCCTGATTGGGGTTGACGCCCTCTCGTTCCAAAAGCATTTTTACTATTCCATTGTGCCCGCTCCCGGCTGCCCACGAGAGAGGCGTCCGGCCATAAAAGGTATCTACAAGGCAGGGATTGACGTTCCTTCGTTCCAAAAGCATTTTTACTATTCCATTATGCCCGCTCCCGGCTGCCCACGAGAGAGGCGTTCGGCCATAACAGGGGTCTGCCTGGTCGGGTTTGATGCCTTCTCGTTCCAAAAGCATCTTTACTACCCCCTCATACCCATTCTCAACTGCCCAAGAGAGTGGTGTCCGGCCGTATTTGGTGTCTGCTTGGTTGGGGTCGATGTCCTCTCGTTTCAAAAGAATCTTCGCTAGCTCCTCATCCCCTTTGTTAGCCGCCCACAAGAGCGGGGTGCGGCCATCTATGGTGGCTGGCTGGTTGGGATTGACGTCCTTTCGTTGCAGGAGCATCTTTAGTGCCCCGCCGTGCCCTCTCTCGGCTGCCCACCAGAGTGGAGTATGGGAATATTGGGTGTCTGCCTGATTGGGATTGACGTCCTCTCGCTCCAAAAGCATCTTTACCATCGCCTCATGCCCTCTAATAGCTGCCCATGTGAGTGGCGTGTTTCCGGTACAATCGGTCGCAGTAGCGTCCCATTCCTTCATATCCGATACGGCCGCAGCTATCTCCACTATCCCGAGGTATGCTGCCCCGTGGAGTCCCGTAAATCCTAAGGGTCCTTTCCTCCGGTAAAAGACTGGGTTCCAGAGTGCATCCGGATCACGGAGCAATAGCAGCTGGCCGGATATATGCCTATCAAATCTATCGAGAAGCCTGAGTGCAAGGATTTTGATATTGTCCACCATCCCCCTTCTCGCGTGCTTGTACCAATAGACTGAAGCGTACACTAGAAAGGGCATTGCTGAGGGGGCCGAGTAAAGAGTTGGCGAAAGAGCCCGGACGGATTGAGAATTAAGGTATGCCAAGCATACCTCGGCAATTGTTGAGTGAGGACTATCGAATAGGGTAGGATCGCTTGCCAGATGCTCCTGAAGAGTAAAGTGCACCAGTCGGACAGTGGAAGAAGACACCTCGACGGTGATAAGTCCCAGACAAGATGCTACGACTGTTCGTAGCGCCGGAATGTTTTCTGGATCAAGATCCCCTGATCCTATCTCCACCCCCAAGGCATGACAGAGCTCCTCGGCTAGTAACGGTCTTTCCGAATATACCACCCATATCAAGACCTTCAATCCGAGCACTGATCTATATCCCTTCTGCGCCTTGAGTCGTGATAGGGTTGCGGTGTAAGCATCACTTAGTCCATTGCCTTGTGTAATCTCTTCAAGTTTCTTTCTTCTCTGACGAATTGTCACCTCTCCAAGAATGGCGTCGAGGTTTAGCGAAATAAGGAGGAATCTACATACAAGCGCTAATAAGCATACACCATTGATGGAATGAAGGTGCGGAATAGTTCTACTCACATATCAGATATCTTTTCTAGAATGGCTTTCACGATATCCGCCCGCAAGCCCTGGTTCATCGCCTCTGGCTCGGCATCCCTGTTCAACCTCATCTCCACATAATTCCGGATATCGTCGGCGTTAGGGCTGATCGGTATCACAACCACTTCGGAGAAACATCTTTGAATATCCTCCTTGATATGGGGCCTCCCTGTGAGGAATATTCTCGTCCTAGGGCACTCCCGAATAACATCTCGTAGAGACTCGAGAAGCTCTGGTAGGTACTTCGGTTGGCATTCGTCTAAGGCGTCTACACAAATGAAAACTTGGGGTAGCGAAGCGATAGCAGTTTTCAACATTCCCATCAGGTCCCCAAGTCGCGGCCCTCTCCCACCGAATTCTTTTTGCCCTTTTTGAAATGCCTCCCGTAGATAATCCGGGACACCCCCTCTGCCTACCAGTTGCTTCAGAATAGCCCCCATGATGTTGGTGGTTGTCTGTTCTTGGTGGGAAAGGAAATCACAGTACAAGCCTGCAACTGCGATAGATTCCTCTCCCGCCCGATCGCACAGGCTATCGATCACTAGGGAACTAGTATTTCCCGCCGTCAGTGGTATCCATCTCTTCCAAGGAATCCCGCAGCTTACCTTAGATATGTTTTGCCCACCCCCGGATTCCCGGAGCAAAACAAAACAGCCTTATCGATTCCATCCCCACTGACTCTCCACTCTCGAAACTCTCTCGTTTCCAAAATCCAATCCCCAATACCATCAAATCGGTCGGTGCGCACCGCTTGATGTCTGTTATTCGGTTCCAGAGGAGAGAGCCAACGCACAACCTGTGCATCTTCGTTGGACATATAGAAGGTGTTGTTGAAACTGCCGCTTATGTTGCCGCAGTTCGAGTTGCCGTCGCCGAAGCTGGCCGATAACATTTGTGAAGCTTGGGTCATCGTATTCTGCTCAAGATGTTGGTTGAAAGGTAGAGACGGTGTAGAGATTTGTAGGGGTATCAGGGAGTTTATTAATATTTGCCGGCCACAGGTGGAGAAAGCGGTGCAACCTAGCTTGTTGTCCCTTGGGCAGCCTGAAACAGTAAAATTTGTTACTTGTACACTAAGGCCAGATTGGGTAGCCGCCGGCTCTACTTTGTCAGGAAATGGCCCTTTTCAGCCCTTCAGCTTAAATATTTCCTCCACTCAAATCGTTCCAAAACAGCCTTAGCGTGCTGGTAACGAATTTTACTGTTTCAGACCGCCCAAAGGATAACACAAATACCGTAAAAATTGGGAAAACACAGAATACGCTAGCAAGGATAAAAAAGGTGTGGCAAATCGTCATACCTTTTAGAGGAAATTAAACTGCCAAAAGAGACGAAATTCTGGGGCTTGGGTGGCGATCATGAAAATATTATTACCCCCTGAAGCAATTTCGCTTCCAGCGGCTCTTTCCTACCCATGCTAGCGTATTCTGTGTTTTCCCAATTTTTACCCGTACAATCCAATCATTCCATTTTGGTGGGGGTGAGTGACAACTGCTGGAACTCAAAAGTTTCTCGAGCTTCACATCAGGCCTTTGCTGTCGCGCATTTTTGGTCGGGATTATGTTTCCTGCTGGATCCCTCTAATCTCTCCCTCCCAACCGCTGCCAATCGCCCTGAAAGTGTTACCTTCGCTAAGCCTGTCTCGGGCATATTTGCCAGTATTATCTCTACCCAATGTTATGGACACGCTCTTTGTCGGCGCACTCACTTGCCTCCCAATCTCCTCTCCGATATATAGCCCTCCCGGGCCGGCAGTGGATGTTTCCGGAAATCAGTTGATGCTACTCGGTATGCTCTCGCTAAAGTTTCATTGCTTCGGAAAAGTTTGCAGTTCAAGAAATGCCTCAATTGCTAGATAGATTGAATGCCGTAATGCACCGTGCTCAAGATAGAGTCAAATAGACGACGTGGAATGCCGGAGTTTTCACGATATGTTTCTCTTGCCCCGGGATTGCGGGGGAAGGATTTTTCTTCTTCTCTCGCTATCTCAGGAGTAAGCCAGGCAATTCAGGACATGCATGGGAGATGGATAAGGTTGCGCCTCGTTATGGGAAGTCCAGGATTTCAGGATTTTTCGAGACCCGCTCCTTATCGCGAGATTCCTTAGCGAGGCCGGTGATGGGACGAAAATTCCTTTTAGGTATGGATCGACAGCGGCGGCAATCAAAAGGCAAGGTGAAACGCCAAGAGTTCACAACGAAAACCATCGCACAACTCAGGAGGGGGGAGAGTTCTCCTTTTCTTCAACCACAACGCACACTCTAACCAACCAACTGTAAAGACAGGAGTATATATAACCACAGGAAAGTCCTCTTATCCTTCCATGGACCACCACACATATCCATGTTATTACAAGTAAGTCCCCCCCATTGCTCACTCCCGTGCTGACAAAGGAAAGACAAACTCCCACCGCCCGCGGCCTCCGGGCATCCAACTTCCTCGGGTTCCCTTCCGGCCCCTCCGCTTTCCCACCGCTTCCTGGCGGGTGCATTGATCCAAAACTCAAGCGCATTCCCGGAGCCGAAATACTTCCCAAGAGCCAAAACACACCCCCGAAGCCAAAGCACATTCCTAGAGATATCCAAACACAGAAGCTATCGTGAGAGCATGCCGATCAGCACCTTGCAATTTCTGTCAGTTCCCAGGTTTAGTTGTAACGACCAGGTTCCCGCATAGAGAATTCCATTGTAATAAGCTGTGACTGTATGTGCAGTGGTCGATCGGAAGATAAGGATGATTTGATGTTTTGTATCTACTTGCCTTAGTCGTTGATTCCGAGAGGACGGCAATCTAAAAATAAAGCTGAGAGCCGTCCATACCTATTCCAATTCAGTACCTTATTTGATTCTGTATCCGATTTCTCGAATCCAAACTATGACTTTTAGTGTTTGTTGCTTGAAATATAGTTTCTTCTCCAGCGGGTACCAATAATTATAAAAGCCAGTGCAAATAGACCACTTGACTGTGAAGGGTTTCTACATTATATTCAAGCTTCTGTGTTCTTGTAATATTTATGTTATGTTGGACTATACTTGAGTAGTTGTCTTATTTGAGGGATACTCTCGCTAATGGAAGCCAACTCAAATTTTTGGTGCATGTACAGAATCTAGGTTCACTAACCAGCGCCACCCCAGCCATCTTGCTAATAGCATGTTAATACCACTAGACCATTCACCGTCACTAAAAGCATATTCGATGATTTAGGTTAGTGTTGTGGTTCAACGGTTTGGAACTTGCGTGGAACAGATAGCAGAAGCCGTATTGAAGCATGATAGCTTGTGAAAGGAATTACTGAAGATTGCTGAATAGTAGTGAGAGGAATTAGGGGGAGGGGATAAGCGAGCTGTTTACAGACCTATTGCTGGCTTCTTTAGATGTACTACATTTTCCTACCCATTGCCGAGAATGGGCCATTTTATACTTTACATGACTGCCACAAAACACAAGACAATCAGCAAGTCAACAGATAACTGGAACGAAGAGCAAGAACAATGCGATAGGGCAAGGTCTAACCGGAGGTTCGGTAGAGGGAAAGCACAAAGAAGGGGAAAAACAAGTAACTTGATAAGTAGCAAATACCAAGCTGAAATTACATCTAAATCACCAGAGATATCGTCTGCACAAATCCCTCGATTGGCAAGTATTTATGGAAGGAGAATATATAGTATATAGTATCATAAGTTAACTCATGGAGGTGGTACAATCGTGTGCTCACGTGTTGGCGGGAGGGGATGTCGAGGTGCACGTACTATGGGGGTTGCTATTAGAGCTACGGTTCGCCTTAAGTAGTGAAAACTCTGCTAGTACTGTACATATGTAGCCCTATGTCTCTGCATTTCCCCTATACATCCGTTCATGCCCTAGAACGTTCGCTTGTCCACGCTTCAGTGTTCCGCCATCCAGTGTGCGCTTCGCTTTACATGCGCTCCTCTCTGCTCCGAATACAACATTCTATTACTGGGATTATTATACCATCAGTAACGAAGAAGGAAGGAAGGAAGGAAGGAAGGAAGGAAGTACTGTGCTCGAGTAAAGAGACATTGGAAATGAAAAATAAGAGAGGAGATGATACAATGACGGTTGACGACAAATGAGATGATCGGGTGAGTTCTGCTAGGATAAGAGTTAGTTATCTTTGGGGGTAGACTTTAGGGGCTCGATGGAAGGAGATTGAGGCAGTCCGGATAGTTGTGCTGTGGAGAGGTCGCTATCTCCGGGCCTGGAATCTGTGGAGTCTGATACCACTTCGCGCGAACTGCAGTCCGCCGGTGGAGGCACAGTTCTGCCGCAAATGTCTTAAATGCCGTGGTTAGGATCACCACCACTAGACTAGATTTCATTTCCACCAGGCCCATATCCCCATTCCTGCCCGCGGGAAGATGGGTGTCTGGTCGCCGTGTCCAGCAATGTCGAATACAACATAGTCCTATTCTAGCTTGATTTTCATAACTCTACTACCGGTATGCTTATCACTTTATTTTATATCACGGGACGTCATTGAGTGAAACATTGCGCCTTCGCTGAGATGAGTAAAGTATTCCCGGTATCGAAGGGGTTTTCTCGGGAAAGTACAGCTTACAGTCAAAACCGTGAGAAAACAGGGGTCAGAAGCACGCTGATCACTTGCCTAGAGCCACCGAACGCTGAAATGGAAACCCCAGAATCTCTTTCCACATTTTCCGCTTTTTTTTTCTACGGTAGGCTGTCAACTACTCGAAAATGTGAGGATTGGAGAGCCAGCCCCCGCCCGCATATTAAGTTAATGCGACCGCCGCTTCAGTGCGAACCAACCAGACTTGCCAAACCGCTGTGAGTGCCGCCCCACTGTCCCTTTAGTAATCTGTCTGGCTCACTGAACAAAATCTTGGCCTGTTCAAAGAGCCCGCAGAGCGCAGAGTGTGCGCACTCATATGATACACCCTTTTCAAAATAGCAGACCGCGTGGCCGCAGATATAATATAGATGTGTTACGCGGGCTTAGTGGCAGCCTAGTGGTCATGGTACACCACTCGGAGGAAGGTTTGGTTGGCGGACCCACCTGATATGCAATTCAGGGGTTGGGTGGGCATGGCTAGCTGGACTTCCCGGAACCTGTTTTTTGTTGCATGTCGGATCGGTAGGTATGGCTGAACACCACGCGGATAGAAATAATTCTTCAACGCTTGGTTTTCGTTGCTCCTGCTCCAGCTATAGTGACGGCAGCAAACCTGGTAGTGGTATTGCAGGTGTCATTTCCAGGGCTTTTCCTACGCTTTCCTATCCTTTGTTTGTTCTAGTATGATGCAACGGTCTATAAAGGGGACTGCTGATGACTGCTGATGACTGCTTGAGAGAAAGGGAAGGAACTACATGGAGGAAATGGTGAATATAAGTCACTAGATTAGCAGCTGGGATGGATAGCGCGCAACGTCTTCTCTTCGTTCTTGCTTGCTAATCTAGTGGTAAGGATAAAAGTATATATCAGAAGCGGAAGCAATTTCTAATTCTTCTATCAATCACCATAGATATCCGCTTTCCTTCCTCCGTGTTCTAAAAGAAAATAGAGAGATATTCTGTGTACTCTCTGAGCAAATGAAGTCCGTCACAAATACTCCTGCTCTCCTATGCCTTGAGCCAAGGCCTAACTCTTGCTCTTCCTTCATCTCCTTTCGCCGTCATGAGTTCCTTTAACAATCTATTCTCCTTCCCATCCATCCACGGAAAACATATTTCCCTTACCTCAGAACTTGCATATATCAAAAGTAAAGGATGCCCAACAGAACTAACTGATTTCTAACAGATAAGCGAGTCGTTTACGAACCTAGGGCGAGCTTCTTCAAGCTTATTAGCAAGGGAGCCCTGGAAAGTCATTGCTCGGGAAAGGGTTCCGGGATTATATTCAAGTTTTTGAGTTCTTGTAATATCTATAATGTATTAGGGCTGCATTTTTTATTGTCGTTCTGTACAAATATTCCATTCCCCGTTGTCGTAAACCATCTCTGAACCCCAATTATTTACATACAGATCCGACTGAGCTAGTCCACATCGCAAAAACACTGCCCGAGCTATCTTGTTGATACCAACCGACCATTCACCGGTATTAAAGTGATGTTCAGGGAATTAGGGTTAGGGTTGGAATTCACTACATGGGACGGCCCCCGATGGCGTGAGACAGAGCCGGTATCGGAGCATGACAATCTGCAAAGAGCACCGTTGACGACCGCCTGGCGGAAGTAGAAGTAATTATAGTAAGGAGATAAACAAACTACTTATGAACATAGACCGGCCATCTACGATCTTACCAACCATTCCTACCCAAATCCTTAGGGCATCCCATTGTACTATACGCGACTGTCTACAAAACACGAGGAGAATACAAACAGAGCGAATACCAGGAATGAGCTAGAGTAGCGGGATGTGACCAAATCCAACCTGAACTCCAATGAAGGGAAAGGGCAAATGAAGGAAAAAACACATGTTAAGAAATAGGAAATAGAAAGGGGAACTAGAAGAACGCGATTATGAATGTCTATTTACATCTAAAGCCACCTAGATCTGGCCTACACCGATCCCTCACTTGACAAGTATTTACGGAAGAAGGATACACCGAGTAATGAAGAGAGTATGTAAAGGAAAAAAGCGGAAAGACAGATAAGAGCGGATAAGATAAAAAGGCGGTCGATGGTGGGTGGGAGAATTGATTGAGTGGTGATAGGATGGGTGTTAGTTTTCCTCTGGGGGTGCGAGGGTTTCAGGGGCACGACGGAAGTGGGTTGAGAAAGCCTGGACGGTGTGGTAGACGGGTGGTTATCTGCGGACATGGGGACCAAATCCTTGGGGCCTAATACTACTACCTGCGGAGTGTGGTCTACCGATGGTGGAATAGGTGCCTGGCCGCCGCGATCGGCTGTGTCGGAATTGACGGCTTCCCAGTCCAGTATGATTTTAGCGACTCCATAATGGCCTTCAGAGAGAGCTAAGGACAGTGAGGTTTGATTATCTCTATCAGGCATGGTGGTGAGGACACCCCCACGGTCCAACAGCATCTTTGCTACCCCCTCATGCCCCCTCCAAGCGGCCCACGAGAGTGGTGTCCGGTTATATTCGGTGTCTGTCTGGTTGGGATCGACGTCCTCTCTTTCTAAAAGCACCTTTACTGCTTGCTCGCGACCTATCCCAGAGGCCCACGAGAGTGGTGTCCGGCCATATTCAGAGTCTACCTGGTCGGGATCCACACCCTCTTGTTCCAAAAGTATCTTTACTATACTCTCACGGCCCCTCCAAGCGGCCCACGAGAGTGGCGTTCGGCCATATTCAGTGTCTGCCTGGTCGGGATTAACGCCCTCGCGTTCCAAGAGCATACTTACTACCCCCTTATGCCCACCCCAAGCGGCCCACGAGAGTGGCGTTCGACCATCGGCGTCTTCCTGGTTGGGGTGGGCGTCTTCTCGTTCCAGAAGCATCTTCACTACCCCTTCTTGTCCGTTCCCAGCGGCCCACGAGAGCGGCGTCCGACCATCGGTGTCTGCTTGGTCGGGGTTGACGTCCTTTCGTTCCAAAAGCACCTTGACTACTCCATCGTGCCCTTCCCTAGCCGCCCACGAGAGTGGTGTTCTGTTACAGCCGAAGCCTCCCCATTCGGGATCAAACCCGGCATTCTTCAAATGCCACTTCGCCCTCCAAGGATCCCCCCGCGACCCACCCCGAAACGGGAGTAACCCTGAGCCGAACAATATTACCCCTGTTTCAGGGTCGACGCCCTCTCGCTCCAAAAGCATTTTTAATGCGCGGTCGAGACACTTCCCGGCGGCCCACCAGAGTGGCGCCCGGCTATCCTTAGTGTCTGCCTGATTGAGATTGAGGTCATCTCGTTCCAAAAGCATCTTCACTACCCCTTCATTCCCATTCCAAGCGGCCCATGAGAGTGGTGTCCTGCCATATTCAGTGTCTGGCCGGTTTGGATTGACCCCCTCTCGTTCCAAAAGCATCTTCACTACCCCCTCATGGCCGCTCCGAGCGGCCCACAAGAGTGGCGTCCCGCCATATTCGGTGTCTGCCTGGTCCGGGTTGGTGTCCTCTCGTTCCAAAAGTATTTTTACTGCCCCCTCCTGCCCCCACTTGATCGCCCACAAAAGCGGTGTCTGGCCATGATAGGTGTCTTCCTGGTTGGTATTGATGTCCTCTCGCTCCAGGAGCATCTTCAGTACTCCCTCATGCCCCCTCTTAGCCGCCAACGAGAGTGGTGTCTCGCCAAGGGTGGTGTCTGCCTGGTTGGGATTGACGTCTTCTCGTTTCAAAAGCATCTTCACTACCCCCTCATGCCTGTGGTTAGCCGCCAGCCAAAGCGCCGTACAGCCATATTCAGTGCATGTCTGGTTGGGATCAACGTCCTCTCGATCCAAAAGCATCCTTACTACCCCCTCATACCCACTCTGAGCTGCCAACAAGAGCGGCGTTTCCCCAAAAGCATCATCATCGCAGCTCTCCACCGCGTTGGGGTCGACGTCCTCTCGCTCCAAAAGCATCTTTACTACCCTCTCATGCTCAAACTCAGCAGCCCACAAGAGCGGCGTCCGGCCGTAATCGGTGTCTTCCTGGTCGGGATTAACATCCTCTCGCTCCAATAGCGCCTTCACGACCTCCTCGTGCCCTTTTATAGCTGCCCAAGTGAGAGCCGTAGCCCCCATCCAATCGGTTTCATTAACGCCGAATTGCTCCATCTCCAATAGAGCAGAAACAATCTCTACGATTCCAAGATATGCTGCTCCGTGGAGCCCTGTAAATCTTTTATGTACTTCCGGGGGGTTAAAAATTGGCATCTTTCTATCATCCCAATGGTACCATAACAGTAGTTGAGCAGATATATGCTCATCAAATCTATCGAGAAGCTTTAGTGCAAGTATCCAGACATTCTCCGTCATCCCCATTCTTGTGTGACTCCCCCAGTAGATAGAAGCATATTCTAGAAGGGGCGTTTCAACAGGGGCCGGTTTGAGGGTTGGCGAGAGATGGCAGACAAATCTAGAATTGAGGTATGTCAAGCAAACCTCGGCTATTGTTGAGTGGGGGCTAGGGAATAGCGTTGGATCACTCGAGAGATACTCCTGCAGGGTAAAGTGCACCAGCCGGACTGTGGAGGAAGACACTTCGACGGTAATAAGTCCCAGACAAGATGCTACGACTGTCCGTAGCGCCGGGATGTTTTCTGGATCAAGATCTGCAGATCCAATCTCGACTCCCAATGCATCACAGAGCTCATCGGCCCGTAACGGCCGTTCCGAATACACCACCCACATCAAGACCTTCAATCCGAGTACCGACCTATATCCCTTCTGCGTCTTCAGTCGTGATAGAGTTGCTGTGTAGGCATCACTCAGTCCATTGCCTTGTGTCATCTCTTCAAGTTTCTTTCTTCTTTGGCGAAGTGTCACCTCTCCCAGAATTGCGTCCATGTTTAGCGAAACAAGAAGGAATCTACAAACAATCGTTAGTAGGTGGGCACCATTGATGGTGTGGGGGGTGCTGAATGCTCTGACTCACATATTAGATATCTTTTTTAGAATAACTCTAATAATATCCGCCCGTAGCTCATTGCTCATCGCCTCTGGTTCGCCATCCCTATCTAACCTCATCTCTATATAGCTCCGGATATCGTCGGTGTTGGGGCTGATGGGTACCATGACCGCCTTGGAGAAATATCTTTGAATATCCTCCCTGATATGGGGCCTCCCGGTTAGGAATACCTTCGTCATAGGGCACTCCCGAACAATATCTCTCAAAGACGAGAGAAGTTCTGGTAGGTACTTCGGTAGGCATTCGTCCAAGGCGTCTAAGCAGATGAAAACTCGCGGCAGCGAAGCAATAGTCGCCCTCAACATCTCCATCAGATCCGCAAGTCGCGGCCCTCTACCGCCAAACTCTGCTTTCCCCTTTTGAAACGCCTCTCGTACGTCCTTCGGGACACCCCGTCTGCCTACTAGCTGCTTCAGAATGGCTCCCATGACGTTGGTGGTTGTCTGCTCTTGTTGGGAAAGGAAGTCGCAGTAGAGGCCTGCGACGGCGATAGATTCCTCCCCCGCCCGATCGCATAGGCTGTCAATCACTAGAGAACTAGTATTTCTAACCGTTAGCGGTATTCACTTATTTCCAAGAATCTCGCCACCTATAATACCTCAAATATGTCTTTCCTACTCCCGGATTCCCGGAGCAAAACAAGACAGCGTGATCGGCACCATCCTCACTACCTCTCCACTCCCGAAACTCCCTCGTTTCTAAAAGCCAATCCCCAACACCATCGAGTCGGTCGGTTCGTACGCTCTGATGTCTGTTATTTGGCTCCAGCGGTGAGAGCCAACGCATAATTTGCGCATCCTCGTCCGACATATAGGTGGTGTTGAAAAAAGCGTTTATGTTGCCACAGTTCGAGTTGTGGTCGCCAAGGCTGGCTGATAGTCTATGTGAAGTTTGGGCCATGATATTCTATTCAAAATGTTGGTGAAAGTAAAAATTGTGTAGCGATCGGTGAGGGTATTAGGGGGTAAGGGAATCTGGGAGTTCAGTCTATAATAAACGTTCTGTGATCGGGGCTGGGGAAAGCGGGGCCATATTGCTTGTTGTGGGACAATTACTATCCAACATGACTAGCGGGAAATATGTCGCATAAGAATTCTGCCGAGTGACTGTATCTCGACTGCCGGTGCATGATAAACTCGTATCCGCTCTTGTGGCCACTCCCATTCACTTTTACCCCATTGTGCCCCCCTCTGATTCTTGCTTTCTATTTGGCTTGAACCTCCATCCATTCAACCCTACCCATCCCCTGACCCCACCCTACTCATTATAGTCTTGAGTCTCCTTCCCCTGTGAAGGGTGATGGTTTCTCCCCAGATCGCCTAGCTGTTAAGTGAAATCGGGTTATCGGAACCTAGATTTTACGGAGATACGGCTCCTATGTTTTGACGGTTCCACGAGCAAAAGTGTGCTGCTAGCCGGGGTAAGCTCAGCAGCCTCGCTAGTGGAACCTACAAAACCTGGGCGCTGTACCACCGTAAGATGCCGGCGGATCCGCTGCAGTGAGGTGTGGCCCCTCTCAACTCTAGCGCACGTTTCACAGCACATTCCAAAAACCCTGTCCAAAATCTCACCCACAAAACTGCTGCCTATGGTGGGGGACATCTGTAGCCGGAGTACTTTTCCAAGCAAATATTGCCCATCTTCAACCGCCAAAGGATTTTCAACCACCAGCCCAATGAGAATTATGGCTCTATTAGGTGGTAGGGTATGTGACCCTCTACATATTAATAGAGAGAAAATAGAAATATCTCAAGTTTTCATAGAGATATTAGGGTTTAAAGGTAGGTCAAAATCTGGTAGGAGCAAGGGAATGTCCGGGACAGGTTAATTACTGTTAATTTCCTTGGCTATGACTGTTAATAGAGATTTGCCAAGATATTAACCTTGAAAAAGGCCAGTCTTGGTAAATTAACCTACAGTTAATAAACTAGAATGAATGTTCGTCTGTTCCGGCTACAGAGGTCCCCCACCATATCCCTCCGGGAGTGCTGTCCTCGCTAGGCCTGTCTCGGAGATATTTGCTAGTATTATCTCTGCATAACATTACGCGACGCGCTCGCTCGCCTCTCAGGCGACCGCTGTATAATGTAATCATCAATGTAAATATAATGACGTTATCCATCTTACTTTATTTTCGCGGGGGTGTTCGTGATAATGGTGGCTGGTTTTTGTTGCGCTGGAGTGTAGTGCCAAGACTCTATGAGGAAAAATAAGAAAAGAAAAAAGTTTGTTGCTGGCCAGGCATTCATTTTTGAACATATCATCACTGGACGATCGCTTCACGAATTACTTCTTAACAACTCTTATTGATACCACCCACGCGGAAAAGAGAAGAAGAAGAAAAAAACAATCCGCATACCGGTATCCCGATCCTGCAGCCTATCCAATAACACACCAATTCTATCATTACCGTACGGTCAGGGGACAGTGTGAGAAAAGAAAATTATCAGCGCACCTCCCAAAGCCAAGTGCACAAACAAACATACTGCTAAGTTCATAAAACGGTTCGATTGGGATAATAATAATAGTATGATATGGAAAGCATAACGGGGAAACCCCCCTCCCCTCAACATAGGGTGAGCGTGGCAACGCTTCGCTTCAGGGCCCTCACAAAAATCATTACCACTCAACAGGCACCTCATAATACCTTCTCTTTTTTATCGAGGAGGCTGATGGATGGTATACTAAGTACTGATTACTGCCGTGTATTTAAACTATCCCTACCTATTTTTTTGGCTGGGCTGGGGTGGTTGCATCCAGGAGGTTGGCAACATCACAGCTAAAAGTATGAGCGTTCCTTGTTCTGTTAATTTTGTCCACCCACAATTAACATGCGGGCTCAACGAACAGGGGGGCTCAAAAACAGCCCAAACAAAATAGCCACTGTGTTCGCAAACGTCAGAAAATTAAGAGTGTGCTCACGCTGAAGTTTCGTTGCTTCGGAAAAGTTTGTGGTTTCGGGGGTGTTTGAGTTTTGGGGATGTCTCGGTTGCTGGATTGGTTGAATGGCTTGGTCCGTAGCGCTGGAGACAGCGAGTCAAATGAACTGCATCGAAAGCCGGATTCTGCACGGCGCATTCTCTTGTCCCGGGATTGTGCAGTCTTTCATGGGGTCGCGACGAATATCAGCGGGTAAGGAACAGGGATATTTGGCAAGCAAAAAATCCAATTTGTCAAAGTAGAGAAACAAAAATAAAATAAACCTCTAATCCCTGTTCGTCACCTGCTGATATTTGTCAGGACCTCCTGGGAGACTGTACTCGAGTAGTGAGCCCACTCCGCATTAAAGCAAGCCTCTACGGCGGCCTATAAGAACTGAAACCGCCACAGCGCTCGGGCATCCAACTTTAGATTTCAGATAAGCGAAAGCGCCACAAGGAAAATTTATTCACCTCCTCTCTGTTATCAAAGAGGAAGTTCAAGTGTGTTTTATTAACGTAAATATCATGAGACCTTCAAACAAAATAAAAGAATGAAAAACCAGAGACCGAACCGAAATAAGAACAAGAGCGGGCAGAGAAACCAACAAAAAGTATGCGAGAAAAAAAAAAGAAATACAAGGTACCAGGAACTAAGCTTCCTCATTATCAGTATCGTCGTTTCCAGGGTCTATTCCATCATTGTATATAATTTCTTCATCTGATCCTGCTTCCCCATTTTCCTCATCGGATAAGGTTAAAAAGGGACAGAGGAGGTATACGCTTCAGTCAATTCAGGTGACCAATTATAAGCACCTTCGGGAGGGTGACACCGTGGTAGAGCATAGCCCAAATTAAACACCTCATCTTGTAATGCCTTGCGGAGTAGTGAATAGGCTATAGCATGAGTTGGCGACCCATTTGGCTGGGCACTACGTAGTAGGAGCAGATTTGCAAGGGAGATTTCGACCACAGATTGCACCCGTATTTGACACCAGTTGTAGGTTGATTCTGGAAGAAATTCCTCAGGATCTGTGTCAATTCAAATCAGCATTAAATTCTTCTAGGGGTTTCCTCTTCTTGAATAGGCTTTTGTACCCCATTCCATTACTTCATTCTGAATTTCGTTGATTATTGCTGGTGATGGTCGAGTTCCATAGTCATGAATTCTGTCCGGAGGGGTAAAATAAAGAACGCTGGGTTTTCCGATTGGTAGAGGTGGACGGTTCTTCTGATATCGGATACGGTGATTATTTTATAGATGCACAAAATCATAGATTTCTTGCTAAATAATTGGAAAATAAATAAAGAGAAGAGCAATTTTATCCGCCTCAGCATCAGTATAGAGCCCAACTGTGCTCAGATTGTCAAAGAAATTCTGGTGATGGAAATGTTAACAACTAGACTATTGAAGACACAATTAATTGAATTAAAGATGGAAAAAGATTTTACCTTCCATGTTAAAGTCTGACTACGGCTCATTTGACGCCACCATGCCTCAATTCTTTGATTGAGAGTTGATGTACCATACCACCAAATATCCTGAAAGCGAACGGAAGGTAGTAACTCTTGGTGTAGCCGCCAGTGTGCACTCGCCATCATCATAGTTTCCTTACCACGATCTGACCGTATTGAGTGGGGAAGAACACCAGTCTTTGTTACCACTTCCAAATATTGCCGCAGGCAGGATATTCCTGTACGAGTTGATATCCCAACGTATATCCAGGGAATATATCTAGATAATCATACCTCTATTAGCTTATACTATCCACCTACCTTCAAGTGCAGTAGTGTGAATGTAGCCCATAGAAGCTTATAGGTCTATTATGCGAGTTCTTAGAATATTGGGTTGGAAATAGAACTAGTTGCCTAATACGGAATAGCTGATCTTGTGTGTGCATGAAATGCACGTTGAGTTGGCAACTAGTACCGTAACCCAAAAGAAAAACCTCACAAGTAGAATAGACAAAAAAAAAGGAGAACTTACCGTGAGTAGGCGTCTATACCCGCGTAGATTTCGATCCCATATATACTTAGTTTGTGGTGTCCATCGACTGACCAGACGAAATTTGGCCCAGGGACAAAATATCCACCACGTGGAGAAGACGATAAAAATAGACGCCGGTTAGCAACACCAGTAGGATCCAGCTCTTTGATTATACTAAACATCCGATCATGAGCAACTGGGATACCTGATTGCCGTAATGTCTGATAGGTATAGCCATGCCCATAGAGTATTGTCTCTCCCGACCGCAGATGTGACAAGATAGCTTCACGCATAATAGTGTTGTGTACCGCAAACTCTCCTGCACTATGTCGCCGACGCATCCCCAGTGCCAACCGTAGTCTTTTCAGCCTAAAGATATCAGTTAGCACTAGCTATAGCTCCATTCCCCTTGCACCAATGCTTAGTGTATCTTCCTCTAGAGCGGAATGGTCATTTCCCTCATTCCCATACCCGGCCATTATTGGCTTGTAAATTTCGAAACAAAATTATCAAAATCACCTCAGAGTAATACATACACACGTAGATCAATTGTAAATTGTTCCTTGATTAGAAACCGTAAAATCTCCGGATCATTTAAACCCAGATCATAAAACAGCAACCATATGCGATGGCAGAGCTGTTGGTCCTGACTAAGATGATCTAGTTGAGACCCCTTGCGGAAGTTCCATTCTTGAAAAAGCCGCTGTGTTGTTCTTAAACTAGGCACGTAGGAGAGTATATCATGCGGACAGGTCTCTCCTACTACCTCCTACTACCTCACAGCTTACCTGATGGGCTTGAACCATATAAGACATGAGCTCCTGATGTGTCTCACTCGCTATTTTATTTTGGTATATGTACCAGAACCACAAAAGATATTTGAATGAATCGATTGGAAGCATTGAAAGTTGTAAGGCTCGTTGTTTTTGTATTACTTTATACTACATGCAGAATTAGCCATGGATACTACCGTGATATTCAATGGTCAATAGATACGTGTATAGTCCACAATGAAATCTGAACTTGACGTATCCGATTAGGTATAATTGAACTTACCTTTCTCTGAATGAGTGGTATTGCGTCTTGTGAACATAGTAGCGTATTGTAAATAGCTACTATCAAGCAAAAGCAAGAGGATAACAGCCCTGGTACTTATAGCTCAAATCTGCCTCTTCAATTATGTATATGATATCACCTACGAGATCTTTCTTAATACTTACCAATACAATCAGTCCAGACCTGTCCCCTCTCTGCATACTGCAATGAACCCTGAGCAGCCACATACCGCTTCAGACAAAGTGTCCAAAGTTCCACCATCTGATGCTTCTTATCGGTGGGAATGCCCAGCACGCTATCAAGTCTTTCATAAGCATGCGGATGGCCGCCCATTATGTCAGTTTTGCCAATGCTGGAATCCGGCTCCATTCCCTGATGGTAGACTTCCACCACACTTTAGGCCCAATAATTCATCTTTAAATATGAATTCAGAAATAGAAACGGCTAATCCTGCCCAAGGTATCAGAATACCCCCATCCTCAACTGACCACCTTCCATAGTTTCAAGATAACCCTTTTCTGCAGATATGGGTACCAGCGCCAAACTTCCCTCTTACCATCTAAATCTTCCATTTCGTCCACCATCTCAAGTCCTTTTACCCTACCCCCCAGCTACGAATAATAGTCAATACCATTCGTCAACTTCAAGTAGTCGCTCTTACCCGCCAGAGAGTACATCATTTTCATCCAATGCATTTCCCCAACCTCCTGCTAGTTATACAAGTTTACCAGTTACGGTGCCTTTCGACAAGTTCCACTCTGCAATGATCCCTATCGGTCCCATAAATGATATAAATAGTTTGATACCTACAACACATCATTCAGTAATTCGTAAGTGTTTAGTTTATTTCGCATCCACAATTATCTTTTCTCTTATTATTCCATCTTGGTATCAGGTCAGTTTTGAGAAACTAATCATTCACTATCTAGGATTCCCAAGCCTAAGGGCGAATGCTCCCATTGTTGAAAAAACAAGACTTCCAGCGAAGAGTAATTTCAGCATAGGACGCCGGAGGACCCAACAAACCAACACTATCCAGAATCCAAGAGGTAAATCCGTCCCCCAACGAAGCAGGATTCCATTTCGGCAGGCCAGTACCAGCCTGAATCATGCTCCCAATTTGCCAATCCCACTGACCCTCCCTCATGCTTCTAACCTTCACCCTCCTATCCAGTCTGGTCCTATTATTATTGAGCGTCAGCTTCAAGTAATATGCAGGCCTGGTTCCCAGCATCATGACCCTCTATCACAACAGCCGCAGATCAAGTACAGAACCTATTAACCAGTTGGTGAACAGCGCTGGCGTCCAAACATTGAGATCCTGGATGAATCTGTTGCGGGACCCAATGATACAAGCCTTACCTGGCCCGACTTCTTACGATTTCGTGTACTGGAGGATAGCACTCCCTTTCACAATTGGCGCCAACTCTATACGACTCAAGAGCAGGGCAAAAGGCCTCTCATGCGGGACTGTTATTTCACTTCCGGCTGAGACAACCATTCCAAGCAACCAATCTGGCTACCTCGTTCCTCAAAGAATCCTGGTACTCTACGCAATCTCCTAAATACATGGTTCCCACATTCCCACGATCGGATTCCAATCATCTTTGAATACATTCCCTCCCATCTTCCCAAGGTATGCTTTGCACTTGAATCTCAATCTAACAGTACACTTAAAAATAATCTGACTTGTATATAGAATGACCTAAATTTTAATTTTGAAGAAGCCCATTCAGAGATCGGGAGCGTATCGCCAATCTCGGATTCTCCTAATATTCGCAGAAGTCATAGTTTATCGCATCTCCCTTCGTCTACCCCTTTATTGGTCACTGCAACAACACATAGTCCAAGTGGTAGTGATGTGCCTCCTGCCACCTCAGCCCGTCGCTTACCCATGATTGGCTTCTCTCGGAATTCAACCCTAGAACTCTTGTCAGAATCTAGTTCAAGTTTACCTTCTGTTGGGGAATTAATATCAACCACACTTAATATGCCAGTGCAAGGACATCCACAGTCTCTTGCCATCAGAACTAGAACTCAAAGATTAGTGTCAACTACCTCACTTTCAGAATCATCACTCTTGTCTCTTCCAATATTATCATCATCCCCGGTTTTGCCCAATCCTCCTACTATAGCAGATGCATCTAAGTCATCTTCATTTAGTTTAAGGGAAGTATCCACTACTAATTCTCCGATTCACGGTAGGTCCATCAGCCCTCACTCCACTAGTAGCTCCCTTGATTGTTCTGCGCACTTGTTTTCCTCTAACTATATATTCTGTTATTACTTCCTCCCAAAATTACTCGTAGTGTTACGAGGCTCAGACTTTCTTCTGTTTTCTTCTTTGATTAGTCCTATAACCATTTTGCACTCGCGTATGATAGCTTCATTTTTCTAAGTACTCACATGATAACTATAGTTGTATATGATCCGGATTCTGATCAGAATACCATTCCCGATAGCCCAATTATTGCTCAAGGCACTACCACTATTATCCAATCCTCAATCGCTGTTGAATTTAATGGGCAGAATGTGATTCAGACTCGTAAGGTAATATTTTGATCTCTCTTTCTTTTCGACATTGCCATCTTGTTTTGTTATTGCTTCGCATTCCATATAATATGGTTGGACATTTGTTTACAATAAAGTTGTGCAGTCTGCAAAAACGAGAGGAACAAGCTCAACGCATGAAGAAGTACAAAGAAGCAATAGTGCAAAAAGATATCGGGGACAGAATAGTATTTTAGTGACCTGGCTTTCATACAACTATGGGCTTTCCATCACTTTAAATACAAAAAACACAGCTGGCTCGTCCACGAGTCCCTATAACACAAGCACACCATTTCCATTGCTTCTGACACAATTCACTTCTATCGGTGAGTTCCTCACCGCCAAACCTCACCAGTATTCTTCACCGCGCTTGAAGCTCTTGACACCCGGTCGGCCCCACTTATCGCATAGTTCTCCGAGAGGAGGCATGAACGGTGAATGATCCGACTTCGGGGAGAGCTCCGGTGATTTCAACAATACCTCCCCTCGCCGGTGCTCCCGTCAAGACCACCTTCCCCGGGTTTTCGATATCGCAACTGTCGACGCGTTGTAGCATTGGCACTGATAGGTCGATCAGGCCGAGGGCCAGATTGTGTGTTGTAAAGGTGGGTTGTGGCAGTGCCTTCGTAAAGATGTCTGCAGTCATTTTGCTTGTGTGGCAGTAGGTAAGTCCGATATCTCCTTTTTCAATGTGTTTACTTACGAAGTGATACTGAATGTCGATGTGTTTAGTTCGTGCATGGAATTCAGGGTTTTTCGCTAAGGCAATGGCCCCTTGGTTGTCAATTGAGATGTTGCTCATCTCTGTTAAATGCTTCCGTGCCCCCAGGTCATCTAGTATCCCTTGTAGCCATAACGACTCTTTAACCGCCTGTGTTAAAGCCACATATTCGGCTTCCGTGGAAGACAACGCAACCGTCGCTTGTTTCTTGCTATTCCAGGAAATCGCAGCACCATTCAAGATGAATGCATAGCCGCCTATGGACCTCCTGTCCTCCCCTGAACCCCAGTCCGCATCTGTGTACCCTGTGCCATTTCCTTGTATTCCGTAGTAGAGTCCACGATTTGGAGTCCCGGCTAGGTATCGGAATATTCTCTTCACTGCAGTCCAATGCGTGTGGTTCGGGTTTGTGCTATACTGACTGACTTTCGACACAGCGTAGGAGATGTCTGGACGAGTCCCTAGCATGACATACATGAGTGATCCGACGGCTGATTGATAGGCCTGTGTCTCGACTAAGGACGCTACAAATTCAGTGTTGCTCTTCTGTAGTTGAACGTTGACATCGGCGGGTGTCGGAGTGGGATTGCTGGCTAACATGCCATATTCGGTTAGGATTTTAATAATATAGGTTCTTTGGGACAGGTGCAGAGTCCTCTGGGAACGGTTCCGTTCGATCTCGAGTCCGAGAAATGTGGACAGGTCCCCCAGGTCAGTCATTTCAAACTCCTTGTGCAATTTCATCCGTATCCAGTTAATCAAATCTTTGCTTGGAGCAGCGAGTACCAGGTCGTCTACATATAATAGCAGAATGATCTTCTTCTCATAGTTGATGAACAAACTATGGTCTGACTCGCTTCGGATAAAGTTATTGGAAGTAAAGAAGTCATGGATCCGTCCGTACCAGGCACGTGGCGATTGTTTAAGACCATATATGGACTTGAGCAAACGACAAACACTTCGTGGACGGTATTGTGGTTGATTTGATTGGGCTGGAATTGATACGCCCTCTGGTATCTCCATATAGACCTGTTCTTCGAGTTCGCTATTTAGAAATGCTGTCTTCACGTCCATTCCGATAATCTCCCAGTCATTCTCACAACTTAATGCTAATAGGAGTCGAATTGTCGTAAACTTGGCCACTGGTGCGAAGGTTTCTGCATAGTCAATTCCTAATATTTGACTATATCCCTTTGCCACAAGCCGTGCCTTATAACAGCCATCGTCCTTCCGCTTGAATACCCAGCGGCAGCCGATTGCAGTACGACCCTGCGGGAGGGGTTCCACTACCCACGTGTCGTTCTTCGATAATGAGGCAAGTTCTGACTCCCAAGCTATCCGCCATTTGTCCCTTTCATCACTGTTCAGTGCGTCAGTTAATGTTTCCGGCTCGGGTACACCTCTTCCCGCAAAGAGGGCATAGTTGGCTCGCGGAGTAAATAGTTCTGCCGGTTTCCGGTTTCTTCCTGATCTTCGTAGGTCTCCTTCTGCCCCTTTCTGCATTGTTCCTATAGTAGTTCCTTGTGGCTCGATATTTCCCGTGCTGAGAGTTTCTGCAACTGGTGACCGGGTACGTACAGTAATGCTTTCGGCAATTTCTGATCCTGGAAACCTCTGATCCAGATCAGGTTCCGGTGTAATTCTGTCAAGCTGCTGAAAGCCGTCCGTATCATTCTCGCCAATATGTTCACGAAGATTACTCGATGGTGGCTGTGAGTCCCATCCCATTGTCATCTGTTTTCCTGGTTCAAGTGTACTCTCGGCGGCTAACCGAGTCTCATCGATTATGACATCCCGTAATAGTAGCAATCTATGCCTTGCTGGATCGTATACTCGGTATACTCGTGATCCAGCATTTTCCTCCTATCCGACCAGGATGCATTTTACGGATTTGGAATCTAGCTTTTGGCGCTTTTCTTTAGGAATATAAACCCATACCGTGGACCCAAAAATTCGTAGATGACCAATACTGGATGCCTTCCCCGTCCAATGATGAAGTGGAGATAAGTCATTATGGGTACGTGATGGAAGCCGATTGTGTATGTGCGCCGCAGTAAGTACAGCATACCCCCAAAACTCCTTTCCAAGATGAGAATCTTCTAATGCACATCGAGCACCTTCCATGATGGTGCGGTTCATCCTTTCGGCACGGCCATTCTGCCAGGGACTATAAGATGGGGTAACTATATGTTTGATTCCGGATTCTTGAAGGTATTTCCTGAATTCCTTGCTCATGTATTCACCCCCGCCATCGCTGCGTAGTGACTGGATTTCCTTCCCGCTTTCCTTTTCTGCACGGGCCCTATATGCTTGAAAGGCACTAAGGGCTCCATCTTTTGTCTTTAACAAACATAAACTAACACGGCTACTAGCTTCATCAATAAAGGTGATGAAGTATCGTTCTCCGGTGAGATTCGTGGTCTGCATGGGGCCGCATAGATCTGTGTGGATAACACTTAGGATTTCTGTTGCTGTTTCTCGTCTCCCAGTTCCGGGTTCTTTATGCTGCCGTCCTAGGGCGCATACTCCACATATGTTTCCTGTGCTTTGGTTTTCCTCGCTTATCTTCATGTCCTTAACTCATTCTGACACATATCTAGCTGATGCAGTATCAAATGACCTATGGCATAGTCGTCAGTGCCAGGTTTCGACCGTGGCGCTAGAGGATTGGTTTGTTGTAAGCCCCAGGTTTGCTTGTGGGTTGGTGGATTGATATTGGTTCTCGCTGACCAATTTCGAATGTTGTGTAAGGTAATATAAACTTCCGTGTCTATATCCTAGCTGAGTCGTGATCCCGTGGTTACTAACGTAACATTTAGATTGTTCAAATTCCACTTTATATCCGGCATCGACCATGCGGGAAACCGAGATAAGGCTAGATCCGATATTGGGCACATGCCATACCTCGGTCAAGGTAATCTCGCCTGTTGCACTTGGTACTTGTATATCTCCAGTTCCATATGCATCGATTTTGCTTCCATCAGCTATAGTGATAGACTGTCTTGGGCTAAGATCCTTATAGGTTGAGAATTGCATCCGGTCATGTGACAAATGTTGGCTTGCACCTGAATCGATTATCCACCCTCTTTTATCCATACACACTATATCCTCTGCAAGGAATGTGAATTCCTTCGTCCCGCTTGCTCCTGAAGTAGCACCTTCGTCGCCCTTTCTCTTATGGCAATCTTTCTTCCAGTGTCCATTCTTTCCACAGTAATGGCACTTGGTATGGGCTACGAAATGAGTGCTTGTAGGTGTCATAGTTCGTTGGTAATCGGTTGCTGATCTGGTCATAATGGTAGGCTCTTTATACCTATTCCGAAAGCCACCGCCACCTCTGCCATTGGAGGTAAATCGTCGTGGCCCGCTTCCAACTCCCTTGTTTGAATGCATTCCTGGTCGAGCGGTAAATGCGGTATGCGGCGTATTGTTGCTTGCTTGGCTCACCTGGCTGATTTGTCGTCGTCCGGATTCTTGCAGGAGCCGTCTGGCCATGAGGTCAAAGGTTATTGTATCACTACGAGATTGTAACGCCATTACTAGCGGTTCGTAGGAAGCTGGTAAGCTCAGTGTTAGGATCGTCACAAGCTCGCTATCGTCCATTCTCTTGCCGTTTTCCGATAGGCTCTGCAGTTGATTGGCGAGCTCTCGAAACTGGTTGAGGTGGTGTGCCATGTCCTCCCCCTCATGCATCTTTAATGCCCATAGCCGTTGCTGTAACATGTGTACATGTTCCGGTAACGGTACACGGGAGTGGGCAGTGCAGGATCTCCTATGTTTAGTTGATTTATATTTGGTTTATTTGATTTGATTTCAGCTTCGCCACTGTCTCTGAGTCAGATAGGCTATGCTATCGTATTGCTATGTTTAGTTTGCTTTGCTGGAAGTTTATATTTAGGATTCCGGGTATGGAATGGTCATGTAGCACTAGCGAAGGCTGAGCACTGTTTGTTTGTTTCTTTCTTTGGTCTTGCAGGATTACAGGATTCCGGTATGTGCGCAGCTACTGGTAATGATCGTGATTGCAGGAAGGTTATCGCTCTTGGGTCTTGTATTTAAACCAGTCTCCTGGCTAGCAGGAGACAGCAGACTTCGACAGACCTTCAGTCTAAGAATACACTTGGTTGAACGGCAATCCCTGAGTCCTATTTGTCCTTCAACTATTATCTCTTACCTCCGGTCCCTTGAAGCCGCCCTTAGCACCAGCGCTAGCAGGCCTATCGCCGGTCCTATTGTATTTTCGTTAGACAGGAATAAACCTGTTACATTTTTTTGCCTACAGCAGGTGAAACCCCTTTGTTCTCAGGATTGGGAACAGCCTGGTAGGATTGATCACCCTTCCAGTATCTTGATAACTAGTTAGAAGCAGGAGCGGCAGGGAAAGGAACTCCCGGCTCAGGTGCTACATTCACAATAGCAGAACGCAGGAGCAGAAGCGTCACCAGGTCCGGCAGGGCCTACAATCGTCCATCAGCAGAACCTACAGACGATACTCCAGAACCAACCACACAGGAACCAACCCCTGGGCCCACGCCAGGCTCAGCAGATACACCAGCAAGAACCACTCACCTCCTCCCTGGAGATCTAGATACAGATTCAGACGAAGACCACAACCTCACAGCTGAGGAACTCATTCAAAGAGAAGCCCGGCGGCTTGAGGAAAGAGCAGCAGCAAGAGCAGCAGCACAGCAAACTTCGGAAACTGAACGCCCATCAGAACGCCCCACTACAAGCAGGTGGCGAGCACCCAGCATTCTAGGAGTCTTTGGAAGTCAGACACCAACTAGAGCGCCCTCACGAGAGCATAGGGAGCAATCGCTACCTGGCACATTCATCCCAGACACACCAGAAAGACCCTCAAGATCCAGGAGCGCCAGAGAGCCCCCTGAACGCCCAGACCCACCACCTCCAGCCCCAGACCCGCCTACAGGCACCATGGCAGACCCAGGTCCGGCCAGGTTGCCCCCCCCCAAGCCCCCCAAACCGCCTTTCTTTAGCGGTGAAGGAGAAGACCTCAAACC